>Ga0209066_10001847_pt1 | contig 27197 bp, 25 predicted proteins | sample All_14_2_FD_187198 | JGI IMG/M metagenome (GOLD analysis project Ga0209066, IMG submission 187198) | Freshwater microbial communities in response to fracking from Pennsylvania, USA - Allegheny Zone_MetaG_DW_15 (SPAdes) (version 2) ...
CTCGCGGTCAGAGCATCCCTCTCGGAACGCCCTATGTGCCCTCCTTCGATCTCGGAGAAAGCCCACCTGCCATCAACCTCCAGCCCGGTCAGCGCCTACACCTATCGGCTGTTCAGTTTTTTAAAGATCCCGGCCCTTCGGACCGCCTCCGCAATCAGCAGAGAAACGAGATTATAGGGAGGCGTTTCGGGTTTGTAAACACCTTCCGCTATTTTTTTGCGGGCACCCGAAATTCGCGCCGTTGGTACGCAACACACGGCTCGCCGGTGACCGCCACGACCTCATGGTGCGGCAAGCGCCGGCTCTTGAATCCCATCGCGGCACACGCGTAAGGAAACCGCGCGTCGTGGGTGATCTGGTGATGCCTGCAACTCATACAGTCGACCCGGCTCGACTTCATTGCGTTCCACCTTGCTAAAAAAATTGCCACCGCAAGGATGGCAAAAGGAGGAGTTCACTGCAGGGCAGCCTAGCGGTGCGTGCCAGCGAAGTAAGTTCGGCAGATGACAAAGTGACCTCCATCGAATGCCCCAAACGAAGAAGGGCCCGGCGACGCCGGGCCCTTCTTCGTTTATTTCTGGTTGCGGGGGAAGGATTTGAACCTTCGACCTTCGGGTTATGAGCCCGACGAGCTGCCAGACTGCTCCACCCCGCGTCTGGAGGAACGGAATAATACAGCACTTTGCGCACTGCGGCAAGTCTGGTTAAATCTCCTCGACGGAGACATTCGATCCGCGGCGCGCGAACGAAGAGGGATGACATGGAAACTGACTTGCAATGGTGGATATGGGTGGTTTCTGGAATGGCCCTGGGCCTCGCGACCGGCCTGGGGAAGGGCGGCTTGGTCGGTATCTTGCTGACCATCGCAGTGCTCGCCTCGCCCGCTGTCATCTTCATGCAGGCGGGAGCCAAGCCGATGCCGTTCGTGTTGTTTTACGGCGGTCTCGTAATCGTGTCTTCGGTGCTCTTCCGCCGCAAGAACGCACAGCGCGACGCCAAGCGGCGGGGCGAGATCGATGCCAAGAGGAAGCAGCACTTCGGCAGGTGACGATGGAGGAGTGGTGCCCCCGGCCGGAATCGAACTGGCGACCCCCGCATTACAAGTGCGGTGCTCTACCAACTGAGCTACAAGGGCACTCCGATACGCATTCTACCTTGACCGTGCGGCAGGCGGCCGTCGTTCATGTCGTACGGGCCGGATTACAGGCATGATCGCCCCCGCTCCGCAGGCCAAGAATCAGCCACCGCTGCGCCTGCTGCTCGTCGTCGACGATGGGCGGGCAGCCGACGCCATTGCCACCAACATCCGCACCCACGGGCATCTTCCCTCGACTGCCATCATCGCCAGCGCGGCAGCGCTGCGTACGTCGCTGCGGTCGGAGCGCTGGGACGCCGTCCTCTATTTCCAGGGTACGCACGGTATAGCGCCAACCACGGTTCTCAAGCTGCTTCACGAAGCCGAACTCGATCTGCCATTGATGGTCGTGGCAGCCCCTCACGACGAGCGCGCCGCGGTGCGGACGATGAAAGTCGGGGCCCACGACGTCGTCTCGCTCGACCGGCTCGACCGGTTAGTACCCGCCGTCGAGCGCGAGGTCCGCGAGGCGCGCCATCGCGCCGATCATCGCGCAGCGCTCGAAATGCTCAAGGACAGCGAAACGCGCTTCCGCACGCTCGCCTCGAACCTTCCAGGAATGGTGTTCGACCTGCAGCGCGGCGTGCTCGGCGAGTACCGGTTCGTCTTCGTCAGCGAAGGCTGCCACAAGCTTTTCGGCATCAAGCAGCACGAGATCCTCGGCACGGCACAGCGCTTCTTCGACGCCTTCGAGCCGGAGGACCGGCGCTCAGTCTTCGATGCGCTCGAAGCCTCCGCTGCCACCGGTACCCCGCTCGCCTGGGAGGGCCGGCTGCGCGGTCGGGCACGCGGACGCTGGGTCGACCTCAGCTCCGCGCCGCAACGCCACGGCGACGGCACCGTCGTCTGGCAAGGCATCGCCACGAACATCACGGGCGCCAAGGAAATCGAGGCTGAACTGCGCGCTTCGCGCGAGCAGCTTGCCGAGCTGTCGTTCCACCTCGAAGTCGCCAAGGAGGAGGAGCGTGAACGCATCGCTCGCGACATTCACGACGAACTCGGCAGCATCCTGGTCCGCCTCAAGATCGAAGCGGCCCTGCTGGCGAGCAAGTTGCCCGCTGCGCCAGCCAGCCTGCGCGACAAGGCTGGTTCGATCGAAGCACTGCTCGACCAGGCGATCGGCACCACCCAGCGGGTTTCGCGCCAGCTGCGGCCGGGCATCCTCAAGGAATTCGGCCTTGCCGAGGCCATCAAGTGCCAGTCCGAAGACTTCACCCAGAGCACCGGCATCGCCTGCCCGGTGCAGTGCGACGACGACATCGACGCCGATCCCGAGACTTCGCTCGCCTTGTTTCGCATCACGCAGGAAGCGCTGACCAACATCACCAAGCACGCCCCTCACGCCTCGCTGGTCGTCGTGCGATTGCGCCGCGAACACGGTAGCATTGCGCTCGAGATCCGCGACAATGGCCACGGCATCTCGGACAGCGACATGAACAAGCCGAAGTCCTTCGGTTTGCGCGGCATCCGCGAACGTGTCCACAGCCTTGCCGGGGAGTTCGAGATTTCCGCTGCCGAAAGCGGCGGTACGCATATCATGTTGCGAGTCCCTGAAAAGCGGGCCACCGAACCGAGCACCGCCGAAGAGGACCTGCAGCGCCAACTGTTCTGACCATGACTGAAAAGATCCACGTCCTGATCGCCGACGACCACGCGATCGTACGGCAGGGCCTGCGCCAGATCCTGTCCGAGACCGACGACCTCGTCGTCGCCGGCGAAGCCGACGACGGCGCCGAAGCCCTGCAACTGGCGCGCAACCAGCAGTGGGACGTCTTCCTGCTTGACGTCGCCATGCCGAACCGCAACGGCATCGACACGCTGAAGCAGCTCAAGAAGGAGTTTCCGCGCCTGCCCGTCCTCATGCTCTCCATGCATCCCGAGGACCAATACGCCGTGCGCGCCATCCAGGCCGGTGCGGCCGGCTACCTTACGAAGCAGAGTGCACCGGCCGAACTCGTCGCAGCGATCCGCAGGGTGGCCGGCGGCGAAAAGTACATCAGCCCCACGCTTGCGGCGAAGCTCGCCGAAGTCATCGCCGGCGGCAATCGTCCTGCACTCGAAAAGCTTTCAGACCGAGAACATGAAGTATTGCGCCTGATCGCCTCCGGCAAGACGCTGACGCAGGTCGCGGAAGAACTCAACATTTCAGTAGCCACCGTCAGCACGTATCGCGCCCGCCTGCTGGAAAAGCTCAGCCTCGGCAACACCGCCGAGCTGATCCGCTACGGTCTTGAAAACGGGCTCGTCGAGTAAGGGAGGCGGCCTTGGCAGATCATTCGCAGCCCTCGGAAATCGCGCGCGAGACCTTGCGCCAGCTGGCCATGCGGCGCACGCCGCCGACGCCGGACAATTACCGCGCGCTGTATCACGAGATTGCAGGCACCACAGCGGTCGAGGGTTTCCCCGAGAAGGCGCTGAAGACGCTTGCGTCGACCTTGCCGCGCGCCACGCCCGAGCAGTCGCGTTACGCGCGCCAGTTCGAGTCGGCCATCGGCGAACGTAGCTGGGACAACGTCAAGGCCGTCTTCGACGACGTCTTCACCCGCATGGGCGCGGAACCGCCAAACTGGGCTGCCCTGATCCACGAGTTGCTGACCCAGGTCAGCGCGCGGCACGCAGGGCTGACGCCGGCGAAAAAGCGCGAGGCGCTCGACCACGTGCTCGCCGCCTCCGGATCGCCGGACGTCCTTTACAAGCGCATGCAATCGTTGCTGCGCACCTGGTCGCATGCGCCCGCAGGCGCCGACATGGGCGACTTGTCGGCCCCGGCTGAATCTACCGATACGCCCTCGCCGGAGCCCGAAGCACCTGCCAAGGCAAGCGCCGCCCGCGCCGCACCGGCTGCGGCCCCCAATGCCGAGATGCTCGAGCTCGTCGCCCAATTGCTCGAAAACGCGATGGGCGCCTTGCTGATCGACACGCCAGACCTTGCGGCGGAGGCAGCACAGGTCGCCGGCGAGGTACGCGCGGCACGCACCGAAGCACAGATCGGCGCCGTCACGGCCAAGCTCAAGAAGTTCAGCTACCGCCTGCAGTTCGTCGCCGAAGACCAGGCCGAGCTCAAGACCGCGCTGCTGCACCTGCTGCAACTGATCATCGAGAACATCAACGAGCTCGTCGTCGACGACCAGTGGCTGCACGGTCAGGTCGAAGTCGTGTCCGAGCTGGTCGCCCAGCCGCTCAACCTGCGCCGGCTCGACGACGTCGAACGGCGGCTGAAGGACCTGATCTTCAAGCAGAGCACGCTGAAGAAGAGCCTCAACGACGCCAAGGAGCGCCTCAAGGCGATGCTTGCCACCTTCGTCGACCGCCTGGGCGACTTCACCGCCAGCACCGGCGACTACCACGACAAGATCGCGCGCTGCGCCGATCGCGTCAGCAAGGCGGAAGGCATCACCGAGCTGTCTGACGTCCTCGACGAAGTGATGCGCGAAACGCGCGTCATCCAGCTCAACGCGCAGCGCTCGCACGACGAACTCATCGACATGAAGCGCCGCGTCGATGAATCCGAGAAGGAGGTCGCGCGGCTGCAGGAAGAACTCTCGCACGCAAGCGAAATGGTGCGCCACGATGCGCTGACCGGCGCGCTCAACCGCAAGGGCATGAACGAAGCCCTCGAGGCCGAGGTGGCACGCTCGCGGCGGCATGGCAGCAGCCTTTGCATCGCCCTGCTCGACATCGACAACTTCAAGAAGCTCAACGACTCGCTCGGCCATCAGGCCGGCGACGAGGCGCTGGTTCATCTCGCCCACGTCACGCGCGAGACCATCCGCCCGCAGGACACGCTGGCGAGGTACGGCGGCGAGGAGTTCGTCGTGCTGTTGCCAGACACGCCGATCGACGATGCCGTCACCGCGATGGTGCGCGTCCAGCGCGAGCTGACGAAGCGCTTTTTCCTGCACAAGAACGACAAGGTGCTGATCACCTTCAGTTGCGGCGTGGCCGAACTGCTCGACGAAGAAGCGGCCGGCGACGCGATCTCCCGCGCCGACTCCGCGATGTACCTGGCGAAGCGCGCCGGCAAGAACCGGGTGGTCGCCGCATAGGAAAGAACCCATGACTCGTGCAGTTCTCGTCACCGGCGGTGCCGGCTTCATCGGCTCTTCGCTCGTTCGCATCCTTCTGGATGCCGGTTACCGCATCATCAACGTCGACAAGCTGACCTACGCCGGCAATCTCGAATCGCTGGCCGAATGCAGCGGCCATCCGGGCTACGCTTTCTCGCAGACCGACATCTGCGACCGCGCCGCCCTCGATGCCCTGTTCGCCGCACACCGGCCCGCCGGCGTCATCCACCTCGCCGCCGAATCGCACGTGGACCGCTCGATCCATGCCGCCGGCGACTTCGTGCAGACAAACGTGGTCGGCACCTTCACGCTCCTCGAGGCTGCGCGGGCCTACTGGGGAAGCCTGGCGGCGGAGCAGCGCGACAGCTTCCGCTTCCATCACGTCTCGACCGACGAAGTCTTCGGCAGCCTGGGCCGCGAAGGCAAGTTCCATGAAGCGACGGCCTACGATCCGCGCTCGCCCTACTCGGCCTCGAAGGCATCGTCCGACCACCTCGTGCGCGCCTGGCACCACACCTACGGCCTGCCGATCGTCGTTACGAACTGCTCGAACAACTACGGCCCGCGCCAGTTCCCGGAAAAGCTGATCCCGCTGATGATGCTCAACGCACTCGCCGGCAAACCGCTGCCGATCTACGGCAAGGGCGACAACGTCCGCGACTGGCTCCACGTCGGCGACCATGCCCGCGCGCTGCACCGCGTCTTCGAGCGGGGCGGCATCGGCGAGACCTACTGCATCGGCGGCAACAGCGAAAAAACCAACCTCGAGGTCGTCGACGCGCTCTGCGCCATCCTCGACGAAATGCGACCGCGTGCCGACGGCCGCGGCTACGCCACCCTCAAGACCTTCGTCGCCGATCGGCCGGGGCACGACCAGCGCTATGCCATCGACGCCTCGAAGATCGAACGCGAGCTCGGCTGGTCGCCGCAAGAGACGTTCGCCTCGGGACTGCGCAAGACGGTCGACTGGTACCTGGCCAACGACGCCTGGGTCGCGCACGTGCAGAGCGGCGAGTATCGCAACTGGATAGCACGCAACTACGGAGAGCGCGCGTGACAACACAAACCTCGCCCCGCAAGGGCATCGTCCTTGCCGGCGGCGCCGGTACCCGTCTGCATCCGGCAACCCTGGCGATCTCCAAGCAACTCCTGCCCGTCTACGACAAGCCGATGATCTACTACCCCCTGAGCACGCTGATGCTCGCGGGGATTCGCGACATCCTGCTGATCTCCACGCCGCAGGACACGCCCCGCTTCGAGCAGTTGTTCGGCGACGGCGCGCAGTGGGGGCTCAACCTCAGCTACGCCGTCCAGGCCTCGCCCGATGGCCTCGCGCAGGCCTTCATCATCGGTCGCGAACACATCGGCGACTCCCCGAGCGCCCTGGTGCTCGGCGACAACATCTTCTACGGCCACGATTTCGCGCACCAGTTGCAGCGCGCCAGCGCACGCAGCGACGGCGCCACCGTATTCGCCTATGCCGTAAATGATCCCGAGCGCTACGGCGTCGTCGAGTTCGACGCCCAAGGCCGCGCCCTGTCGATCGAGGAAAAACCGCAGCAACCGAAGTCGCGCTACGCCGTCACCGGCCTCTACTTCTACGACCAGCGCGTCGCGGACATTGCGGCAGCCCTCAAGCCGTCGCCGCGCGGCGAACTCGAGATCACCGACGTCAACCGTCGCTACCTCGAACTCGGCGCGCTCGATGTCGAAATCATGGGCCGTGGCCTGGCGTGGCTCGACACCGGCACGCACGATTCGCTGCTCGAAGCGAGCCAGTTCATCGGCACGCTGGAGAAGCGGCAGGGCCTGAAAGTCGCCTGCCCCGAGGAAATCGCCTGGCGCAAGGGCTGGATCACGAGCGAGGATCTGGAGCGCTTGGCGCGGCCGCTGGCAAAGAACGGCTACGGCAGCTACCTGCTCGGCCTGCTCAAGGACCGCGTCTTCCAATGAAGGTCGTCGCAACCGCAATCCCCGACGTCCGCCTAGTCGAACCGAAGGTCTTTGGCGACGACCGCGGCTTCTTCTTCGAAAGCTGGAATCGACGCACCTTCGCTGCGCTCGGCATCGACGCCGACTTCGTCCAGGACAACCACTCGCGTTCCGCGCGCAACGTCCTGCGCGGCCTGCACTACCAGATCGAGCATGCGCAGGGCAAGCTGGTACGCGTGCTCAGCGGCGAGATTTACGACGTCGCCGTCGACCTTCGGCGCGGATCAAAGACCTTCGGCAAATGGGTCGGCTTTCCGCTGTCCTCGGAGACCCGCCAGATGGCGTGGATCCCGCCCGGCTTTGCCCACGGCTTCTGCGTGCTGTCGGAACATGCCGAAGTGCTCTACAAGACCACCGACTACTGGTCGCCCGAGCACGAGCGCTCGCTCGCCTGGAACGACCCGCAGCTCGCCATTCCCTGGCCCCTGACGGCAGCGCCGATCCTCACGGCCAAGGACGCGACCGGCAAACGACTCGCCGACGCCGAGACCTACGCATGAAGCGCATCCTGTTGACCGGCAGGAACGGACAAGTCGGCTGGGAACTGCAGCGAACGCTCGCGCCGCTCGGCGAAGTGACCGCTTACGGCTACGCCGAACTCGACCTCGCCGATCCCGGCCGCCTCGCCGCGGCCATCCGCGACGCCAAACCGGACGTCATCGTCAATGCCGCCGCTTACACTGCGGTCGATCAAGCGGAGTCCGACATCGAAACGGCCATGGCCATCAATGCCACCGCCCCGGGCATTCTGGCCGAGGAAGCGAAGCGCCTCGGCGCCTTACTCGTGCACTACTCGACCGACTACGTCTTCGACGGCAGGAAGGACAGCCCCTACACGGAAGAAGACACCCCGAACCCGCTCAACGCCTACGGCCGCAGCAAGCTGGCTGGCGAGCAGGCGATCCTGACAAGCGACTGCCGCCACGTCATCCTGCGTACCAGCTGGGTTTACGGAAACCGGGGCCGCAACTTCCTGCGCACCATGCTCCGGCTTGCGGCCGAGCGAGACGAATTACGCGTGGTGAACGACCAGACGGGTGCCCCAACCTGGAGCCGCATGATCGCCGAAGCCACGGCACTCGCGCTTGCGCGCGCCGAACCGCCGCTGGGCCTGTACCACCTCGCCAGCGCCGGGGCGACTACCTGGCACGGGTTCGCCGCGGCCATCCTCGACCTGACCCAAGCCTCGCGCTCGTGCCAGCCGCGGCTTTCGCCCTGCACCACCGCCGAGTATCCGTTGCCGGCCGCGCGGCCGCCAAACTCCCGGCTCGATTGCGGCCGTCTCGCTCGCGAAGCCGGCCTCGGTCTGCCCGATTGGAAAGCCGCCCTCGAGTTCTGCCTCGCCGGCGAATAACCACTCAGGGCGCACCCTGAGTGGCAAATCTTGCCTCCGCCGGCTGAATTTGCGCCTATTGCAGCAGCCGTGAGCCTTCCGCAGTCTTGGCGCGGTCCGTCCCGGCCAAGACCACATACGGATAGGTGGCCGCTCCGTTGCCGGGGTGACCAAGCCACAGCGATCTGACGTACTCGATCGCCTCGGCGCGGGACAACCGCGCTTCGTCGGAGGCGAACCACGTCAGCAGCGCCTGCCGGTCGCCCGTGCTCCACTCCGCCGCATAACTCTTCCAATCCGAAGCCACGCAGCCGGCGAAGAACGGCGCGCCGTCCTCACGGGCGAAATGCACGGTGTCCATGACGAACAGCAAATCGTCCGGCGTTTCCAGGGTCATGGCCAGCGCGCACGCCTGCGGCCGATCCATGCGTTGCAGCAGCGCATGAAAGCGATCCAACGAAAACTCGATGCGGCGTCCGCTCGGCAGTGTGGGCATTGCGATCTCCCTCGGAATAACATTGCCTCGTACTGAGCAAGGAGCTTGCCAGTCGCCCCCTAAAGTTTTCAGACCGCCGGCCGTAATACGATCAGCTGCTATCCCGGAGATCGACATGGACGTCACGAACCTCGCCGCCGTCGCCACTACCATGGCGCAAACGCGCACCGCCGACGCGGTATCAACGGCCGTCCTCAAGAAGGCACTCGACCTCCAGGCGCAAGGCGCCGCCCAGCTTATCCAGGCCGCAACGCAGTCGCTCCAGGCCTACAACAACCCGCCCCACCTCGGCAGCCGCATCGACGTCAGCGCCTGACGCCCGGCTCCGCCCGGGCCGCAGCAGCGGGCTGGTGGTTCAAGCCTAAAGTTTCCCGAACGTTCTCCGTTAATCCATCTGTCGGCGGCTCACCGCCGCCATGAATCAAGGATTGCGGACGGCCGCCAACCCGGCCTCCGGTTAAGCTAACCCTCTGAAGGAGTGGCAAAATGGCACAGGTAATCAACACCAACATCTCGTCGCTGAACTCGCAGCGCAACCTCAACACCTCGCAGTCGACGTTGGCGACCTCGCTGCAGCGCCTCTCCTCCGGCCTGCGCATCAACAGCGCCAAGGACGACGCCGCCGGCCTCGCGATTGCCGACCGGATGACCGCCCAGGTTCGCGGCCTGAACCAGGCCGTGCGTAACGCCAACGACGGCGTGTCGCTGGCCCAGACGGCGGAAGGCGCCCTGCAGGAAACCGGCAACATTCTCCAGCGTATGCGCGAACTGGCGATCCAGTCCGCCAACGCCACCAACAGCGCCACCGACCGCCGCGCGCTGCAGTCTGAAACCAACCAGCTGATGTCCGAGCTGAACCGCATTTCCAGCACCACGAACTTCAACGGCTTGAAGCTCCTCGACGGCACCTTCACCACGCAGGCCTTCCAGGTCGGCGCGAATTCGCGTGAAACCATCAACGTCTCCGTCGCCGGCGCTTCGGGCGAAATCCTCGGTGCCGAACAAGTCACGTCGCAGATCAGCGCCGCCAAGGGCGCGAGCACCACGACACTGGACGGCAGCAAGCTGGGAGCCGCCGCTGCCATCACCGACTCGGCCGCAAGCGCCCGTACCGCGAACAACCTCACGGGCGCCGTGACCGCCAAGGTTACGGATGCGACTGGAGCCTCTGTTGACGTTGCCATTCCCGCCGCCTCGACTGCTGCAGAAATCGCCACGGCGCTGAATGCAGCTTCGGGCGTGGAAGCCGCTGGCTACAATGCCATGACGCTCGACTTCAGTGCCGTCCTCAACCGCACCGTCGCCAACCAGATGGACGTCGGCAACCTCGTCACCTTTGACCTCTCGGTCGATGGCGGCACGGCAACCACCGTCAGCTATGCCATCGGCGCGAACGACTCCGCGACGCGTACGAACATCCAGACTGCGCTCCAGACTGCGCTCACGGCCATTGGTGATTCGGATCTGTCGCTCGAAGGCACTAGCAGCTTCGCCACCGCCAACAAGCTGACGATCGCCAGCGCCTCCGGCAAGGACATCAACCTTGCCAACTTCGCCGTGGCAAAGAATTCGACTTCATTTACGCTTGGCTTTACCACGCATGGTACGGACTCCCAAGCAGTCAGCATGACTTTCTCTGGCGTCGCTGCCATCAACTTCACCACGGGTACATCGACAGCGACCGACAACAACGCCCTCAAGGCCGCCATGGACGCCAACAGCACGGCGCTTTCCGCGGCGGGATATATCTGGTCGCAAGCCAACTCGGGCGACGCGGTCACGATCCGCAGAACCACTGGCACGGCGGACGACGCTGGCAACGTCACTGCGACGCTGGGCGGCGCAGTGACGACCAGTGAAATCACGGCTACAAGTACTGTTGGCACGAGCACCGTCGTTACGGATACGTCAGCCGTCGTGCAAACGATCGCCGCGAGTACGACCAACGTGACTGCCACAAGCCTGGTCGCAGGCCTTGCCGGCAGTGCAGCGGCGGTCTCACCGGTTGAGGAAGGCGCCACCGATTCCACGTCGGTACGCGGTCGGGTCATCCTCGCCATGGACGCCGGCTACAACGTCCAGTTCAGCGACTACGCTAGCATGCTGAAGTCCGGCGCCACGGATGACACCAACCTCACGCTGACTTCGGGTACGGCTACCGTTGGCATTGACGAAGGCAACGGGGTGGCCGCCCAGACGCTGGCCATCTCCGGGCTGGCCAGCGAGAATGTGACGGTCGGCGTCAACTCCAGTGCCAAGCAGATCGCCGCCAGTGTCAACAACGTTTCTGGGACGACCGGCGTTACCGCCCGTGCCCGTACGGAAGCGACCTTCAGCACCCTCACGGCTGACGGCACGGTCTCGTTCAGTCTCTACGGTTCCAACAGCGACGCCGTCACGATTTCCGCGGCGGTTACCACTTCGGACCTCTCCGCTCTAGCCACCGCTATCAACAACCGGACTGGCACGACTGGCATCACTGCAGAGGTTACGACTGCCGGCAGCCTGAAACTGGTCAGCGCCGACGGCTACGACATCAAAATCGCCAACTTCGAGCACTCCTCGGCGGTTACGGATCCGAGTGACTATGCCGAGGCGGTCAAGAGCATCAGCGTCACCGGCATGAGTGGAAACGCAGTGGTTCTCAGCGACGGCGGGACGGTGCCCGAAGGCGGTCAGCTCGACTCGACCGTGGTCGCCGGCAAGGTGACCTTCGAGTCGGTCTCCGGTGCCTTCTCCGTGACCTCGAACATCGTCAATTCGTCGGGTGGCGTCCTGAACACGACCACGGCCAGCCAATCGGTCGGCAGCGCCAAGGCCAAGCTCTCGTCGGTCGATATCAGCACCGCCGAAGGCGCGCAGGATGCCCTCTCCGTGATCGACGCCGCCCTGGCCCAGGTCAACACCATCCGTGCCGACCTCGGCGCCATCCAGAACCGCTTCGGTTCCACGGTGGCGAACCTGACGACGACGTCCGAGAACATCTCGGCCGCCCGCTCGCGGATTCAGGACGCGGACTTCGCGCAGGAAACCGCCAACCTGACCCGCGCGCAGATCCTGCAGCAGGCCGGCGTGGCGATGCTGGCGCAAGCCAACGCCCTGCCGAACCAGGTCCTGACGCTGCTCCGCGGCTAATCGGGTAAGGAGCTAACCTGAGTTAGGAACAGCGGTTGCGGAGCACTCCTCCGCAACCGCATTCCGGCAAGGAGAACAGCATGGCAATCAATCCAATCGGCAGTTCCGGCCTCGCGCCGACGCCGGCCGCACCCAGACCAACCGGGTCCGCGCCGTCTTCGGTCAGGGTCGACGCCGCGCCGTCGCCTGCTCCGCAGCCCAGTCAGGAACAAGTCCAACAGGCGATCGAGTCCGTGAAAAGGACAGTCGAACCCGCCGTATCGAACAGCCTCGAGTTTTCGATCGACAACGATACGGGCAAGACGATCGTCAGCGTCACCGATGCCAAGACTGGCGAGATGATCCGCCAGATTCCTTCCAAGGAGTTGCTTGAGATCGCAAAGTCGCTCGACAGGATGCAAGGACTGCTGTTGCGTCAGAAGGCGTAAGCGCTTCGTACGCCCCGAAGAAGGCCCGCACCGCGGGCCTTTTTCTTTTGCAGCATCGCTGCCCGGCACCCCGGCAAGGATTGCCGCCATGCCAACGAGCTCTTGCCGCTCGGGCCGCACATGCGGCAAATTGCAGGACATTTCTCCCTCAATTCCTCTCCATCTGCGGTTGGCACGCTAGCTGCTATACGACAGCCGTACGCAGAACTTGAGCATTTCTTCGCCGGGATGCTCGCCCCCTTCGCCGGCACGGCGACGGGTGACCTGAACTGAAGAGTTGAAAGGAGAGCATCGTGCCTCAAGTCATCAACACCAACATCTCGTCGCTGAACTCGCAGCGCAACCTGAACACCTCGCAGGGCGCCCTTGCGACGTCGCTGCAACGCCTCTCGTCGGGCCTGCGCATCAACAGCGCCAAGGACGACGCCGCCGGCCTGGCGATCTCCGACCGCATGTCATCGCAGATCCGCGGCCTGAACCAGGCGTCGCGGAATGCCAACGACGGCATCTCCCTCTCGCAGGTGGCCGAAGGCGCCCTGCAGGAAACCGGCAACATCCTCCAGCGCATGCGCGAACTGGCGATCCAGTCGGCCAACGCGACCAACAGCGCCACCGACCGCCGTGCGCTCCAGTCCGAGGTTAACCAGCTCAAGTCGGAACTGAACCGCATCTCGAGCACCACGAACTTCAACGGCCTCAAGCTGCTCGACGGCAGCTTCACGACGCAGAGCTTCCAGGTCGGCGCCAATGCGCGCGAGATGATCCAGGTTTCAGTGGCCGGCGCCTCCGGCGAGATTCTCGGCGCCGAACAGGTCACCTCCCAGATCAGTGCCGCGAAGGGTGCGAACACGACAACGCTCAACGGCAGCAAGATGGGCGCTTCCGCCGTCGGCGTTGACCTGACCGCAGCACGCACAGCGAACGCATCGAGCGGTACGACGGCCCGCATCACGGACGCCTCCGGCAACACCGCAGACGTAACCATCGCGACCACCGACACCGCCAAGACCATTGCCACCAACCTCAACGCCGCTGCCGGCATCGAGGCAGCGGGCTACAACGCGGTCACCTTCGACTTCACTACCTTGCTGGCGCACGCGCAGACGAACCCCGGCGACACCGTGTCCTTCACGCTGTCGGTCGACGGCGGAACCGTGACCACGCCGGTCAGCTTCACCATCGGCGCCGACTCCTCGGCCACGCGCACGAACATCTCCACCGCTCTTGGCACCGCCGTCGCGGCCATCAACAGCTCGAGCCAGAATTCCGATCTCAGCGTCGAGGGCGCAGGCGACTTTGCCACTGCCGACAAGATCACGATCGCCAGCGCTTCCGGCGTCGACATCAATCTCGATACGTTCGCTACGACCGACAATGCGGTCGCGGCGCGCTTCGACATCAATGCTCAGGACGCGGGTGACAACAGCATCAACGGCGCCACGGTCACGCTCACGGGTCTCGGTGCGATCACCTTCAATACCGGTGCTACGGCGGCCCTCACCGAAGACAATATCTACGCCGCGCTTGTCGCCAATGCAGCGACGTTGGCTGCTGCAGGCTATACGGTCGCACGCGGCAGCGGCGGTGAAATCGACATCGTGCGTTCGAGCGGTGGCACTTTTTCGGTGAACGTCGACACAGCCACGGCAGGCGGCAGCGGCCTAAGCACGACTCGGCTTCAGGCCTCAGAGCAGGCGGGCTACACGACCGGCACAACGCTGACCGACGCGGCGGGCACTACTGCCGCCGCTGGTGCGAATATCGTCACGGCCAACGCGGACGCCACTGCCGTTACGGTGACCGACATCATCGCCGGCCTCGACGGCACCTACCAGCCCCTCATCGAGGCGGGTGCGGACTCCTTCTCCGCACGCGGACGCGTCACGCTCGCGGCCGACGCCGGCTACAACGTCAAGTTCATGTCCGTCGCGGCGAGCCAGTTCGCCTCCGGCGCCAGCAGCGGCACGAACCTGACGCTCACCGCCGGCACCGCAACCGTCGGCGTGAACGAAGGCAACGGCGTCAGCGCGCAGACGCTGACGGTATCGGGCTTGGCGAACGAAGACATCATCGTGGCGACGAACTCCTCCGCCAAGGTCATCGCGGCCAGCGTGAACGCCGTGTCGGGCAGCACCGGCGTCACCGCCTACGCCCGCTCGGAGGCCACCCTGAGCGCCCTGTCCGCAGACGGCAGCGTGTCGTTCAACCTCTATGGTTCGAACACCGATGCGGTAACGGTCTCGGCCTCGGTCACGACCTCCGACCTGTCTGCGCTTGCCAGCGCGATCAACCAGCGCACGGGCACGACGGGCATCACGGCCGAAGTAACCACTGCCGGCAGTTTGAAGCTGGTCAGCTCCGACGGCTACGACATCAAGATCGAGAACTTCGAGCACTCGGCGGCCATCACCGATCCGAGCGGCGTGAGCGCTACGCCCAGAACCATGAGCGTGACGGGCATCACCGGCACCGCGGTATCCCTGGTCGACGGCGGCTCGGTATCCGAAGGCGGCCAACTCGACTCGACGGTCATCGCCGGCAAGGTCACATTCGAATCCGTTGCCGGTCCCTTCTCGGTGACGTCAAACGTGGTGAACAGCTCGGGCGGTGTCCTTAATACGACGCTCGCAGGCGAGTCGGTATCGAGCGAGAAGGCAAAGCTTGCCTCGGTCGACATCAGTACCGCCGAGGGTGCCCAGGACGCGATCTCGATCGTCGATGCCGCCCTGGCGCAGGTCAACTCGATTCGTGCCGACCTCGGCGCCGTGCAGAACCGCTTCCAATCGACGGTCGCCAACCTGACGACGACATCGGAGAACGTCTCTGCCGCGCGTTCGCGGATCCAGGACGCCGACTTCGCCCAGGAAACGGCCAACCTCACCCGCGCGCAGATCCTGCAGCAGGCCGGCGTGGCGATGCTGGCCCAGGCCAACGCCCTGCCGAACCAGGTGCTCAGGCTGCTGCAGCAGTAATCATGCGGTAATTGCTTGGGCGGACGGGGGGCCAGAGGCCCCCCGTTGCTTTCCGGCAGGCCATTCCGGAGCCGGTTTCCACCCGCACCGGGCTGGAGTACCCTACAGGAAAGCTCCCCGCCGCCGTTATAGGACAGTACAGGAGAACTCATCATGGCAGGCCTTTCCTCCCCCGGTATCGGCTCCGGCCTCGACATCAACGGCCTGGTTGCCAAGTTGATGTCGGTCGAGACGCAGCCCCTCAAGGCGCTCGACAAGAAAGAGGCTGCCTATCAGTCGAAGCTCACCGCCTATGGGACGCTGAAGGGCGCCCTGTCGTCGCTGCAGACGTCGGTCAGGAGCCTGAATTCGACGTCGAAGTTCAATTCCATGAAGGCAACGCTGGCCGACACGGCGGTCGCGACGGCGACCACGACGACGGCAGCAAAGGCGGCCAGCTACAAGCTCGAGGTCACGACGCTGGCTCAGGCGCAAAAGCTTGCCTCCGCGGCGGTTTCCGATCCCACCGCATCGGTGGGCACGGGCACGCTGACCATCGATTTCGGCACCTATACGAGCGGCACGAACACCTTCGCGCCGAACGAAGACAAGACCGCCAAGTCGATCACCATCGATGCGACCAATAGTTCCCTGAACGGCATCCGCGATGCCATCAACGCTTCGTCGGCCGGGGTGACGGCCAGCATCGTCAACGACGGCAGCGGATACCGCCTGGTCCTCACGAGCAACGACAGTGGCGCCGACAACTCGATGCGCATCGTCGTCGACGAAGGCGTCGGCGGCACGAACACCGACACGGACGGGCTCTCGCAGCTCGCCTTCGACCCGACGCTCGCCGTCGGTTCCGGCGAGAACCTGAGCGTGACGTCGGAGGCCAAGAGCGCGGTTTTCAAGCTCGACGGCATCACCATGACGAAGTCGTCGAACGCCGTATCCGATGCCATTTCCGGCGTGACCCTCAACCTGCTGAAGACCAACGCGGACACCCCGACGACGCTCACCGTCTCTCGTGACACCAGCGGGGTCAAATCCGCGGTCGAGGGTTTCATCAAGGCGTACAACGATCTCGCCAAGACGATCACCGATCTTGGCGGCTACGACGCCGAGACCAAGAAGGGCGGCGTGCTTCTCGGCGACGCCGGCCTGCGAAGCATCCAGGACCAATTGCGGCAGACCATCGGCCAGCAACTGGGCACGCAGTCGAGTGCCGGTCTGAGCGCCCTCTCCGACATCGGCGTGTCCTTCCAGCGCGACGGGACGCTCGAACTCAATACGACCAAGCTCAACAGCGTTCTCGCGGACTCGACCAAGAACGTCGGTGCGCTCTTCGCTACCGTCGGCTCGACGAGCGACAGCCTGATCGCCTATGTCGGTGCGGAATCCAGCGCCAAGACGGGAACCTACGGCATCAAGGTCACCCAGGTGCCTGCGCGCGGGTATGTCGAAGGCTCGGGCGTCGCGGACACGGTGATCGACGACGACAATCATTCGCTGACGCTGTCGGTCGATGGCAGCGCAAAGACGATCACGCTGGACAACGCAACCTACACCGCCGACACGCTCGTCGCTCACCTGCAGTCGAAGATCAACACCGCATACGCCTCGTCGGGCAAGAGCGTCACCGTTTCCCATACCGGCGGCAAGCTGACGATCACCTCGGCGAAATACGGGGCCGATTCCAACGTTCAGATCACGGGCGGCGGCAACATCGGCGAACTGTTCGGTGTCGCGACCTCGCATGCCGGCCAGGACGTGGCAGGTGAGATCGGCGGCGCTGCCGCAACCGGTTCGGGCCAAACCCTCACGGGCATCGGCAACGCCGCATTCCAGGTTTCCGTGGAGGGCGGCATCACCGGCGAGCGCGGCTCCGTGACGTATTCGCAAGGCATCGCCTACAAGCTCGACACGCTTCTTCAGAGCTTCCTCGACAAGAAGGGCACCGTCGCCAGCCGTACCGACGGCATCAACAGCTCGGTCAAGGACATAGACCGCCAGCGGTCTGCGCTCGAGGCGAGGCTCGTGCAAGTCGAGAAGCGCTATCGCGCGCAGTTCAATGCGCTCGACCAGCTGGTTGCGTCCATGCAGCAGACGTCGTCGTACCTTCAGCAGCAGCTCGCCACGATTTCGGCCCAGACCAACAACTCCCAGTAGCACGGAGAATCACATGTTCCAGACACTGAGCAATCCGAGGGCAGCTTACGAAAAAGTCGGACTCGACATGCGTGTCGAAACGGCGGATCCGCACAAGCTGATCCTGATGCTCTTCGACGGCGCCCTTTTGGCGGTCACGAGTGCATCTGCCCACCTCGCCAACGGCGACAAGATGGCCATGAGCCAGTCGATCCTCAAGGCCAGCAGCATCATTGCGCAAGGCCTGCGCGACAGCGTGGACCTCACCGAAGGCGGTGAGATTGCACAGCGTCTGGTCGCGCTCTACGACTACATCGGCGTGCGGCTCCAGTTCGCCAACATCAAGTGCGACGCGTCGATCCTGGAGGAGGTCACGCGCCTGCTCAAGGAGCTCCGCGGCGCCTGGGACGAAATAGGCAGCAATCCGGCGGCTCATCCGAAAACCAAGGATATGGCGGCGTAGTTATGATGCTCCTCATGCCCTCCCAAATCGAGTTGTACGAGCAGATGAGCACCATTTCCACCGTGATGGTGGAAGCAGCACGAGCCAAGGACTGGGAGCGCCTTGTCGACCTCGAGCAGCAAGTGGCCGCCTTGCGCGACAAGTTGATGGCCGATGACGGCGGAAACCTGAGCGACGGCGAGCGCATCGCCAAGGCGACCCTGATCCAGCGCATCCTCGACGACGACGCCGAAATCCGCCGCCATACCGAGCCGTGGATGGAGCATGTGCGCAAGTTCCTCGGCGACGGCGCCCGCCAGCGCCAGGTCGAGAAGGCTTACGGCGCCAACCAGTTGTAGTGCGGCGGTGGCGAGGATGCCACCATGAACCGTTTCTCACCTTTTCCTGTTGAGCGAGGACCGCGATGGTCCTGATCCCCCCCGACGCCGGCATCCGCATGCGGATGCAGACGGATGCGAGCCTTCTGCAGCCGACCACGCCGGCTGCCGAGATTCCGTCCGACCTGCCGGAACTGCGAGCTGGGCAGACCTTCACGGCGCGCATCCAGGAAGTCCTGCCGGACAACACTTATCGCGCGCTCGTCGCGGGCAAGCAGCTCACGCTGCAATTGCCCGAAGGGGCGAAGACGGGCGACACGCTGGAACTGGTGGTCATCGACCGCACGCCGCGGGTCGTCATCGCGAAGGTCGCAACTGACGCCGCGGCAGCCAAAGGCGCGGGCGAACCCTACCCCTATGCGAACCTCTCGCGCGCCGGACAGATGATCGGCCAGTTGCTGACCACAGAGGGCGAAGCGCCGCAACCGGCGCCGTTGAGCCGCGGACAGCCGGTGCTGGCGCAGCCGCCGGCGAGCGCCGCCGAGCTGGCGCCCGCTCTGCAGAAAGCCGTCGTGCAGAGCGGCCTGTTCTACGAATCGCACCAGGCGCAATGGGTCGCCGGGAAGCTGCCCACCGAGCAATTGCTGCGTGAGCCGCAGGGCCAGCGCTCGGCGCCGGCCACCTTCGCGGCGCACGGCCTGCCTGCGCCGGCACCGGAGGTCGCCGCGCGCGCCGCTGCGACTGTCGCCCCCATGGCACCGCAAACACTGATGCAGACGCTGTTCGGCGTCGAAGAAGGCGCGCGGGCGCCCGCTTCCACGCCTGCACCGGCGCTGCCGAATGCCGTCGCCAACACGGTGCCCGACGAACTCCGCCCGCTCGTCCAGCAGCAGCTCGACGCCGCGGCCACTCAGCGGCTCGTCTGGCACGGCGAGGTGTGGCCGAACCAGTCCATGGACTGGGAGGTGGTACGCGAGGACGGAAGCCGCCGCGACGGCGGCGACGCCGAGGCGGCCGACTGGCGCACGACGCTGCGCCTCGAGATGCCGCGGCTCGGCGAGGTTTCGGCGTCGCTGCGCCTGACGGCGGCGGGCATCCATCTGACGCTGGCCGCACCGGCCGGCGCCAGCGCCGAAGGCCTGCGCGCGGACGCGCCGCGCCTGGCCGCTGCGCTAGATGCCGCCGGCATTCCGCTGCTGTCGTTCCAGGTGCGGCATGGCGGAGAATAGGGACGACGAGCGATCCCTGGCGGTCGCCCTCGCCTACGCGCCCGGAGACGCGGCGCCGAAGGTCGTCGCGAAAGGCCGCGGGCTGATCGCCGAAGCGATCGTCAAGCGCGCCAAGGAGCATGGCGTCTACGTCCACGAGTCGAAGGAACTGGTGGCGCTGCTTTCCCAAGTCGACCTCGACGACCACATTCCACCGCAACTCTACGTCGCCATTGCCGAACTGCTCGCCTGGCTGTATCGGCTGGAGCAGGAAGGACCGGAGGCGGGGCCACCGCCCGGGCCGGGCGGTTAGAATGACGGCCACGATGGACGAGAACGGCAACGCGACGACCGAAGATCCCGCCGAAGCTGCCGAACAGGCGCTGACGGCGGAAGCCGCGCCTGCGGAAGCCCCGCCCGCACCGACGAAGCAGCCGCCGCTGCTCGAGCCCGGCGACTACGCCCAGTTCCTGCTGCACTCGAAGAGCGAGATCCTTTTCGTTCTGCGCAACCTCCTCGAACACGTTTCGCAGATCACGATCTTCTTCAATGAAGGCAAGGACATGATCCTGACGACGCTGGTGGCGATCGACGATGAAGGCATCGTCATCGACTACGGCGCCAGTTCGGAAATGAACCGCAAGGCGCTGACCGTCGACCGGCTGTTCTGCGTCGCGTCGCTGCAGAAGGTGCGCGTGCAGTTCCTGCTGCGCGGCCTGATGCAGGCGACCTACGGCGGGCGCCCGGCCTTCCGCGCCAAGTTGCCGACCGATCTCCTGCGCCTTCAGCGGCGCGAGTTCTTCCGGCTGACGATGCCGATCACGCGCCCCCTGCGCTGCAAGGTGCCGATCGACGGCGAAGGCGGCGAATACACGATGGACGTCAATGTCGTCGACATCAGCGGCGGCGGACTCGCCATCGCGGTCCCCGAAGGCATCAGCTTCGAGAAGGGCCAGGAGTTCCGCAACTGCCAGCTCGAACTGCCCGAAACCGGCACCGTCACCGCCACGCTCGTCGTGCGCAACCAGTTCGAGATCACGTTACGCAGCGGCGGCCGCGTCAAGCGCGCGGGCTGCGAGTTCGTCAACCTGCCCGGCCAGATGCTGACGCTGGTTCAGCGCTACATCATCAAGGTAGAACGCGAGCGCAAGGCTCGCGAGAGCGGACTGATCTAGGGGTGTTAGGTTGTGGGGGCGGCGGCACCGCCGCCCGGGTCATGCAGCCCGTCCTCAGACGGGCATGTTCATGATGTCCTGATAGGCGTTGACGAGCTTGTTGCGCACCTGGACCATCTGCTGGAACGACAGGTTCGCCTTCTGCAGGTTCACCATCACGTCCTGAAGGTTCACGTTGCCTTCGCCGCTGGCGAAGTTCTGGCTCATCTGCTGGGCCTGCTGCTGCGCCTGGCCGACCTGGTCGATCGCCGACTTGAGCACCTGCGAGAAATCAGGGCCGCCGGCGGCGGGAGCACCCTGAGCCGGCTTGCCCTGGGCAGCCGAAGCCGCCGAGCGAAGCTCGGACAACATCTGCTCAACGTTCCGCGTGTCGATGGCCATGGTCGGACTCCTGCCTGTTTCCTGTTCAGGATTGTATTAGCAAGCGCTATGCCGAGGGAAGCGTTACAGGTAACCCTCGTCCTTGTACTGTTTGAGCTTGTAGCGCAAGGTTCGTTCCGAGATGCCCAGCGCCTCGACCGCCTTCTTGCGCGAGCCGCCGACCTTGGCGAGCGTGTCGAGGATGTGCTGACGTTCGAGGTCCTTCATGTTGGCAGGACTTCCAGCAACGGCGGGGCTCTCCGGAGGGGTGGCATCGGTCGCCGGCAGCGTGCGGGCGGGTGCCGCGGTCGGCGGCGGACCGCCGGCCAGCAACAGATGTTCGGCTTCGACGAGGTCTCCCGGCGCCATGATGATGGCGCGCTGGAGCACGTTCTCCATTTCACGGACGTTGCCCGGCCAATGGTAGGCGGCAAGCTTTGCCGCGCCGGACGGCGCAAGCCTTGCCGGCTTGCCGAGCCGTGCGCCGTGCTGGGCGAGGAAGTGGGTCGCCAGCGGCACGATGTCTCCCGGCCGTTCGCGCAGCGCGGGTATCTGTAGCGGGAAGACGTTGAGGCGGTAGTAGAGGTCTTCGCGAAAGCGCCCCGCGGTCACCTCGGCGGCCATGTCGCGGTTCGACGTGGCCAGCACGCGAATGTCGAGCGGGATCGGCTTCTTGCCGCCGACGCGCTCGACCTCGCGCTCCTGCAGCACCCGCAGCAGCTTGGCCTGCAGCGACAGCGGCATCTCGGAGATTTCGTCGAGCAGCAGGGTGCCGGTATTCGCCTGTTCGAATTTGCCCGCCTGGGCTCCCTGGGCGCCGGTGTAGGCGCCCTTCTCATGGCCGAAAAGCGTCGCCTCGAGCAGGTTGTCGGGAATCGCCGCGCAGTTGATCGCGACGAACGGGCCACGGCTGCGGTTCGACTGGTCATGGATGTAGCGAGCGAACACTTCCTTGCCGGTGCCAGATTCTCCGGTGAGCAGCACCGTGGCGTCGGTCCGGGCGACGCGTGCCGCCAGCAGCAGGACGTCCTTGGTGCGCGCATCGCCGGCGATGATGCCATCGCCGCCGCCCTGCGGCGGTTGTGCGTAGCGGGCGATCTGCTCGATGAGCGCCTTCGGCTCGAAGGGCTTCAGCATGAAGTCGCAGGCGCCGCCGCGCATGGCGGCAACGGCCTTGTCGACGTCGCCGAACGCCGTCATCAGCAGCACCGGCAGACCCGGCTTGCGGTGGCGGATCTCTGCCAGCAATTCGAGGCCGTCCATCGGCGACATGCGCAGGTCGGAGACCACCATGTGGAAGGATTCGCGGCCGATCAGGGCCAGCGCGGCGGGGCCGCCGTCGGCGCCGAGCGCCCGGTGGCCGGCCGCCTCGAGCGTCACCAGCAGCGCGTCGCGCAGGGCTTCGTCGTCCTCGACGACCAGGATGTTCATTGCACTCATGATGGCATTCTATTCTCTGGCCGAGGCTTCGAGCCCGACGGACAGCGTCATGACGAATTCGGTGCCCACGCCCGGTTCCGAGGTGACGTCGATGCCGCCGCCGTGGGCGCGTGCGACGCCGCGCGCGATCGCGAGGCCGAGGCCGGTGCCCTCGTTGCGCGTGGTGAAGAACGGCTCGAACAGGCGGGTGACGACGTCCGGCGCCATGCCGCGGCCGTTGTCGCGCACCCGGAACGCCCATTGCGTTTCGGTGCGCTGGGCGGAGAGGACGACCTCGCCGCTACCGGCATCCACGGCCTGGAGCGCATTTTCGAGCAGGTTGGTCAGCGCACCGGTGAGCGCCTTGCGGTTGCCCGTCAGCACCGCTTCGCCCGGTGCCGCGCCGGCAACGCGGAAATCGATGCCGCGCGTCCTGGCCAGCGGCTCGAAGGTATGGGTCAGTTCCGCCAGCAGATCGGCGACGGCAAAGCTCTCACGACCCAGCACCTCGCCGCGCGCGAACAGCAGCATGTCCTGGATCAGGCGCTCGAGGTGCTTGAGGCGTGCGACGGTCTTCTGCGCGATGCTGACGCGGCTCGCCGCCGGCAGGTCGGGATTCTCGAGGTTGCCGGCATAAAGCAGCGCCGCTGCCAGCGGCGTGCGCAACTGGTGCGCGAGCTGTGCCGCCATCTCGCCCATTGCGGCGAGGCGCTCGGTGCGCTCGGACTGGGCCTTCAGCCGGTGCGCCTCGGTGACGTCGTGAAGCAGCACGATGCGGCCGCCCGCGGAATCGAGCGGCGTCACGGTAATCGAGAGGCGGCGGTCGCCGGCCAGATATTCGCCGGGCGTCGGTGTCGGCGCGAGGCACACCCTTTCCAGCTCGGCCCACGAGCGACCGGCGGTAAAGCCGAACGCCAGGGCCGCCGGATTCGCCTCGACGACGCGCCCCCCGGAATCGAATACCACGACGCCGGCCGGCAGCGCATTCAGCAGCAGCGTCAGGCGCTCGGTCAGCGCCGCCTTTTCCTGATACTGTTGGCGCAGCGCGCCGTTCGCGGCCGCGAGTTCCGCCGTCAATTGGGCGACCTGGGCCTGGAGCGTCTTGTAGGTGCCCGCGAGTTCTTCCGATGCCTGGTTGAAGATGCGGAAGGCTTCGGCCAGCTTTTCGGACTCGGGGGGCGCGGCGGCGGTCTCGCCGGGAGGCTGTGGCGTGTTCATCTGGCGGCGATAATGGCAGATATGAGGTAGATCAACAACTTCCGAAATGGCGGCAAAAATTGCCGCTTCTTTCCGGAACTTTACTTGCTAGCGAAGTCCACAATCCGGCAGCGGGTCGAAACGGCCCTTTGAACAAGGCACCCATGGCAGAACAGACGGCAGCGTTGCCCCTTAATATCGGCGCTTTCGCCCGCCTCACGAACCGGCAGAAGATCATGGCCTCCCTCGGCGTCGCCGCTGCGGTGGCCGTGATCGCGGTTGCCTTCCTGTGGACGCGCGAGCCGCCGTACAGCGTGCTGTTTTCGGGTATTTCCGAACGCGACGGCGGCCAGATCATCACCGCGCTCCAGCAGCAGAACGTCCCTTACAAGTTCTCCGACGGCGGCGGTGCCATTCTGGTGCCGGCGGCGCAGGTTCATGACATACGCCTGCGCCTCGCCTCGCAGGGCCTGCCGCGCGGCGGCCAGGTCGGCTTCGAACTGATGGAGAACCTCAAGCTGGGTTCGACGCAGTTCGCCGAGCAGATCGCCTACCAGCGCGGCCTCGAAGGCGAACTCTCGCGCACCATCCAGTCGCTCGGCGCCGTGCGCGGCGCTCGCGTGCATCTTGCGATCCCGAAGCAGACCTCTTTCCTGCGCGACGAGCAGAAGCCCTCGGCCTCGGTGATGGTCAGCCTGCACCCGGGCCGGGTGCTCGATGCGCAGCAGATTGCCGGCATCACGCACCTGGTGTCGTCGAGCGTGCCGCAACTCTCGCGCACCGACGTCAGCGTCATCGACCAGGACGGCAACCTGATCTCGCAACAGGCCGACCCGCTCAAGAACGCCGGCCTCGATCCCAGCCAGATCAAGTTCCGCCAAGAGATCGAGTCCAGCTACAGCAAGCGCATCGAGGCGCTGCTGGCGCCAGTGGTCGGCCCGAGCAACGTGCGCGCACAGGTCACCGCCGAGGTCGACTTCTCGCAGACCGAGCAGGTCGCCGAGAGCTACAAGCCGAACCCCCCGGAAGGCGCCATTCGCAGCCAGCAGACTTCTGAGAGCAGTAGCACCACGGCCAGCGCCGTCGGCGTGCCCGGCGCGCTGACGAACCAGCCGCCGGTGCCGGCAACCGCACCGCTGACGACGCCGCCCGCGGCAGGGGCCCCAGCGGGCACTGCGACCGCCAACATCGGCCTCAACGCGCCGGTGAATTTCAACAAGAACGCGACAATCAACTATGAGGTCGACAAGACGGTTCGCCACACCCGAGGCGTGCCGGGCACCGTGCGGCGTCTGTCGGTCGGTGTCGTCGTCAATCACAAGCGGGGACCGGTGAAAGACGGCCAACCGGGCAAGCCGATTCCGCTGACCAAGGCGGAGCTCGATCAGGTGACGGCGCTGGCGCGCGAGGCGATGGGCTTCAGCCAGGAGCGCGGCGACTCGCTGAACGTCGCCAACGTCTCCTTCGCGCCGGTCGAGCAAGAAGTCGTGCCCGAGCTGCCGTTCTGGAAGAGCCCGGAGCTGATCGCCATCGCCCGGGAAGCCGGCAAGTACCTGGTCTTCGGCCTGATCGTCTGGCTGCTTTGGACGCGCGCCCTGCGCCCGATGTTCGAAGCCTTCGCCGCCGCCGCACGCCGCATGGAACTCGAAGAGGAAGCCAAGGCTGAGCGGGCACACAACACGATCATGGGACACGGCGGTCCCACCTACGAGGAAAAACTGCAAAACGCGCGTGAGCTCGCAAAGCAGGATCCAAAGACGGTTGCCAACGTGATCAAGGAGTGGGTGGGTGGCAGCGAACCCCGATGAGGGCATAGAGAAGAGCGCCGTCCTGCTCCTCTCCCTCGGCGAAAACGAAGCCGCCGAGGTCCTCAAGCACCTCGGACCGAAGGAAGTGCAGAAGCTCGGCCATGCGATGGCGAACCTGCGCGCCGTGCCGCGCGAAAAGATCGAGCACGTGCTCGACAATCTGCAGCAGCAGACCGCCGGCGGCAGCCCGGTCTCGGTCGACGAGACCATGATCCGCTCGATGCTGACCAAGGCGCTCGGCGACGACCGCGCCGCCAACCTGATCTCGCGCATCCTGCAGGGTGGCGACACGGCAGGCATCGAGAGCCTGAAGTGGATGGACGCCGCCACGGTCGCCGACCTGATCAAGAACGAGCATCCGCAGATCATCGCCACGATCCTCGTGCACCTCGAGTTCGACCACGCCGGCGAGATCATCAAGCTGTTCACCGAACGCCTGCGCAACGACGTGCTGCTGCGCATCGCCACGCTCGACGGCGTCCAGCCGACGGCGCTGCACGAGCTCAACGAGGCGCTGACGCGCCTGCTCTCGGGGGCCTCGTCGAACATCAAGAAGGCGGCGATGGGCGGCATCCGCCACGCCGCGGAAATCCTCAACTTCGTCGGCCAGCAGGCGGAGACCTCGATCGTCGACAATGTGCGCGAATACGATCCTGACCTGGCGCAGAAGATCCTCGACGAAATGTTCGTGTTCGAGAACCTGATGGACGTCGACGACCGCGGCATCCAGTTGCTGCTGCGCGAAGTGCAGTCCGACTCGCTGATCATCGCGCTCAAGGGTGCGCCGCCCGAACTGCGCGAGAAAATCTTCAAGAACATGTCGCAGCGGGCTGCCGAAATGCTGCGCGAAGACCTCGAGTCGAAGGGCCCGGTGCGCCTGTCCGAGGTCGAGGCGGAACAGAAGGAAATCCTCAAGATCGCCCGCCGTCTCGCCGACGAGGGCCAGATCGTCCTCGGCGGCAAGGGCGGTGAAGACCAGATGGTCTGATGACCTAGACTGCCTTACATGGCCGCCACCACCGACGAAGGAAAACTCACCGCCTGGGAACGCTGGGAACTCGCCGAGTTCGACGGCGCAACCGCGTCGTCGGTACGCCGGCCTGCACCCGCCGCTCCGCCGCCACCCGAACCGACGCCGCAGCAGCCCGCCGTGCAACTGCCGACCGCCGAGGATGTCGAGCGCATCATGCAGCAGGCGCGCGACGATGGCTACAAGGCCGGCTACCAGGAGGGCCAGGCGAAGGCGCGCGACGAAGCGGCGCGCCTCGGCCGCGCCGCCGGCAAGATAGAGGCCGCGCTCAAGGGGCTCGACAGCGAGGTGGCCGACGAACTCCTGGCGCTATCGCTCGAGCTGGCGCGCCTCGTCCTGCGCAGCGAGATCACGGCGCGGCCCGAATCGCTGCTCACCGTGATCCAGGAAGCGCTCGGCCAGCTGCCGCACCAGCATGCAGCGATCTACCTCAATCCCGACGATGCCTCGCTGGTGCGCTCGTATCTGGGCGACCAGCTCGCGCACGCGGGCCACCGCATCCTCGAAGATCCAAAGCTTGCGCGCGGCGACT
>Ga0209066_10001848_pt1 | contig 27195 bp, 21 predicted proteins | sample All_14_2_FD_187198 | JGI IMG/M metagenome (GOLD analysis project Ga0209066, IMG submission 187198) | Freshwater microbial communities in response to fracking from Pennsylvania, USA - Allegheny Zone_MetaG_DW_15 (SPAdes) (version 2) ...
CACAGGTTCTTTTCCATCGCGCGGACGGTGACGGCGGGCGGCGGCGGGTTCGGGGCACCGCGCGTCGAGCGGGCGATCGCGCTGGGTTGTGCAGCCGAACATGCGGCTCGGCTGGTTTATGCCGATGCGACTCCGGAGACCCCGACGCCGATCGGCGTGACCTGTCGCCTCTGTCATCGGACCGAATGCACGGCGCGGTCGGCACCGCCGATCGGACGACAGATTCTGGCCGACGACATCCGCCGCACCTCGGCCCCGTTCGGGTTCACCAACGCCTGATCGAAGTCTGAATGGGCGTTGACACCGGTTTCCTCTTGCAGGATTCATCGCGGCGATGACCCAGCCCCTTGTCCTGAATCCCGACCGTCTGTTTCCCGTCGATCCCGACACGCGAGGCCTGGCGCGGCGGCTGTATGCCGAGGTCAAGGGGCTGCCGATCATCAGTCCGCATGGCCATACGGACCCGTCGTGGTTTGCGGGGAACGAGCATTTCGCCAACCCGGCCGAACTGCTGATCACGCCCGACCACTATGTCTTCCGGATGCTGCATTCCCAGGGGATGGCGATGGAGGATCTGGGGGTGCCGCGTGTGGATTGCGGCGCGGTCGAGACCAATCCGCGCGCGATCTGGCGGCGGTTCGCCGAGAACTATCATCTGTTCCGGGGCACGCCGTCGCGCATGTGGCACGACTGGGTCTATGCCGAAGCGTTCGGCATCGACGTGCGGCTGTCGGCCGGGACGGCGGACCACTATTACGACGTCATCGACGCGGCGCTGAAGACCGAGGCCTTCAAGCCGCGCGCCCTGTTCGAACGGTTCAACATCGAGGTGATCACGACGACGGAGTCGCCGATCGACACGCTCGAGCATCACAAGGCGATCGCGGCCTCGGGCTGGAAGGGTCGGGTCCTGACCGCCTATCGGCCCGATCCGGTGGTCGATCCCGACTATGAAGGCTTCCGCGACAATCTGAAGGTCCTGGCCGACCAGACCGGCTTCGACACCCTGACCTGGAACGGATACCTGGACGCGCACCGGGCGCGGCGGGCCTTCTTTTCGTCCATGGGCGCGACGTCGACGGACCACGGCCACCCGACCGCCTTCACCGCCGACCTGTCGAAGGTGGAGGCGCAAGCGCTGTTCGCCCGCGTCTCGACCGGACCCGCCACGGCCACCGACGCCGAACTGTTCCGGGGCCAGATGCTGACCGAGATGGCGGCGATGTCAGTCGAGGATGGTCTGGTGCTGCAGCTGCACCCCGGCTCGTTCCGCAACCACTCGACGACGGTGTTCAACCGGTTCGGCCGCGACAAGGGCTGCGATATCCCGACGCAGACGGACTATGTGCGGGCGCTCAGGCCCCTGCTGGACCGGTTCGGGTCGGACACCCGGCTGACCCTGATCCTGTTCACCCTGGACGAGACGGCCTACAGCCGCGAGCTGGCCCCGCTGGCGGGACACTATCCGGCGCTGAAGCTGGGGCCGAGCTGGTGGTTCCACGACAGTCCCGAGGGGATGCGCCGCTTTCGCGAGCAGGTCACCGAGACGGCCGGCTTCTACAACACGGTCGGCTTCAACGACGATACCCGGGCCTTCCTGTCGATCCCGGCGCGGCACGACGTGGCCCGGCGCATGGATTGCGGCTTCCTGGCCCGACTGGTGCTCGAACACCGGATGGAGGAGGACGAGGCGCACGACCTGGCCCACGCCCTGACCTATGGTCTGGTCAAGGCGGCCTACAGGCTGTGAGGAGACTTTCAGACGCGGCTCTGTCGGGACTGCCTGCCGATGTCGCCTTGCCCGGATACGACCGGGCGACGGTCAAGACCGGCGTCGTCCACCTGGGTATCGGGGCCTTCCACCGGGCGCATCAGGCGGTGGTGTTCGACGACGCCCTGGCCAGTGGAGATTTGCGCTGGGGTGTTCTGGGGGCGTCGCTGAGATCACCGTCGGTCGCCGGGCAGTTGAACCCCCAGAGCGGACTCTACACGCTGGTGGTGCGGGATGGCACCGAAGAGCGGCTGCGCATTATCGGGGCGGGCAGGGGAGTCATGGTCGGGCCCGAAGACCCGGAGGCGCTGGTCGCGGCGATGGCCGACGCTGACGTCCATATCGTCACCCTGACCGTGACCGAGAAGGGCTATCGGCTGGATCCGGCGACGGGCGAGCTGAGGCTGGATGATCCGGAGGTCGCTGGTGACATCGCCGACATTTCGAGGCCCGTTACGGCACCCGGCTTCATCGTCGCGGCGTTGAAGGAGAGGAAGGCCGCGGGGCTGAAGCCGTTCACCGTCATTTCCTGCGACAACCTTCCGCACAACGGACAGCGTATCCGGGTGGCCGTTCTTGACATGGCGCGGCGGATCGATCCGCCGCTGGGCGACTGGATCGCCGCCGAGGGAGCCTTCCCCCAGACCATGATCGACCGGATCGTGCCTGCGACCATTCCCGAAGACATAGACCGGCTGGAGGTTCGGACGGGCGTTCGCGACGCGGGCATGGTCAAGGCCGAGCCGTTCACCCAGTGGGTGATCCAGGACTGGTTCGCCGGGGAAAGGCCCGACCTCGCAGCCTTCGGCGTGCAACTGACCGAGGCCGTCGAGCCGTGGGAGGACGCCAAACTGCGGCTGCTGAACGGGGCCCATTCGGCCGTGTCCTATCTGGGGGCTCTGGCCGGGTGCCCGCATGTCCATGAGGCCGTGGGCCAGCCCGCGTTGCGCGCTATGGTCGAGCAACTGTGGGACGAGGCGGAGACGACGCTGGACCCGCCTGCGGGTCTGAATATCGCCACCTATCGCATGGCGCTGATGGCGCGGTTCGACAACGGGGCCCTGATGCACCGAACCTATCAGATCGCCATGGACGGGTCCCAGAAGCTGCCGCAACGATTGCTGGCCACGGTCGAGGCGCGCCTGGCCGACGGACGCTCTATCGACGCCCTGGCCCTGGGGGTCGCGGCCTGGATGCGGTGGCAGGATGGGATCGACGAGGCCGGCAACCCCTATGTCGTGCAGGATCCCCTGGCGGACCGGACGGCAGAGCTGCTGGCCCGGGCAGAGACCGACGAGGAGAGGGTGAGCGCTCTACTGACGCTGTCGGCGGTGTTCTCTGCATCTCTGGTGGCGGAGGCGGGATTCCGGACGGCCGTGCTGAATGCCTATGTCGCATTGCGTCGCGACGGGGCGCTGAAGGCAGCCGGGCAGATCCCGACCGCATGGGATCGATAGGCCGAATTCTCCCGTTCACTCTCGATGATCCCGGCGAAAGTCGGGACGGGCGAAACAGAGACCCTGTCTAGAGAATGAGCAAACGTCTGAGGGCCGGTACGGCCAGGACCAGATCGCGGGTGACCATTGCGGCAAAGAAGTCCGCACCCTCGCTGCCGAGGTGGGTATAGTCGAAGGCCAGTTTTGCCTGGCCCATCGGCTCCACCGTCGCGTTGTTCTGAATGGGGGGAAGGACCGGCCCGGGCACGACAGGCGCAGCGCCTGCCGCCGGAATGGTCGTACCTGTCAGAAGGGCCGCGCCGACCTCGGGAAGGGGAATGGCCTGGGCGAAACGCGCGGACATGACCGGACCCAGGGCCTGGACGGCAGCGTCACTGGAGGCGTTCAGGTCCACAAGCGGCGTGGCGGTCTCGGCGGCGACGCGACGGACGGCCTCGGCCCAGGGCTCCAGGTCGTTCTGGAGGCGGCCGTCAATGAACTGGCGGCGGGTCAGGGGTGTCAGCAGCACGGGAATGGCACCGCGGGCGCGGGCTTCCTCGACATAACGTTTAAGATTGGCAGGAAATTCGGTGGCGAGATCGGTCGATCGGCCGGGCTTGCCTGGCTGGTCGTTGTGACCGAACTGGATCAGCACATAGGTCGCCACATAGCCGGGAGAGGCCATCTCGCCGAGCGCGATGTCCCACGAACCCTCGGTGCGATAGTTGCCGCTGCTCCTTCCGCCGCGCGCCAGATTTACGCAGGTCAGGAATGAGGTGACGTGGCGAGCGCAGAAGCTGGGACCCCAGCCGCCGGCGACGGCTGTGGTCGAGTCGCCGACCAGGATGATCTTGCTGGCGCGGATGGGTTGAACAACTGGCGATGCGACCTCTACCGGTACCGACGTCGAGCTCTGGGCCGTGGCGACAGTGGTAGAGGCGAGGCAGGCGACGGCGGTCGCCGCGAGCAGAAGCGTCACACGCATGGGCGATCATCCGATGAGAAAAACGGCACCGGCAAAGGCCGGTGCCGTCGCATTTGGACCTAAAAGCGCATCCGGGCGCCGAGGAAGACCTGACGACCCGTGGAGCCATAGTTGGTGACCACGCGGTCATCCGCATAACCCCAGCGGTTGGTCGTCTGGTTCGTCAGGTTCAGAGCCTCAAGGTTCAGGGTGATGTTGTCCGTCAGCTTGTAGGTCGCAGACATGTCGACGTTCAGCGTGGGTTCACTGCCCAGGAAGTCGTTGACCAGCGGCGAGTCCGAGAAGCCAGGATCGGTCGTGCCCGAGGCGATTGGATACTGGGTCACATAGTCGGCGCGATAGGCGGTCGAGACCCGAGCCGAGAATTTGGGCACTTCGTAGAAGACGGTAAAGTTGAACGCATCGGGCGAGGCACCCGTGAACGGACCCACGCCCGTGACCAGCGGGGCCGGCGTCAGGATGTAGTTCAGCTCGGATTCCAGGTGGGTGTAGTTGGCCTGGATGCCCAGGTTCTTGAAATACCAGGGCAGGAAGGTCAGGTTCTGCTGATAATTGACCTCGACGCCACGGATATAGCCGCCGGGCGCATCACGGAACTGACGGATCGCGAAAGTGCGGTCGGCGTTGATGTAGTCGACCTGGTTCTGGGCATTCTGGCGGTTCGCCGCGCTCTGGGCCGTATCGTTGACGATGGCCTCGAACTCGGCACGCAGTTCGGCGATCCCTGCCGAATCCAGGATCGACGACAGGGTGCCATCACCCACCAGGGTCTGGGGGAAGGACTCGATTTCCTTGTCGAAAATCGCGATCGAGAACAGGGCGTCGGGCTGGAAATACCACTCGAAGCTGAGGTCGTAGTTGGTGGCCGTGAAGGGGTTCAGCTTGGGATTGCCGATGGTGATGGAGCCACCGGTGGTGACGCCAAGACCATTGGGTACGGTGAAGGCGGTGACGCTGGGCGCCAGGTTGCCGAGCAGGGGACGCGACATCACGCTGGCGATGCCAAGACGCACGATCATCGTGTCCGTCAGTTCATAGGCCATGTTCAGAGACGGCAGGGTGTTCTCGTAGTTATTGCCCGCGCTGATCGCCCGGCCCCGGTTGGTGAAGCCGTCAGAGGCCACATCGGTGATGGCATGGCGAACCCCGACATTACCGCGCAGGTCGCGTCCGAAGACCGGGATGTTGAAATCGACCTGGCCAAAGAAGCTGTTGTCGGTCTCCTGGACCTGGAAGGTCTGGGCAAAGTTGAACTTGGGAGAGATGCGCCAGTCGTTCCACTTGTTGACGCAGTTGCACTCGAAATCGAACAGGGTGCGGAAGGCGTCGAGGTTCGGGGCATAGAAGCTGGTCGGGGTACCGGCCGGCAGGTCCAGACCCTGGCCGAAGGTGTGGACGGCACCGACCTGGCCGATGGTGGCACCGGCCTCGATCAGGCTGGGGTTCAGGGTCTCACGGTTGGATTCGCGCTGCGAAGCCGTGGTGTAGAAGGTATAGCGACGCTGGGACGCACCGGCCTTCAGGGTGAAATATTCGTTCGCATCCCAGGCAATGTCGAACGAGCCGCCTTCATAGTGGTTGTCGACGGTGCGCTCGAAATAGCGAATGGCCGAGAAACCCTTGACCACGTCCCACTTGGTGGGGTCGGCGACATCGAAGCCGAAGTTCAGGGCCGGCATGTCGCCGTCGCCTCGGGCATCATAGACGAAATAGCCGTCGCCGGCGACGCCCGAGCCCGAGTTCAGTCGGCTGAACTCGACCAGCGACCCCTGGGTCTTGTTGACCGAACGGCTCTCGCCATAGATCGCATGGACACGGAAGGTGTCGCTGACCTCATGGGCTACATCGATCGTGCCCTGCTGGAAATAGGTGGAGAACCGGGCTTCGTCTGCGGCCGAACGCATGTCGACGTTGCCGAGCATCAGATAGTCCGCGTTCTGGCCGTTCGGGCTCAGGGCAGCTTCCATGATCCGGATGCCGGGGCGACCGATCAGGGCATTGCGCATGCCCAGGCCCAGGGGATCGTTGACGTAACCACGCGACGTGGGGCTGTTGTAATAGTCGAACGGCTCCAGATTGTTGGGGTTGAAGCTGAACCCCGAACCGCCAGTCAGGGGCACGGCGGTGGTGCCGTAGATCTGCTGGCCGCAGTCGACGCCGGCGATGATCGCGGTCTCGGCCCGCGCGACGCAGGTCGCGTACAGGGCGCGACGCTGGGCGGCCGTCCCCGAAGCCGTGGCATTGGCCAGCTGGTAGGTGGCCGGAGCTGCTGTGCCCTGGGTATTGTTGCGGTTCAGGCCGACCGGGACGATCTGATAGTTGGTCGAGACCTGGTCCAGCTTGGAATAGACGCCGTCGAAGCTGATGGTGGTGCGGTCGGTCGGGCGCCACTGAGCCGAACCGGTCAGGCCGATACGCTCCTGGCTGAGATCCTGCTGGTTCAGCGTCGGCAGGGCGGGGATGCGGATCAGCGAGCCGGGCGCAACCGTCGTGCCGGCCCCTGTCGCCGTGCCGTTGTTGCGTAGCGTCGAACCGATCGGGCTGTTGATCAGGTTGTAGGCGGCCAGGTTGGAGCCGCGCAGGGCGTCGCAGTACGAGATGTTGGTGATGTTGACGCCGGGGATGACGCCGTTGTTGCAAGCCGTTCCGGCCGGAGCCGCAAAGCCCTGACGCGTCAGGATGGTGCTGCCCGCCGCGATGTTGGGCGTGCCGGCGAAGGTCGCGCCGCGATAGGTGTAGTCGGACTGGCCGGCCTGGCGCTGATAGGAATCGATCGTCTGGTCACGCTTGTTGTAGGCGACCGAACCCAGAATGCCGATCTGGCCCAGATGGTTGAACTCCCAGCGGTCCGAGGCAAGGGCGGCTATGCGGGGGTTGTGGGTCTCGCCATTTTCATACCAGGCGTCCTGGGCCGAGAAGCCCAGTCGACGGCCGGAAGAGTCGAAGGGGCGGCCGGTCTGAAGGTCGACTGTCGCCCCCAGTGAGCCCTCGTCCGTCTCGGCCGAGGCGGTCTTCTGGACCTTCAACGAGTTGAACAGCTCCGAGGCGAAGGTGTTGAAATCAAAGCCGCGCGAGCGATTGGGGCTGTCGCCCGCGATCGAGGCGCCGGCGGTCGACAGGGCCTCGACGCCATTCAGGCGAACCCGGGTGAAGTCGCTGCCCAGTCCGCGGACCGTGATGGTGCGACCCTCGCCGTTGTCGCGGTCGATCGAAACCCCCGGTAGCCGTTGCAGCGACTCGGCCAGGTTGGCGTCGGGGAAGTCGGCGATGTCCTCGGCATTGATGGCATCGACCATCACATTGGAGTTGCGTTTGGTGTTCAGGGCGCTGCGAAGGGCCCCGCGAATGCCGGTGACGACCACCTCGTCGACCTGGGCTGCGTCGTCTGAGGCGGGTTCGCTTTGGGGGGGCGTCTGGGCAAGGGCGGGAGCCGCCAATGCCGCTGCCATCAGGGCTGCTGCCGAGGCGCAGTAAAGGGCGCGTGCGCGGAATGTGTGCATTGGGTTGATCTCCTCCCAGGACGCCCGACCCTCTCTTGGGGACTGGACAGAATCTTGCCGACTTTTGGCCGCCTGAATAAGGCGCGATCTGACACCGGTGTCAACAAGGGACATGAGGTTGTCCGGCCTGATGGGCGGTCTCGCGACGTAATCGAACTTCAAGCGTGGCTTTGGGGCTGCGGTCGTCAAGGACGGGCGCCAGGCCGAAATCGGGATGGCTGGGTGCGGAGAAGCCCGAAGAGGCGCTATTCTGCGGCCATGGCCCAGGACTGACGACTGTTGTCGATCATGGTCCGCATTTCACAGACGCATTTGGCGCACTGTGCCTGGCACTGGTGACGGTCGAAGATGTCGCGCGGACGATTCGCACCCGCCTCGATGGCGAGGGCTACGTCACGCTGGCGAAGGCCATTGCAGTTGCAGACGTACACGAGGCGCGGATCCTGAATCTCGATTGAGAATGGTTCTCTATAGCATCGATTCATGCGTCTGCAAGTCGTTCGCATTCGTCATTGTTGACGCGCGGTTGACTGAAAGGCCTGCGCGCGGCACGGCGGGGCATGGCCCGTTCGCAACCGCATTCGTCTCAGTCCGTCGCACGCCCGCCGACCCGGCTGTATCTGATCACCCCGCCCGTGATCGCCGACCTGGACGAGTTCGCATTACAGCTGGAAGCGGCGCTGGCGGCCGGTGATGTGGCTGCCTTGCAGATCCGGTTGAAGCCCGCCGAGGATGCATCGATCCGCGCGTCGGTGTCGCGACTGGCCCCCATTGCCCGGGCCCATGACGTGGCCTTGATCCTGAACGATCGCCCCGATCTGGCCGCAGACCTGGGGTGCGACGGCGTTCATGTGGGACAGTCCGACGCCTCGGTGGCCTCGGCGCGGCGGCTCATGGGGCCTCACGCCATGATCGGAGCGACGTGTCATGACAGCCGTGACCTGGCCATGGAGGCGGCCGAGGCCGGGGCCGACTATGTGGCCTTCGGGGCATTCTTTCCGACCGGGACCAAGCAGACGGCCCACCGGCCCGACCTGGAAATCCTGACCATCTGGCAGCAGATGATCGAAGTGCCCTGCGTGGCCATCGGCGGGATCACCGTCGACAATGCCCGGGCCCTGGCCGTCGCCGGTGCCGACTTTGTGGCGGTCAGCAGCGGTGTCTGGGCGCACCCGGACGGACCGGCGGAGGCTGTTCGCGCTTTTGAAGCGGTCCTGAGTCTGCAGGGGTGACTTCAGGGGATGTTAGGATGCGTGTGCTGAACTGAGACTCCCTTGTTGCCGCCTTCGCCCGATCCGAGTTGTTGACTGATGCCTCGCAGCCGCGCGCTGGACATACCCGTCGTCGGCTCCGATCCGGAGGGGGCGCATGAACGCTCGACGGCTCCGGCGGCGCGCGGCAGCGCGGCCACAGTCTTTTCCCAGCCGCTGACGCCCATACTGACCGCCTGCGGGGTCGCCATACTTGTGCTTCTGGCGATCAGCACGGCACGGTCGATCGATCTGATCGTTGCGCTCTGGGCTGCCAATGGTCTGGCGCTTGGGGTCTGGCTGCGTCATCCGCGCGGCGACCTGAGCTTTGATCTCGCCTTCGGGGGCCTGATGGCGATGGGGATCACCGTCGGGGAGTTCCTGGCCGGAAATCCGCCGTGGCTTTCGTTGATGTTCACCGTGTTGAACATGGTCGAGATCGTCGGTGCGCTGGCGCTGGCGCGCCGCTTTGCACCGAGTCTCAGCCTGTCCTCTGTCGAAGGCGCGTGGCGGTTCATGCTGAGCACTGCTGTGATCGCGCCAATTCCGTCGGCCATTCTCTCCGCTGCGTTCCTGTTCTTCGTTCGCGATGCGCCGATCCTGATGACGTTCCAGACCTGGTGGTTCGGTCATGTGCTCGGCCTTGCCGTGATCGCGCCGATGATTCTGGCGATCAACCGCAACACACTCCTGATCCTGCAGCGGCCGTGGAAGATGCTGGAGTGGGTGGCGTTACTGGGGAGCCTGGGCCTCGCCTGCTACCTGATCTATTTCCGGTTCAGCAATCCTGTGGGATTCCTGATCGTGCCCCTGCTGATCATCATCGCCGCACGCCTGCGCGTTCCCGGGATCACGGTGGCGATGGTGGTCGTATCGGTCTTTGCCGTTGCGGCGGTACTGTCAGGAAACGGACCCGTCAGTGTCGTGCAGATCGACATCCCGGAGCGCGTCCTGATGGTCCAGCTGATGCTGCTGCTTGGGTGTCTGCCGATCGTGCTGGTGGCGTCCCTGCTGGACGAACGCGACAGCTTGTCGGAGAAATCGCGTCTGGGCCTGGTTCGGGCCGAACGCGCGTCGGAGGCCAAGTCCCGACTGCTGGCCAACGTCGCCCACGAGATCAAGAGTCCGGTCGCAGGCATCATAGGCATCGGAGAACTGTGGTCCGGCGGCCAACTGGGTCAGGTCAATGCGACGCAGAAGGAAATGGCCGACATGCTGGTCAAGACCGCCCGACAGGTCGAGACCCTGGCCCACGATCTGCTGGACGTGGCGCGGGCCGAATCCGGTTCGGTCAAGGTCGAGCTGCGCCCGACCGATGTGGTCGGGGTGCTGGAAGATGTCTGCCGCGCCACGATCCTGCGTCCCGATGCTCAGGGGCTGAAGATCGAGGTAGAGGCCGGCGGGGTCGGGCTTGTCGCTCTTGCCGACTCCCAACGGCTGACCCAGGTCATCGACAATCTGGCGACCAATGCCGTCAAATATGGCCGGGCGGGCGGCGCGATCACCTTCCGTGCCCAGCGGGTTCCGTCGGGTATCCGGATCGAGGTTCGAGACCGCGGACCCGGCTTGACGCCTGAGAAACAGGGGCAGTTGTTCGAGCCATTCAACCGGCTGGGGCTCGAACGATCGACTGTCGAAGGGCACGGGATCGGCCTGGCCCTGGCCAAACGGCTGGTCGAGTTGCAGGGCGGCGCGATCGGGGTGGAGTCCATGCCGGGACAGGGCGCGACCTTCTGGGTGGAACTGCCGTCGGCCTGAAGCCTTAAGCCGATGTGCGCGGTCTTGTGGGTGACGCGTGCGGCTTTGCGCCGCGCCGGCCCAACGCGCCAAGACACCGCGTCGCAGAAGGCGCATAGCCCCGCCGTCATATCGAATTATGGGATCATCCTCCGTGGATTTCGACGCCCTGTTGCTGTCGCGACTGCAATTTGCATTCACGATCGCCTTTCATATCCTGTTTCCCGCCTTCACCATCGGGTTGGCGGCCTATCTCGCGGTTCTGGAGGGGCTGTGGCTCTGGACCAGGCGGGAGGCGTTCAAGACCCTGTATCTGTTCTGGGTCAAGATTTTCGCGCTCAGCTTTGGCATGGGCGTCGTCTCGGGCGTGGTTCTGTCCTACCAGTTCGGAACCAATTGGAGTGAGTTCATCCGTCTGACCGGTGGGGTGATCGGTCCGCTGCTGGCCTATGAGGTTCTGACGGCATTTTTCCTAGAGGCGTCGTTCCTCGGGGTCATGCTGTTCGGCTGGAAGAAGGTCGGCCCGAAACTGCATTTCACCGCCACGGTGCTGGTCGCCGTCGGAACCACCATCTCGGCGTTCTGGATCCTGTCGGCCAACAGCTGGATGCAGACACCGCAAGGGTTCCAGATCATGGCCGACGGCCGGTTTCAGGCCACAGACTACATGCAGGTGATCTTCAACCCGAGCTTGCCCAGCCGGCTGGCACATATGCTGCTGGCCGCTTTCATCACGACGGCCCTGGTGGTCGGGGCCGCCTCGGCCTGGCGACTGCTGAAGGATCGCTCGGCAGGGGTGAAGACCGAAGGCTGGAGCGAGAGCCGCATCTCGCTGGTCATGGCCGTCGGCCTGATTGCGGTCCTGGCGCCCCTGCAACTGATTGTTGGCCATGAGTCGGGCATGGTCGCCCACCAGCATCAGCCGTCCAAGACCGCAGCCATCGAAGGCTACTGGGAAACCCGCGCCGACCAGCCCCTGCATCTGTTCGGCATTCCCGATCGCGGCGCGCAGAAGAATCATCTGGAAATCTCGATCCCGGGCATCGGCAATCTGATCCAGGGGGTCCCCCGCGACGAGGTCATCAAGGGTCTGGATTCCTGGGCGCGCGCGGATCAGCCGCCGCCGCTCATCCCCTTCTTCGGTTTCCGGATCATGGTGGGCCTGGGGCTGCTGATGATCGGCCTGGGCCTGTGGGGTGCCGTGCTGATCTGGCGTAAGCGAATTTTTCACAGCCCCTGGTTCCTGCGCTTCGCCCTTGTGATGGGACCGTCGGGCTTCCTGGCAGTCCTGGCCGGGTGGATGGTGACCGAGGTCGGACGCCAACCCTGGCTGGTTTACGGCGTGCTCCGGACCCGTGACGCGGTGTCGCCGGTGACGACAGGCGAGGTAGCTATCTCGCTGACCGCCTATGTTCTTGTCTATTCGGTCGTGTTTACAGCCGGGGCCATCTTCATCCTGAGACTGTTGGCCGAAGGACCTGTGGCGGCCAGGATCGAACCGGAACCGCGCAGACAGCGCGCGCCCGGCACCCCGCTGGCCAAGGCTCCCGAAGACACCTCGCCAGGAGATCCGTCATGACCCTCGATCTGCCGCTGATCTGGGCCGGGCTGATCGCCACGGCGGTGCTGCTGTACGTCGTGCTGGACGGGTTCGACCTGGGGGTCGGCATCCTGTTTCCCTTCGCCAGGACACCGGGCGAGCGAGACGTGATGATGAACACCATCGCGCCTGTCTGGGACGGTAACGAGACCTGGCTGGTTCTGGGGGGAGGGGGGCTGCTTGCGGCTTTTCCTCTGGCCTATTCGGTGTTGATGCCAGCGCTGTATCTGCCCGTTCTGCTGATGCTGGCGGGGCTGATCCTGCGGGGCGTGGCGTTCGAGTTCCGCTTCCGGGCCAGGAACCGGGGCCGCAAATTCTGGACCCAGATGTTCGCCGGCGGGTCGATCCTGACCGCGGTGGCGCAAGGGCTGATCCTTGGCGGCTTCATACAGGGGGTGACGGTCGAGAACGACCGGTTCGCTGGCGGGGCCTTCGACTGGTTTACCCCCTATACGCTGCTGGTCGCCGCCGGGCTGGTGGCGGGTTACGCCCTGCTGGGGTCGACCTGGCTGATGATGAAGACCACCGACAATCTGCATGGCGATGCGCGGCGGTGGACGGTATGGGGGGCGGCCGGGGTCACGGCCCTGCTGGCGGCGGTCAGCGTGGCCACGCTGGTGATCCATCCCCGGATCGCGGCGCGATGGGGCATCAACCTGGGCGGCAACATCTTCGACGACACATACTGGTTCATGGTCCAGATGGAGACGCTGCTTCCCCTCTTACTGATACCTCTGCTGGGCCTGATCGGGCTGGGGATCGTGTTCGTGATGGGTCGCAAGGGCTCGCATCGCTGGCCGTTCGTCGGGGCCCTGCTGGTCTTCCTGTCGGGGTATCTGGGGCTGGCCGCGGGATTCGCGCCCTATGTCGTCCCTTATGCGCTGGACTTCCGTCAGGCGGCGGCACCTGACAATGCGCTGGGGCTGATGCTGGTCGGGACGGCGATCATCCTGCCGCTGATCCTGCTCTATACGGCCTGGGTCTATTATATCTTCCGGGGCAAGATCGATGCGGAGGCCGGCTATCATCATTGAACCCGTTCCCCCGCCCGGGCCGGGCGAGGCATCCGGTCCGTTGTGGAAGAAGCTGGCCTGGTTCGCCGGGCTCTGCCTTTTGAGTTCGGCGGTCGTGGCGGGGCTCGCCTATGCGCTCAGGGCCTTGCCGTTCGCCGGTTGAGGCGCGAAAGATGCCGCCATGATGCTCCAGTCCGTCCTCGCCGCCCTGTTGGTGTCCGCCGCCGCCCAGACGGCGGTGATGCCGTCTCCTTCGGTGCAGGCCCTGCCACCCTCGCAAAGGCCAGGCAGTGACCTGACACGAAGCCTGAACAGCACGCCGCCCGCAGCCCTGTCTGCACCGCCTGCGACACCAGCGGCCGCGACAGTGGCCCCGGCGGCAAGTCCCCCGCGACCCGTGACCGTGCCGCCGCCGGTCGCGACGCCTGCGCCCCGACCTGTGCCCGTCACGGCACCACCGGTGACTATGCCCGCCAGTCCTGCGCCTGTACGTCCGGCCCCGACGCCCGCGCCCATACCCATGCCGGCACCGGCCCAGCCGCGACCCACGGTGACCGCTCCGGCCACGCCCGCTCCGGTTACATCCGTACCTGTCATGCCCGTGCCGCGTACGATCGCTCCAGCGACGGTACCGGTCCCCCGGTCCGCGACACCGACTGGCCCGCCGCCGATCCATCCGCCCGCAGTCCAGCCTGCGCCATCTCCGGCTCCCGGGATTGCGTCTCCGCCGGCCTTCGCCCCCGAGCCGGAACCCGCGCCGCCGCCGGTGGCGACGATGCTGAGTCCGTCGGCCTATGCGGCCCTGCCGTTCACGGTGGAACTGCCAACGGGCTTCACCCTGACCGCCGGTCGGCCGGGCCCCGATTTTCAGGAGTATACGGTTTCGCGCGCAGGCCAGTCTTTCGCGCGCATCTATGTCGGGCCGTCCTCACAATTCCCGATTTACAGCGGCGACATCGTCCAGGCGGGTGGACGGGCCTCGGTAGTCACCACCGACGGGGTGAACCGCCACGCACTCGAACACCTGTTCCTGCGCCCGACCGCCCCGCGCGAAATCCATGTCTGGACCTCGAGCCTCGAGGGTGCCGATCAGGCCCTGGCTGAACGGATCGCGGGTTCCGTCGACGCGAAATAGGCTATTCGGACCAGACGGCCAGCTCGGTCCCGGCCGGATCGCGGAAGTGGAACCGTCGACCGCCGGGGAAGGCGAAGATGGGCCTGACGATCACGCCTCCTGCCGCCTCGATCCGCGTCTGCATGGCCTCCAGGTCAGTGGCGTAGAGGACGGGCAGGGGAGAGGTTATCGCGTCTTCCCCCGGATCGGCGTTGAACCCACCGTCCAGCCCTTCGTTGAACGCAACGTATTCGGGGCCATAGTCCTGGAAGATCCAGCCGAAGGCCTGGCCATAGAAGGCCTTCATCGCCTCAGCATCCCGCGCCGGGAATTCAAGGTAGTCCAGCTTGCCGTCTTCGCGCATGTTCTTGATCCGTTCCTAAAAGCCGCCGTAAGGGGCTTGCCACACGAGACGCCTCCACGCAATATTGCGAACCATTCTCAATCACAGAGTCTGTTCGATGATCGTCCTGACCGCCGGTCCCTCCGACCTCTGCCGCCTGATGCAGGCGGATCAGCCCGCGCGGCGCTGTGGCGCTCACGCCAGTTCGACTGCCATGGCGACGGCCTCGCCCCCACCGATGCAGAGGGACGCGACCCCCTTCGTACCGCCCCGGGCCTGAAGCGCGGCCAGAAGGGTGGTCAGGACGCGGGCACCCGAGGCCCCGATCGGGTGGCCGAGCGCCGTTGCACCGCCGTTCACATTGACCCTGGCGTGGTCGATGCCGAGCTCCTGCATGGCGATCATGGGGACGACGGCGAAGGCCTCGTTGATCTCCCACAGATCGACGTCGTCCACTGACCAGCCAGCCTTGGCCAGGGCCTTCTGCATGGCGGGTACGGGGGCGGTGGTGAACAGGCCGGGTTCGTGAGCGTGGGCCGAATGGCTGACGATACGGCCGACGATGGGCAGGCCCAGCGCCCTGGCCACGCTCTCGCGGGTCATGACCAGGGCGGCCGCGCCGTCCGAGATCGAGGCGGAGGAGGCGGCAGTGATGGTGCCGTCCCTGGCGAAGGCGGGTTTCAGGCCGGGGATCTTTTCCGGCATGGCCTTGCCGGGCTGCTCATCCTCGTTGACGGTGACGCTGCCCTTGCGGCCCTGAACCTCGACCGGGGTGATCTCGGCCTTGAACGAACCGTTCGCGATGGCCGCGACGGCGCGGGTCAGGCTCTCGACCGCATAGGCGTCCTGGGCCTCGCGTGTGAACTGATAGGTCCGGGCCGAGTCCTCGGCGAAGGATCCCATCGGCTTTCCGGGCGAATAGGCGTCTTCCAGCCCGTCCATCATCATGGAATCGATGATGACGTCATGACCGATGCGGGCCCCGGCCCGGTGCTTGGTCATCAGGAAGGGGGCACCGGTCATCGACTCCATCCCGCCTGCGACGATGATGTCAGCTGATCCTGCAAGGAGGCTGTCCGAGGCCATCATGACAGCCTGGAGGCCAGAGCCACACATCTTGTTCAGCGTCGTGGCCTCGACGTGCAGGCCCAGCCCCGCGCCGATCGCGGCCTGACGGGCCGGAGCCTGGCCGAGACCGGCGGGCAGGACGCAGCCCATGTAGATCTGGTCGATCTTGGCCGGGTCCAGCCCGGCGCGTTCGACCGCCGCCTTGACCGCGGTGGCCCCCAGTTCGGTCGCCTTGACACCCGCGAAGGCACCCTGGAAGCCGCCCATCGGCGTGCGGGCGAAGGCGACGATGACGACAGGATCGGCAGACGACATGATCGAAATCCTTGAGGGTAAGGCGGCTAGATCGGCGGATAAGGTGACAAGCGCAAGTCTCAGGCGTCTTGCGAGGGTCTCTGCGGGGCCAGTTTGCGCCGTTGGCGCGAGACCGCCAGCGGCGTTCCGTCCGCGCCCCAGCAGGTCGCCTCGTCCACGGTCCAGCCTAGGCCATAGTCCAGCATCCGGAACTCGAAGAAGGCCCAGCCGTCCGGTGCCAGGTCCGGCGTCGGGTCGGTCAGGATGTCATAGCGCAGGTCGACCGTGGACATGGCCACGGGCTTTCGGATGGCGGTCCAGACCGGCGGATAGAGGGCGTCCAGCAGATAGCAGAGGCCGATCTCGTCCAGCGCCCGTCCGTCGCCGATCCTCATCCAGACCCGTTCGATCGTCGGTCGCCCCTCGATACCGGTCAGGATGAAGGGCCCGCCGTCGAAGCGATAGTCGACGTGCTGGGCAAAGCGAGGGACCATCGGGCCACGCAACTGCGCGTCCGCATCCAGCGAGGCGATCGGCGGAGGCGCGGCTGTCAGCGGCGTCAGGGCCTGGCCTGGCACGTCGGCCCCATAGGTCGCGGTCGCATGATTGGTCAGCCGACCGGCCTGGCTGGCCTCGACCTGGGCAAAGGCGGCGCTGCGACCGCCACGGAGCAGGCGGGGGGCGAAATCAAGAGGCTCGCCGTATCGCGCCGCCGCCAGATACTGGACCGACAAGGTCCGCAAGGGACCGCTGACCCCCAGGCCCTGGCGCATCGCCGAGGCGCTGAGCGCGGCCAGCAGGCCGCCGAAGGGAAATCCGGCCTCGGGCGGCAGGCTGACCGGACCGTTCGAGAAATCTCCGTGCAGATCGGCGCTCAAGACCCCGCTGTCGCCGGGCTTCAGCATCAGGGCCTGTTCTAGGGTCTGCTGGATCATCACTGTGCGATACCGCCGCAAGGAGACGGGCGGAAGACGTCGCTTCCGCCCGTGTTCAGGTAAGGAATGCAGGAAACGCCCGGCGAGCGCCGCACGTCCGTTGCCAAACAAGACTGATACACTCAGTTCCGTTTGGCAACCCGCTCCATGCGCACCGAACGACGCGCCTCACCTTGTCCAGCAGATCGTCGAATTATTCGGTATACAGCTCTCGAAGACGAGCAATTTCGGCAGCGTCGACGCCCAGTCTCTGGTCCAGATAGGCCTCGACCGATCCATATTGATTGTCGATCTGGGCAAAGGTCGCCCTCAGATAGCGCGCATCAACCTGCATGAAGACGGCCATAATCTCGGGCGGCAGGTTTGGCATACCGGATTGCGCCTGGCTGGACTGACCGTCACGCGCCGCAATGCCGCCGGTGAAATAACGGTTCGACAATTCATAGTCGTACAGGATGGTTTCGCGCGGAACCCCCAGGGCCGACAGGATCAGCGCAGTCGCCAGCCCGGTGCGATCCTTGCCTGCGGTGCAATGATACAAGGTCGCGCCGTCGGCATTCAGCAGGGTCTCGAAGAGGGCGGTTTCCTGCGGGCGCTGCGTATCCAGCAAGGAGGGATACATGGAGGCAAAGGCGTCTCGTGCCCTGTCGACCGTAACGGGGCCCTGGAACAGGGCCCCGATGGCCGACATATCGAGCTGGTAGTCGTGGGCGACGATGAGAGGCGCATCCGGGCCTGTCCAGGCCGTTGGTTCGGCCTGTCGTTCCGAGACGGATCGCAGATCGTGCACCGCCTGAACGTTCAGCCTGCCGAGCGCTTCCAGATCGGTCGGTGTCAGGTGCGACAGTTCTGCCGAGCGATAGATCAATCCCCATTTCACCCGTCGGCCATCGGTCGTACGATAGCCGCCGATGTCACGGAAATTCTGAACGCCCTCCAACGGCACCAGACGGGGTGCCAGGATGGCGCTGTCCCCGACCGGTGCAGGCGACTGGGCGACCGCGCTCGCCAGATTGACGGAGCCGCCCAGGGCAAGGGCCAGGACGGCCCCGACGACGATACGCTTGATGATCATAACTGGATCCGATGTCAGAAGTTGAAGCGGATGCCGGCCATCCAGCGCTGGCCGATCTGTTCGACCTCGCTGGGATGATCCAGATCGCCCTCATAGGCGATATAGACCTCGTCGGTCAGGTTGTTGCCGTCCAGGAAGACCGAAAGATTGTCGTTGACTGCATAGCGCACCGACACGTCCAGGCTCTCGTACCCCTTGCGGAACTCGCCGCTGCCCAGGCTGTTGAGCGTATCGATCCAGTCGTCGCGCCACTGATAGCTGACCCGGGCCGACAGGCCGTAGTCCTCATAGTAGAGCGAGGTATTGGTGATGGTCTTGGATGTGCCCGGGAAGTCGGCGGTGCGGCCGTCGCCGGTCTCGAACTCTCCGTCCAGCAGGGTGACATTGCCCTGGAAGCCGAAGCCCGACAGCCAACCCGGCAGGAAGACGAACTGCTGGGAATAGGCCAGTTCCAGGCCATACAACTGGCCGTCGTCGCCATTGCGGGTCGAGGTGAAGACATAGCCGGTCCGGTCAATGCCCGGGACGTCATAGAGGTCGCCGGTTACCGGGGCACTGGCGTCGTACAGGACCTTGTCGACCTGGCGATAGAAGCCGCCGATCGAGAGGATGCCCTGGCCGGGCAGATAGCGCTCCAGCGAGAAGTCGCCGCCGTAGGTTTTTTCCGGCTCCAGCGTCGGATTGCCGCCGGTGATGGTGCGGGAAATGTCGCTGACCGACGCCCCGGCGCGGATCGTGCCGAACGAAGGCCTTGAAATGCCTGTGGCGAAGGCGAGGCGAAACACCGTGTCGTCATTGACGTCGACCTTGAGGTTGACGCTTGGGAAAAAGTCGGTGGCCTCGTTGGAGACCGAAAGCGGGGTGTTGACCGTACCGACTCGCAGGAAGCCGTCGATGTCCTGATCCAGGCGTTCGACGCGAAGGCCGGCCACGATCTGAGCCGACCCGAACTGGATCTTGGCCGAACCGTAGGCGGCCATCAGCTTCTCGTTGATCGTGTAGCGGTCGGTCGGGCTGATGTTGGCGGCGGGATTGTAGAGCCCGGCGTCTCTCAGGGCGTTCAGACCGGCATCGACATCGCGGCGCATCGCCTTGTTGTCGAGGTAGAACAGGTTGAGGCCGCTGGGGAAGCCCGTGTCCCAGCGCCGATCGGTCAGGTAGTCCGCATAGGTGAAGGTACGGCCCACACGAGGCAACAGCGAGGTCAGGACGACCGCAGGGGCCGAACCGCTCAGGATCGAACCCTCGACCTCGCGGTCGTCATACTGGGCTCCGAACGAAAGCTGAACCTGGCGACCCCCAAGGTCGAAGTCGCGGCGGGCGTCGGTCTTGTAGATCACGGCGTTGGATTCGACCGCCTGGGCCAGGGGCAGGACCAGGTTAAGCGAAAAGGCCGAGGGGGTCAGGGCGTCAAGGGTCGTTCCTCGCACAAAGGTGCCGGCCGTCGCGCCTGGAACCTGGGTGGCCAGCGACAGGATCGGGAAGTTCACGTCCGAGCGGTCGTAACGAAGCGCGAACCGCTGGGCCGAACTGGCCTGTTGTGACAGGATCAGCGGCAGGTCGGTAGTGTTCTCGGTCTCGGTATAGTTCAGCCGCCATTCGACATCCCAGCCGCCCACGACATGGTCGCCGCCCAGGGTGCTGATCCAGTTGTTGTTGGCATAGTAGCCGTCGTTGGCGGTGCCGCGCACCGGTACGCCAACGAGATCGCCCGAAGTCGCGGTGCGTGTACCGCTGAGGGCCGAACCGATCTGAAAGACGTACTGGTTGCGTTCCTCGTTGTCGTTGAACTCGGTGTATAGGGTCTTGAGGAAGATCTTGTTCTCGTCATTGATCCGATATTCGGCCCCCAGAATGCCGCCGTTGCTCTCGCGCTCGAGCACATAGTTGCGGAAGTCCAGTACCGTCGGAAGGCCTGCCGCATCATAGGTGGTTTCGCGATTGTCGGTGGTCTGGTCGCGCAGATAGTGTGACGCCGCCGCGATAAGTCCCAGCCTGTCACGCGACCAGGAGCCGCGCAGCGAATACTGTTCCTGCTTGCCGCCACCCAGTACCATTTCGCCCGCACCGATGTCGCCCTGGATGTTCAGGCCGCGATGATCGAAGGCGCTGAAGGTGCGCAGGTTGACCCGCGCCACGATCGCCTCGGCCGAGAGGTCCGGCGTCAGGGACTTGTTGACCTCCAGCGCGCTCAGGATGACGGCCGGGACGGCATCGAAACGGAAGGCGCGCTGGGTGCCGGCCTCGTCAACGCCGATGACGTTGATCCCGTCGATCGAGACGCTGGTCCAGCGGTTCGGTGCACCGCGAATCTGAAGATAGCGTTCCTGGCCCTGGTCCCGCTGAACGGCGACGGCAGGCAGGCGCGACAGGGCGGCCGCCGCGTTCTGGTCGGGGAACTGGCCGACAGTGTCTGCGGCGATGACATTGACGATGTTGTCGGCATTGCGCTGGCGACGGATCGCAGCGGCCTGACTGCCTACGATCGGCGAACCGGTGACGACGATCTCATCAACAGCGGTCGCCTCCTGATCAACCTCTGCCGATTGTGTCGGCTGGGCCGAAGCATAGGCCGTTGAGGCCAGAGCGGAAAATGCCACCCCGGCCAAAAGCGTCGAAAAACGGTTTGATTGAATGCGCATCACGATTGTTCCCCTGCCCTCAAGCTCGCGTTTCCCAGTAGCGGTCGAACATATGTTTTTTGCAAAACTCCGGAGAACGATTGATGTCAGTCTAACAACATCATGTTATATAACGGAAATATTTTTACTTGAACTTGATTGTCTGATGATATTCCCCAAAAATCGAACACATGTTCAGCGCCTCGTACGGTGTGGTTCATGGACGGGAATCGTGGGTATCATAGGCCTTGACCGAACAAGCTGCTCCTGATCGCCTGACCGAGGCCGCCTTCCAACTGCTGGCTCAGGCTGGCCAGCATGGCACGACCTCACGCGCTGTCGGCGACTTGTCGGGGCTGATGGCTTCTGCAGTGAATTATCACTTCGGTGGGCGCGAGGGCCTTGTGACCTCGGCCTTCTCCCTCGCTTCTCGCCGGGCGGCATCATGGCGCCGCCGCTGGTCGCTGGAGCCCTCGCTTGCGCTGCCCGCCGAAGCTTTCGCGGGCTGGTTCGTCGCCGCCATGGAAGACTATGCCTTCACAGAGGCCCCCGTGAGGGCGGTCCTGCGCGAACTCTATCTTGACGCCGGCCGTTCGACACTGAGGCTGGAACTGGCGCGCGCAGAGCATGAAGCCGCCGATGTCTTCTGGACCGCGATCCTCGACGTTTTCGGTTTGCCGAACGCAAGGGCTGGTCTGGTTGCAGATTTCGCGGACGGTATGGCCATCCTCCACAATCATCGCCCGACGATGCCCGAACACTTGGGCTGGTTTGGCGAGACATGTTCAAGGTTCTCGGCGCGGATCCTGGGCCAATCGGAACGGGCAGGCTGGGACGGATGGCGCCAGCGCCTGCGAAGCCAGACGGTCCTATCCGTCGATCATGATGTCGCGTCGTCCCTGCTGGTGAACGCAGCCGATATCGTGGGGCGGCAGGGCCTGGGAAGTCTGACGCATCGAGCGGTTGCCGCACAATCCGATGTCACTCTTGCCGCCGTGATGCGGCATTTCCCGACCCGTGCGGCCTTGGTCAAGGCTGTATTCGAAGCCATCATCGCGTCCCTGTTGACCCAGCCCTCTCCTGATCGTCCGCGCGTGGGCCAGGTTGATGCAGACATCCTCGCCCTGGGTGTGGCGGCCACGACCTTCACGCCCGAAGGAACCCCGATGTCGGCGATCATGGTCATCGAAGAACTTCTGGGTGCCGCGGGGCGGGAAGCCTGGCTCCGGGACGACGTCCTTCCTCTGAGAGCCGCGCGCGGAGAGACATCATGGATTTTCCTGGCATCACTGCCGGGGGGATCAGCCCTGGATGAACTGGACGCGCACATCTTTTCCACGATGACCTTCGGTGCCATCCGCGCGGGCTTCACGCGCGAACGGCCCGACAGGCGGAACTGGCTCGCCGGGCGGATTCGCACGCAATGCGACTGGCTCACCGAACATGAGTTCGTACGCCCCAATCGGGGGCCAACGGTACCTACAGGCGACGTGTCCGCCGAACCCTAGCTAAGGTGTTGTAACCGCAGTGGTCCGAACGGCGACGGACCGAGAGTCGTTGCGGTCGTGATCCCTCAGTTCCGTTTGGCAACCCACTTGCAAAACAGCTACCCCGGGGTCACTTTCGACCCATGGGCCGTACCGCAGACTATTCCAAGCAAAGCTGTTCCATCGCCGCGACGCTTGAGGTCATCGGCGACCCGTGGACCCTGCTGGTCATCCGTGACGCCTTCCAGGGCGTGCGACGGTTCGAACAGTGGCAGGATCGGCTCGGTGTCGCCCGCAACGTCCTGGCCGCGCGATTGAAGTCGCTGGTCCAGCATGGCGTGCTTGAGCCCAGGCTCTATTCCGAACGCCCGCCCCGTAACGAATATGTCCTGACCGCCAAGGGCAAGGACCTGTCGGCTGTCCTGCTGACCCTGCATGGCTGGGGGGCAAAGCACGTCTATGGCGAGTGTGCTGCGGGGGTGGACATGATACATACGACCTGTGGTCATTCGCTGGATCCGCGGATCGCCTGCGGCCACTGCGGCGAGATGGTCAAGGGACGCGACATCAAGATGACCCACGTCGAAAACTGCCCGACCGTACGTGATGTCATGCCCAAGGTCGGCGAAACGAGCGACAACGAAACGGCCTGAATCGGTCCGGCCGCACCCATCCCAAACTCGTGCCCGCTCGTTCGGGTCGGAGGTCCCCGTGACTCACATCCTGCCCATGACGGCCTTGCAACTGCGTTCGCGGATGCGGTCGAACGGCGAACTCGAACTGTCGCTGGTCGCCGTTCCGGTGATTGCTCCGGCCGATGACGAGGTGGTGGTGCGGATCGAGGCTGCCCCGATCAACCCCTCCGATCTCGGCCTGTTGATCGGCCCGGCGGACGTTGCGAGCGCACGCGAGACTGGTTCGGTCGAGGCCACTGTCACCGTGCTGGACGTTCCCGCCGCCGTCCTCAAGGCCATGTCGGCGCGGCTCGACGAGTCCTTGCCGGTCGGCAACGAGGGTGCGGGGACCGTCGTTGCGGCAGGCGCTTCACCAGAGGCCCAGGCCCTGCTGGGACGGATGGTCGGGGTCATCGGCGGGGCCATGTATTCGCAGTATCGCACGCTCAAGGTCGGGGCCTGCCTGCCCCTGCCAGAGGGTGCCACGGCGGCGGATGGAGCCTCCAGCTTCGTCAATCCGCTGACGGCGCTTGGCATGGTCGAGACCATGTGGATGGAGGGTCACACTGCTCTGGTCCATACCGCCGCCGCCTCCAACCTGGGCCAGATGCTGAACAAGATCTGTCTCGCCGACGGCGTGGCCCTGGTGAACATCGTCCGCAGCCCGGAACAGGTCACGATCCTTCGGGACATCGGTGCGCGCCATGTCGTCGATTCCAGCGCGCCCGGCTTCATCGACGCCCTGACCGACGCCCTGGCCGAGACTGGCGCGACGCTCGCGTTCGACGCGATCGGCGGTGGCAAGCTGGCCGGTCAGATCCTGGCCGCCATGGAGGTCGCCGCCAACCGCACGGCCGATGCCTACAGCCGATATGGCTCAAGCGTGCACAAGCAGGTCTATGTCTATGGGCGGCTCGACACCCGTCCGACCGAGATCGGCAGTGCAGTCGGGATGGCCTGGGGCGTGGGTGGTTGGCTGCTGACGCCCTTCCTGGGCCGGATAGGGATCGAGGGCGGTCAGCGCCTGCGCCGCCGGGTCGCCGCCGAGCTGAAGACGACCTTTGCCAGTCACTATGTCCGCGAAATCTCGCTGGCCGAGACGCTGAAGCCCGAGATTATCGCGGCCTATAATCGGCGTGCGACGGGCGAGAAATACCTGATCAATCCGAGCCTGTTGTCGAGCTGAAAGCCACGTCGCGAGACTGCTCCTGAAATATCATCAGCTGAAATGACGAAAGCCGGCTCCACCCTGCGGCGGAACCGGCTCCCGTCATCCCTTGACGCACACCACCTGACGCAGGGTGTGGACGACCTCGATCAGATCGGCCTGGGCCGCGATGACCGCGTCGATGTCCTTGTAGGCCATCGGCGTTTCGTCGATTACCTCGGCGTCCTTGCGGCATTCGACGCCTTGGGTCGCGCGGACGTGGTCCTTGACCGTGAAGCGGCGCTTGGCCTCGGTCCGGCTCATGGCCCGACCCGCACCGTGCGAGCAGGTGCAGAAGCTTTCCGCATTGCCCTTGCCGCGCACGATGAAGGATTTCGCCCCCATCGAGCCGGGGATGATGCCCAGCTCATCCAGCTTGGCCGACACCGCGCCCTTGCGGGTCAGGTAGACATCCTTGCCGAAATGCTTCTCCTTCGAGACGTAGTTGTGGTGGCAGTTCACCGCTTCCTGCGTCGTCTCCAGACCCGGCCAGACCGCGCGAAGCACGGTCAGTACGGAGTCCATCATCACCTCCCGGTTGGCGCGCGCGTATTTCTGCGCCCACGATACCGCCCGAACATAGTGAACAAAGCCGTCCGTCCCCTCGGGGAAATAGGCCAGGTCCTGGTCTGGCAGGTTGATGTGCCAGCGGCGCATCTCGTGCTTGGCCCGTTCGATGAAATAGCTCCCGAACCGGTTGCCTACGCCGCGAGACCCGGAGTGCAGCATCACCCACACGTCGCCCGCCTCGTCGAGGCAGAGCTCGATGAAGTGGTTGCCGGTGCCCAGCGTGCCCAGATGGCCGAAGCCACGCGGGTGCGCCGCCTTGGGGTCAAGCTCGACCACCGCGTCGTAGCCAGCCTTGAGGTCCGCCCAGCGGGTGACGGCCGAAGCCGGCGGCTCGTCGGCCCAGGCGCCCTTGTCGTTGCGTCCGCCGTTGTCGGTCCGGCCGTGCGGGACGGCCGCCTCGATCGCGGAGCGGATGCCGGACAGATCGTCGGGCAGATGTTCGGCGCGGATCGAGGTCCGCACCGCCATCAAGCCGCAGCCGATGTCCACGCCCACGGCGGCCGGGATGATGGCCCCGATCGTCGGGATCACCGACCCCACGGTCGCGCCCATACCCCAGTGGACGTCGGGCATGACCGCGACGTGTTTGTGGATGAACGGCAGCGAGGCCACGTTCTTGAGCTGCTTCAGTGCCGCATCCTCGATGGGCACGCCCCGGGTCCAGGCCTTGATGGGCACATGGTCCGGGTTATCGATCACGTCATAGCCACGCATGGCGGCTGCTCCTGTTTTTATGATCCTCTCGGACCGGCAGGGGAGGTGCCTTGCGGATACAAGAAACCCCTCCGGCCGGTGGCGGGAGGGGTTGCTGGAAAACCGAAGTCTTTCGACCGTTTCGTTCCTAGCTGCCCTCCGCCCACGCGCCATTGCCTTCGACCAACTGGCGGTCGAAGCTCATGGGCAGGTACGGGGTGGCGGGTTTGCAGAACATGGTCGTCTCGTCTTCGGAGGTGGCCCCATACACCCGAGATCGCCGTTTGGCCAGTCCGGCGGTCATCCCTGCATCGAGGCCGCGGCCCCGCAGGCATCGCAGACGCGGACCGCGCCGCGCTGTTGCAGGGTGAAGTCGCCGCAGGCCGGGCAGGCGTCGGCATTGGCGACCGAGGTCTGGCGGGACTCGCCGTCCGGCCGTCTGCCAATGGGCAGGACGACCAGGTTGTCGGGAGCGGCGCCGCGAGCGAAGCCCTTGGACATGAACCGGGCGGCGGGGACCAGTTCGTCGGCCTTGCCCGAGCCCAGGCCGTCGGCGTCGAGCGGCTCTGCGTCCGCATTGGCCAGTTCCTGTCGGCCCAGATAGGAGACGCCCAGCTCGCGGAAGATGTAGTCAAGGATGGAGGTCGCCGAGCCGATCGAGTCGTTGCCGGTGACGCGGCCCGCAGGCTCGAACCGGGTAAAGACGAAGGCGTCCACGAACTCGTCCAGCGGCACGCCGTATTGCAGGCCGATCGATATGGCGATGGCGAAATTGTTCATCAGCGAGCGGAAGGCGGCCCCTTCCTTATGCATGTCGATGAAGATCTCGCCCAGTTCGCCGTCGTCGTATTCGCCGGTGTGGACATAGACCTTGTGGCCCCCAACGGCGGCCTTCTGGATATAGCCCTTGCGGCGATCCGGCAGTTTGCGGCGCGAGCGGTCGCGTTCGATGACCCGCTCGACGATCTTCTCGACCGGGGGGCTCTCGATCTCGGGGCGGCGCAGGACCGGCTCGACCTCGGCCAGATCGAACAGGGGTCCCGATGGCGCGGACCCTGGGACAAGGCGGATCGCCCGGCGACCTGTGTCGGAGGCTGTAACAAGCCATCGCGCCGCGCCGGTCGCCGTCAGGTCCCAGGGCTGGAGTTCGGGCGTGATGTCAGGCGTGTCGCTGAACGGCTCGATCATGCTGCGCGCGTGGCGCTCTAGGTCGGCGGGGGAGCGAGACAGCAGGGGCTTCAGCGACGACGGTGCTTCGACCCAGGCCGACAGGTCGGGATGGCCCAGAATGTCTGTGCAGGCATCTTCGATCTCGGCCGGCGACAAGCCCAGGCCGGGCAGGAGGCTCTCCCGATCCTCGATTCCTATGCCCAGGACGTCGCGCACGAAGCCGGGATCCAGCACCAGGGGACCAAAGGCGTCTTCCAGCCTGTCCACCTGTCCCAGGGCGATTTCAACGGCACCGAGTTCGGCGTCTGTGAAGCCCCGCGCGCGCAGAGCCTCGGGGTTGATGCCGGGTGCCCCGACCAGGGTCCGACGCCCCAGCAGTCGGCGCTCGGCCCGGGCAATGTCGTCGCCGTCCATGGCGCGGGTCAGTGACGATCGCAGACGGCGTCCGGTCTGGCCATCGGCCGTTTCGAACAACTCGGTGTGGTCGAAGGTCGAGCCTCCCAGTCGCAGATCCAGTTCGGGATCATCAATCAGCAGGCCGATGGTGCCCTGCCGCCGACCGGTCTTCTGGATGGCGATACGGGCGGCGGCACAAAGGTCGGCGGCCCTGCTCGCGGTCGGATCGTCCTCCAGAAGGGTCAGGGTCTCCTGA
>Ga0209066_10001849_pt1 | contig 27191 bp, 21 predicted proteins | sample All_14_2_FD_187198 | JGI IMG/M metagenome (GOLD analysis project Ga0209066, IMG submission 187198) | Freshwater microbial communities in response to fracking from Pennsylvania, USA - Allegheny Zone_MetaG_DW_15 (SPAdes) (version 2) ...
CTGCTTGGCATGCACGGTGTCGGCATCGGCCTGCCAGTCATGCAGCCAGCCGCTGCTGGCGGGGTATTGCACGAAGGCGGCGTAAAAGTCGCCGGCCAGGGCCGCGGCCCATTCGTCGGGGGAATCGGCAATGGTGAGCTGCAGGCCCAGCGGCTCGGCGCGAGTCTTCAACACGGCGAGCGTTTGCGGATGCGTGTCGCCCGAGACCACCATCACATTGCTCTTGGCCTTGGCGATGCGGCGGGCCAGTGTCATGGCTTCGGCCGCGGCGGTGGCTTCGTCGAGCATCGAGCCGTTGGCGATGGGCAGGCCGGTGAGGTCAGCCACCATCGTTTGGAAGTTCAGCAGGGCTTCGAGGCGGCCTTGCGAGATCTCGGCCTGGTAGGGCGTGTAGGCGGTGTACCAGGCCGGGCTTTCCAGCACGTTGCGCAGGATGACGCCGGGTGTGTGGGTGCCGTGGTAGCCCTGGCCGATGAAGCTCTTGAACACCTGGTTCTGCTGCGCAATGGCCTTGAGCTCGGCCAGCGCCTCAGCTTCGCCCAGCGGGGCGGGCAGTGCCATGTCCTGCGAGCGGGCGATGCTGGGCGGCACCAGGGCCTGGATCAACGCCTCGCGGCTGGCGGCGCCGATGATGCTGAGCATCTGCTGCTCGTCGGTGGCATCAGGGCCGATGTGGCGCAGGGCAAAGGAAGGGTGTTCAAGCGCGGCAAGCGGTGTCATGGGTAACCTTTGGATGCGGGCCCGGCGCGTGGTCACGGGCGCATGGTGGTGGGGGCGGCGGCGGCCTACGCACCGCGGCGCCCCGGTCCCGGCCCTCCCCAGGGCGGGGAAGGCGTGGCGTGAGCCGGCGGGCTCACAAAAGCTCAGAGGGTCTTGAGCAGGGCGTCGTAGCCCGGGGCGTCCATCAGGGCGTCGAACTGGCCCACATCGGCCACCTTGACCTTGAAGAACCAGCCCGCGCCCAGCGGGTCGCTGTTGGCCAGCGACGGGTCATCGCGCAGCGCTTCGTTGACTTCAACGATCTCGCCGGTCACGGGCATGTACAGGTCGGCGGCGGCCTTGACGGATTCGACCACGCCGGCGACATCGCCCTGGTTGAAGGTGGTGCCCACGGCGGGCAGGTCGACAAAGACCACATCACCCAGCGCGTCCTGCGCATGCACGGTGATGCCCACCACGGCAGCGTCGGGGGTGTCGGTGTTGATCCACTCGTGTTCCGAGGTGAACTTGGTCGTCATGGAAACGGCTCCTGAAATCGGGGTAGGGAGAGTTGGTAAAGATGAAGGCTTGCCGGCGTTCAAGCCCGCAAGTATCGGTGCGGAGCGAAGGGCAGGGGGGTGACGCGCATCGGGTAGCGCTTGCCGCGCACCTCGGCGAACACCTCTGCGTGCGGCGCGGCATGGTTGCGCGGCAGGTACGCCATGGCGATGGGTTGCTGCACGGTGGGGCCCACGGTGCCGCTGGTGACGCGGCCCAGGCGGTGGCCGTGCGCATCAAACAGCTCGGCGCCTTCGCGCACCGGCGTGCGCTCCAGGCCCAGCAGGCCCACGCGTTGGCTGGGGGCACCCTGGGTGATCTGCCCAGCGATCACGTCGGCACCGGGGTAGCCGCCAGCACGGGCACCGCCGGGGCGGCGGGTCTTCTGGATCGACCAGGCCAGGCCGGCTTCCACCGGAGAGGTCTGCGGATCGATGTCATGGCCGTACAGGCACAGCCCGGCTTCCAGGCGCAGCGTGTCGCGTGCACCCAGGCCGGCGGGGGCCACCTGCGGCAGCGCCAGCAGGCTGCGCGCCAGGGCCACGGCGTGGCTGGCGGGCACCGAGATCTCGAAGCCGTCTTCGCCGGTGTAGCCCGAGCGGGTAACGAAGCAATCCGTGCCGGCCAGCGAGAACACACCGCCCTGCATGAAGCGCAGCGCCGCCACGCCGCCGTTCAGGTGCGCCAGGGCCTGCACGGCCTGCGGGCCTTGCAGCGCCAGCAGCGCCTGGTCGGGCAATGGGATCACCTGGCAGCGGTGGCCGATGTTCGTTTGCAGGTGCGCCAGGTCGGCCTGCTTGCAGCCGGCGTTCACCACCAGGAACAGGTCGTGCTCGCGACGGCACACCATGAGGTCGTCGAGGATGCCGCCGGACGCATTGGTGAACAGGGCGTAGCGCTGCTTGTGCAGGCCCAGCTCGACGATGTCGGCCGGCACCAGGCTTTCCAGCGCGGCGGCGGCGTCATCGCCCACCAGGCGGATCTGGCCCATGTGTGAGACATCAAACAGCGCCGCCGCGTTGCGGCACTGCGCATGCTCGGCCAGGATGCCCGCGGGGTAGCTCACCGGCATGGCATAGCCAGCGAAGGGCACCATCTTGGCGCCGAGTTCGAGGTGCAGTTCGTGCAGCGGGGTCTGCAGCAGGGCGGCAGCGGTCATGGTCTCTCCAGGCAAGACAGGAACAAGGCATCAGCGCCACCGTGGCCGGTGGCTCATCGTCTGAGCCTCGCTGTCCGCTTTACCTGAGAGATTGACAGCCGGGTGGTGTGAGCCACCGGGCCGCTTGCCCCTTCGGTGGATGACGTGGCGCGCTGCGGGGCAGGGCGTCCGTCACCTCTCTCCAGTGAGGTACGCCGCAATCCAATGACAACCATCGAATGACGAGGTGCAAGTCACGGTTGCGGCGTTTGCCAGTCCTTTTGCCTGAGCGTTCGAAGTGGCCGGCAAGCCGTCACCTCTGCGCCTTCGGCGGCCTGTCACGATGGTGCTGTGCAGGCTCTCTCCTAGCAGACACGAGTGTAGCTGACGCTTGACGTCAAGCAGCATCAAGCGGCCTCGAAGGAAGTCGTGAGGGCGCCTGTCATGGCGGCGCGTCTGGCCGCCGATCCCTGCGGGACAATCAAACCCATGTCCACGCCAGCCTCGTCGTTGTTCGTCCCGGCCCTGCGCGCCCCGTTGCTCGTCACCATGGGTGATGCCCTGGGCATCGGGCCGGAGATCCTCTGCAAGGCCTTCGTTGCCGGTGCCATGGGGGATGCCGTGGTGATCGGCGAGCCCGAGGTGCTGTTGCGTGCGATGCACCTGCTGCCTGTGGCGCAGCGGCGCCCCGTGGCTGCAATGACGGCACCTTTTGATCTGGCCGACGTGCCACCCGGCTGCCTGCCAGTGGTGCTGCCGCGCCGGCGCCATGCCGGGCTGCACGAGCTGCCCTGGGGGCAGGTGCGGGCCGAAGCGGGCGCGGCCGCCGCGGGCTGTGTCGAAGATGCCGTGGCCTGGGTGCTGGATGATCGGCAGGGCGCCGCCATCGTGACCGCGCCGATCCACAAGGAAGCGTTGGCCGCTGCCGGCGTGCCCTTCCCGGGCCATACCGAGATGCTGGCGCACGCCTGCCAGCAGCGCGGCTACGCTGCCGATGAGCGCATGATGCTGGCCAACGACGAACTGCGCACCGTGCTGGTGAGCGTGCACTGCTCGCTGCGCCAGGCCATCGACCGCCTCAGCATCGAGGCGGTGCTCAGCACCTTGCGTATCACCCATCGCAGCGCACAGGCCTTCGGGCTGCCCACGCCGCGTATCGCCGTAGCCGGATTGAACCCGCATGCGGGCGAGGGCGGGCTGTTTGGGGATGAGGAGATCCAGTTGATCTCGCCGGCCATCGAGCTGGCCCGGCGGGAGGGTATCGACGCGCGCGGGCCCTATGCGCCCGACACGGTGTTCATGCGCGCCCGCCGGGGTGAATTTGACTTTGTGCTGGCGATGTACCACGACCAGGGTTTGATCCCGGTGAAGTACCTGGGCGTGGAGGAAGGGGTCAATGTGACGCTGGGCCTGCCGCTGGTGCGTACCAGCCCGGATCACGGCACCGCGTTCGACAAGGCGGGCCAAGGGGTGGCTGACCCGGCCAGCCTGGTGGCCGCGTTGCGCATGGCGCGCCGGTTGATTGGCCGTTGACCAGGGCGCCGGCGCTGGCGCCAGATCAGGTCAGGCAAGCGCCAGGTCGAGGGCGATGCCGGCAAACACGGCAAAGCCCAGCCAGTGGTTCTGCCTGAACGCCAGGAAGCAGCCGTCGCGCTCACGCTGGCGGATCAGCCGGTGGTGCCACACCACCTGGGCAGCAGCAGCGGCGATGCCGATCAGAAAGAGGCCCCGCAACCCTGCTGCCCAGCCCAGCGCGGCCCAGATGGCCAGGTACAGCAGGTAGAAGGCCATGATGCCGGCCACGTCGAAGCGGCCCAGCGTGATGGCTGAGGTCTTGATGCCGATCTTCAGATCATCCTCGCGGTCGACCATGGCGTATTCGGTGTCGTAGGCGATCACCCAGCACAGGTTGCCCAGCAGCAGCGCCCAGGCCTGCCAGGGCACCTCACCCCGCACGGCGGCGTAGGCCATCGGGATGCCGAAGCTGAAGGCCACGCCCAGCACCGCCTGGGGCATCGACACCAGCCGCTTGGCGTAGGGGTAGGCCAGGGCGATGGCCAGGGCAGCAAACGAGTAGCCGATGGTTAGCCCGTTGGTGCTGAGCACCAGCACGAAGGCCACCAGGGCCAGGCCGGCACCGTACAGTAGGGCTTGCTTGGCGCTTAGCCGGCCGCTGGTGACGGGGCGCTGGGCGGTGCGTTGCACATGGCGGTCGAAGTCGCGGTCGGCCACGTCGTTGACGCAGCACCCGGCACTGCGCATCAGTACCGTGCCGGCCGTGAAGACGATCAGCAGGTGCCAGCCCGGAAAGCCGCCCGCCGCCAGCCACAGCGCAGCCAGCGTGGGCCACAGCAGCAGCAGCCAGCCGGCCGGGCGGTTCCAGCGGATGAGGTCCAGGAACAGGTCGAGGCGATGGGGAGCGAGCGTGTTCACCCGTCGATTATCGGGTGCCGACCTGGGGTGGTTGTCGTGCGCCGAGCGGCGCGCGGGCTACTCCGTGGCTATTCGGTGATCGCCAGCGCGGCCCGTTTGGTGGCCGCGGCGGCGGTGGTGGCCGGGGACGAGGCGTACACGGTGGTGGCCAGTTGCGACAGCTCGGTGGTGCGCAGGCGGAAGTCGGCCGGCATCGCAGGCCGGTCACGCTCGGACCACATCGACACGAAGGCCAGCACCTGGTCGCCCGGGATCGGTTTGGAGACGAAGTAGCCCTGCACCAGGTTGCAGCCCTCGTTCTCCAGCACGGTCACCTGCGCTGGCTCCTCCACGCCTTCGGCCACAGTGGACATGCGCAGCGAGCTGGCCAGTGCCAGGATGTTGCGCACGATGGCGCGGGCATCGCGGCTGGTGAGCAGCTCGCGCACGAAGGCGCGGTCGATCTTGAGCGTGTCGAACGGGAAGCGGCGCAGGTAGGCCAGCGATGAGTAGCCGGTGCCGAAGTCGTCCAGCGCGATCTGCACGCCCAGTTTGCGCAGCGCGTGCAACTGGTCGACGGTGCCGCTGGTCTCGTTGATGAACACCGATTCGGTGATCTCCAGCTCCAGCCGGTCGGGCTGCAGGCGGCTTTCCTGCAGGGCCTTGCGGATGGTCAGCGGCAGGTCTTGCGCCATCACCTGCACCGGCGAGATGTTGACGGCCACCTGCAGGTGATCGGGCCAGGTGGCGGCCTGGCGGCAGGCTTCCTGCAGCGCCCATTCGCCCATCGGCAGGATCAGGCCCGATTCTTCGGCCACGGGGATGAACTCCACCGGCGGGATGTCGCCATGCTCGGGGTGCTTCCAGCGCAGCAGCGCTTCGAAGCCCTGCACTTCCCAGTTTTCCAGATCGACCTTGGGCTGGAAGTGCAGCGACAGCTGGTTGCGCTCGATGGCTTCGCGCAGATCACGCTCCAGCACCAGGCGGCGGCGGATCTGCTCGCCCATGCGGCTGGCGAAGAAACGCATGCTGCCGGGCTGGTGGGTCTTGGCGTCGTACAGCGCCAGGTCGGCGTGCTGCATCATCTCGTCGACGGTGATGCCATCCTTCGGGAAACGGGCGATGCCGATGCTGGCGCGCACCGGCACCACGGCGCCCAGCACCTCGCAGGGCTCGGACATGGCCAGGATGATGCGGTCGGCCACCTGTTGCACGGTCTGTTCGTCGGGGGCTCGCTTGAGCAGCACGGCGAATTCGTCACCGCCCAGGCGGGCCACCACGTCGGTCTTGTCGATGGCCGACTTCACCCGGCGGCCCACTTCCACCAGCAGCGCATCGCCGGTGGCATGGCCGAGGGTGTCGTTGACGGTCTTGAAGTTGTCGAGGTCCAGGCACATCACCGCGCCATGGCCAGCGCGGGCGGTGGCGGTCTTCAGGGCGGCTTCCAGCACCACGCGGAAATGGGCGCGGTTGGTCAGGCCGGTGAGGGTGTCGTAGTGGGCCAGCCAAGCCAGGCGCCGGTCGGCCATGCGGGACTGGGTGACATCGCGTGCCACGCCACGCCAGCCCAGGGTGGCCCGGCGTTCGTCCACCAGCGGCTTGGCCGTCACCGACCACCAGTGCACGCTGCCGTGCACCACCAGCGGCAGCAGCACGTCGCGGAAGGGCTGGCCTTCGGTGAGGCGGTTGTGCAGGGCATGGGCCGATTCGCGGTCGCTCTCGGGCAGGGAAACCTGCAGATCTGCCAGCAGGCCCAGGAAGGGGCGGCCCTGCACGGCTTCGATCGGGCGGCCCAGGGCGTCGGCCAGGGATTTGCTCACCTGCACCAAGCGGCCCTTGGCGTCGATCTCCCAGATCACGTCGCTGCCTTGTTCTTCGAAGTCGCGCAGCAGCAGGCCGATGAGCTGTTGTTGGTGCTCGTTGAGCGCGTCAGCCTCTACGCGCAGGGTGAGGTGTTTGGCCACGAAACGGGTGGTGATCACCGCCACCGCGGCGTAGAACAGCCACTGCAGCACGCCGAAGATCTGCATGTCGCCGGGGCGGCTCAAAAAGGCGAACAGCGCGCTGGCCGAGAGCGCGCCCAGGTAGGCCTGTGCAGCCAGCGGCACCGCCGCCAGGCAGAACGCGCCGGCGCTCAACATGCCCACCAGTGCGGTGCCGAGCAGGGCTTGGTGGGCCGGTTCGGCCTGGGTGAACAGCCAGGCAGGCACCGTGCCCCAGGCCAGGCCCAGCGCACCCGATTGCGCAGCCAGCCATTGCAGGCGGCGCAGCGGTACGAAGGCCGGGTGTTCCTTGCGCTTCCATTCCCACCAGCCGTTCAGGCTGTAGGCGCACAGGCAGACCACGCCCACCAGCCAGCCCAGCAGCACGCCATCCGGCAGGACGCCTGGCGACAGGGCACAGATCACCACCGCGTGGATCAGCGTCGAGCCCAGCAACAGCGGCTGGCCCTGCATCAGGTGGCGCAGTTGCTCAGCGCGCGAACGTGCCGCCACGCTTTTGTCGGAGGTGTGCACCGAGCGGCGGCGATCGTTGCCGCGGCGGTCGCCCACGCGGCGTTTCGGCCGCGCCACGGCGGTGGCGGGAGCAGCGGACTTGGCGACGGGAGCGGGAATTTGCTTGGGAGGGGGCGGCATGAACGCGACACGTCGGGAGTGAACGGCGCAAATCCGCCGTCGCTCCTCATTTCGGCCGCACGTTCAGCGACTTGAGCATCTTGGGTCAGTCGGGTCTCATTTCTGAGAACACGCTGGCCCATCCGGCCGGCTCACTCTGCCTCGCAGGGTTCAAGCGTTGACGAACTGCACGCCCGGCAGCTTGCAGGCGTAGATCAGGTTGCGCAACGCAGCGATGGCCTCGTAGCGGGTGAACGAGCGCCGCCAGGCCAGCACTACCCGGCGCGTGGGCACCGGGTCGCTGAAGGGTACGTAGCGCACCAGTGGCTCGCCGCCGTCATGAGTGCGCTGAGGCACCGAGAGCTGCGGCACCACCGTGATGCCCATGCCCGAGGCCACCATGTGCTTGATGGTCTCGAGGGACGAGCCTTCGAAACTCTTGCGGATGCCCTCGGCATCATTGGCGAACCGGGCGAATTCGGGGCAGACCTCCAGCACGTGGTCGCGAAAGCAGTGCCCGGTGCCGAGTAGCAGCATGGTCTGCTGCTTCAACTCGGTGGACGACACACTGGCCCGGCTCGCCAGCGGGTGGTGCACCGGCAAGGCCACCATGAAGGGCTCGTCGTAAAGCGGCGCCAGGGCCAGGCCGGTGTCGGGGAAGGGCTCGGCCATGATGGCGCAGTCGAGCTCGCCAGTGCGCAGCATCTCCAGCAGTCGAACGGTGAAGTTCTCCTGCAGCATCAGCGGCATCTGCGGCACCCGCTCGATGGCCAGGCGCACCAGGTCAGGCAACAGGTAGGGCGCGATGGTGTAGATCACGCCCAGGCGCAGCGGGCCGGCCAGCGGGTCTTTGCCGCGGCGGGCGATTTCCTTGATGGCGGCAGCGTTCTCCAGCGTGGCCTGGGCCTGGCGCACGATCTCATCACCCAGCGGCGTGACGGTGACTTCACTGCCACCCCGCTCGAAGATCTTCACTTCCAGCTCTTCTTCGAGCTTCTTGATCGCCACCGACAGCGTGGGCTGCGACACATAGCAGGCCTCCGCTGCATGGCCGAAGTGCCGCTCGCGGGCGACGGCAACGATGTAGCGCAGCTCAGTCAGGGTCACAGGCGTCTTTCGCTTGGGGGCGGGGGCAAGCCGCAAGAGCGGCAGATTTTGCGCAAATTCCGGGCAAGTCGGTATGAGGCGATTCCTAGCGTTCAATGCGTCCAACAGGTGCGAAGATGCGGTTGACACGTCTCTATAATCTTTGGCTGCACTTTCCGTTTGACCGACCTCAATACACTATGAAAACGACGACTCGATTCGCCCTCACGCTGTTGATGACCGCCGCGATGTCGTCGGCCATGGCCGAGGGCGGTGATGCCGCTGCTGGCCAGAAGAAGGCGGCCATGTGCATCGGCTGCCACGGCATCGTGGGCTACCAGGCCAGCTTCCCGCAGATCTACAAGGTGCCGATGATCTCGGGGCAGGGCGCCGAATACATCACCGCCGCGCTGACCGGCTACAAGAGCGGTGAGCGCAAGCACCCCACGATGCGCGGCATTGCCGCTTCGCTGACCGATCAGGACATGGCCGACCTGGGCGCTTTCTACGCCAGCCAGAAGGGCACGCCGGCCGCGGCTGCCCCGCAGCCCAGCGCCCAGGTGGCCGAACTGCTGAAGAAGGGGAACTGCGCTTCCTGCCATGGCGATAACTACAACAAGCCGATCGCCGGCACCTACCCCAAGCTGGCCGGCCAACACGCCGACTACCTGTACGTGGCCCTGACGGCCTACCAAGCTGAAGGCAAGGCCACGTCGGGTCGCGGCAACGCCGTCATGGCTGCGCAGGCCAAGCCGTTCTCGCACAAGGAGCTGAAGGCGATCGCAGGCTACATTGCCTCGTTGCCTTCGGAGCTGACGGTGGTGCCCAACGCCAAGATGCGCTGATCTGCGCTAAGCACCCATGGTCTGCTGAAAACCGCCCCTTGTGGGCGGTTTTTCTTTGCATGCGCCACAGGCGTGCAAGCTGCAGCTTGCCTTGAATGCACCGATACTGATCAGAGTTCAGCATCAAGTACCCGGCATCTCCATGCTCAAGCGCATCTCCACCGACCAGCTGCAGGTAGGCATGTTCCTGCACGAACTGTGCGGGTCGTGGATGGACCATCCGTTCTGGCGGTCCAAGTTCCTGCTCGAAGATCCGGCCGATGTGCGCCGCATCACCGAGTGCGGTATCAAGGAAGCCTGGATCGACACCAGCCGCGGTGCGGACGTGGTGGGTGGGCGCACGCAGGAAGAAGTCGAGGCCGAGGTCGAGCTGGAGCTGGAACTGGCGGCCATGCAGCCGCTCACGCCGCCCGCGTTCGAGCAAGAGTTCCGCCACGCGGCGCAGTTGCGCGACAAGGCGCGCGAGCAGGTGCGCTCACTGTTCAACGAAGCCCGCATGGGCAAGGTGATCCAGACCGATGATTGCGGCCCGCTGGTGGAAGACATCGTGGGCTCCATCGGGCGCAACCGCGGTGCGCTGCTCAGCCTGATCCGCCTGAAGACCCAGGACGAATACACCTACCTGCACTCGGTGGCCGTGTGCACGCTGATGGTGGCACTCGGCCGCACGCTCAACCTGCCCGAGGCGGCGCTGCACGAAGCTGGCCTGGCCGGCCTGCTGCACGACATGGGCAAGGCCCGCATTCCGCTGGAAGTGCTGAACAAGCCGGGGCGGCTGACCGATGCCGAATTCGACATGATCAAGCGTCATCCCGAGTGGGGCCACACCATGCTGACCGCCAGCCAGGGCGTGCCCGCGTTGGCGTTGGACGTCTGCTGGCACCACCACGAGAAGATCGACGGTTCGGGCTATCCCAAGGGCCTCAAGGGCGACCAGATCAGCCTGTTTGCCAAGATGGGCGCCGTGTGCGATGTGTATGACGCCGTGACCTCGGTGCGGGCCTACAAGAACGCCTGGGATCCGGGCGAGGCCGTGCGCCAGATGGCGCAGTGGAAGGGCCACTTCGACCAGGCGGTGTTCCAGGCTTTTGTCAAGACGGTGGGCATCTACCCGATGGGCACGCTGGTGAAACTGCAGTCCGGGCGCCTGGGCGTGGTGATCCAGCCCAACGAGGCGTCGCTGCTCACACCCAAGGTGAGGGTGTTCTTCTCTGCCAAGCACAAGCAGCACATCACGCCGGAGACGATCGACTTGTCGGCGCCGGGCTGCCAGGACAAGTTGGTGGGTGTCGAGTCGGCCGAGACGTGGGGTTTCAAGGACCTTGACCGTTACTGGCTCGACGAGGTCGGCCTGCCGCGCTGAGCTGATCGGCCGGGGATAACGGCGGCTTTCACGCCGCTTATCGGACTCAAGTTTCCGAGTGAGGCGCCAACAATGGCGGCACAGGCCGGGTCTATCCGGCTTGGATGCTCACCATGGCTGCCGACGACGCTCAGAACCGCCACTTACCCGCAACCGAAAGCCGCCTGCGCAAGGCCCGTGAAGACGGGCAGGTGGCACGTTCGCGCGACCTGGGGCATGCCGCCATCATTGCCGCCACGCTGGCCCTGTTGATGCTCGCGGCGCCCAGCCTCACCCATTGGCTCGACGGTGTACTGCAGCGTGGCCTGCGCTTTGATTGGCAGACCGTCTCCTCTCCCGGCCAGATGCAGCAACGCCTGTCAGCCCTGCTGGTGCCCTCGCTGTTGGTGTGCGCTGCCATTGGCGCGGCGCTGGGTGGGGTCAGCGTTGCTGCGGCCCTGCTCAGCGGCGGCTGGGTGTGGACCGGCAAGCCCTTGCAGCCCGACCTCAGCCGACTCAACCTCCTGACTGGACTGGGCCGCCTGGTGTCAAAGGCCCAGTTGGGCGAGATGCTCAAGGCCTGCGTGCTGGCCCTGCTGCTGGGCAGCGTAGGCGGCTTCTACCTGCAGGCGCATTTGCAGGACTTCGCGCTCACCCAGGCCATGCCGCTGCCGGCGGCCTTCAGCGCCGCGGGCAACCGCATCCTGTCGGGCCTGTGGCTGCTGGTGCTGGTGCTGGCGGCCTTTGCGCTGGTGGATGTGCCGCTGCAGCGCTTCCTGTTGCGTTCGCGCCTGAAGATGTCGGCCCAGGAAATCAAGGAAGAACACAAGCAACAGGAAGGCAGCCCCGAGATCAAGGGCCGCATCAAGCAGCGCATGCGCGAGATCAGCCGCCGGCGCATGCTGGCCGCCGTGCCCAAGGCCGACCTGGTGGTGATGAACCCCACCCACTATGCCGTGGCGCTGAAGTACGACGAAGACAAGATGGGCGCCCCGCGCGTGGTGGCCAAGGGCATGGACCTGCTGGCCTTCAAGATCCGCGACCTGGCGCGCGACCACAAGGTGCCCGTGCTGCAGGCCCCGCCGCTGGCTCGTGCCCTCTACGCCCATGCCGAGCTGGACCGCGAGATCCCGCTGGCGCTGTACTCCGCCGTGGCCCAGGTGCTGGCCCACGTGTTCCAGCTGCGCGCCGCCATGCTCGGCCGCGCGCCCATGCCGGGCGATCTGGCCGAGGTGGCCGTGCCGCCTGAGCTGGATCCCCACAACGACCTCGCTGTTGACGCCACAACAGAAACCGCATGAACGCAGTGACCCAGAACCTGGAGCGGCTGCTCGGCTCCACCTTTGGTGCCAACGCCCATGCTGCCAAGGCGCTCGCCGCGCCAGTGGTCATCATCGCCGTGCTGGCGATGATGGTGCTGCCGCTGCCGCCCTTTGCGCTCGACTTCTTCTTCACCATCAACATCGCCAGCGCGCTGATGGTGATGCTGGTGGCGGCCTACATGATCCGCCCGCTCGACTTCGCGGCGTTTCCGTCGGTGCTGCTGCTCACCACGTTGCTGCGTCTGTCGCTCAACGTGGCTTCCTCGCGCGTGGTGCTGATGGATGGCCACACCGGCACGGGTGCGGCCGGGCAGGTGATCGAATCGTTCGGCCACTTCCTGATCGGTGGCAACTTCGCGGTGGGCATCATCGTCTTCGCCATCCTGGTGGTGATCAACTTCGTGGTGATCACCAAGGGCGCCGAGCGCATTGCCGAAGTGGGCGCGCGGTTCACGCTGGATGCGATGCCCGGCAAGCAGATGGCCATCGACGCCGACCTGAACGCCGGCCTGATCGACGAGAAGGAAGCCAAGCGTCGCCGCGCCGAAGTGCAGGACGAAGCCGAGTTCTTCGGTTCCATGGACGGTGCCAGCAAGTTCGTGCGCGGCGATGCGATGGCGGGCATGTTGATCCTGTTCATCAACATCGTCGGTGGCTTTGTCATCGGGGTGGCGCAGCATGACCTGTCGGCCTCCGAGGCCGCCAGCACCTACATCCTGCTGGCTGTGGGCGATGCGCTGGTGGCGCAGATCCCGGCGCTGCTGATTTCGGTGGCTGCGGCCATGGTGGTGTCGCGCGTGGGCAAGAGCGAAGACGTGGGCACGCAGATCGTGGGCCAGATGTTCCGCCAGCCGCGCTCGGTGGCCATCACGGCCGGTGTGATCGGCATGCTGGGCCTGGTGCCGGGCATGCCGCACCTGGTGTTCCTGCTCATCGCCGGTGGCATGGGGGCGCTGGCGCGCTGGATGCAGAAAGAGGCCAACAAGCCCAAGCCGCCCGAGCCGGTGGCCGACGATGCCAAGGCGGCCAACCCCAACGGCGAAGCCAGCTGGGACGACCTGCAGCCCGTGGACACCCTGGGCATGGAAGTGGGCTACCGCCTGATTGCCTTGGTCGACAAAGACCGCGGCGGCGACCTGCTCAACCGCATCAAGGGCGTGCGCAAGAAGTTCGCGCAGGAGGTGGGCTTCCTGCCGCCGGCCGTGCACATCCGCGACAACCTGGAGTTGAAGCCCAGCGTCTACCGCATCACGCTGCGTGGCGCCGTGGTGGGCGAGGGCGAGGCCTTCCCCGGCATGTTGCTGGCCATTGACCCCGGCCACGCCAAGCTGCAGTTGCCAGGCCAGAAGACCATCGATCCCGCCTTCGGCCTGCCCGCCACCTGGATCGAGGAACGCCAACGCGAAACCGCCCAAATGGCCGGATACACGGTTGTTGATTGCTCGACCGTGGTGGCCACGCATCTCTCACACTTGATGCAAGTCCACGCAGCCCGTCTGCTCGGCCGGGTCGAGACCCAGGCGCTGGTGGAGCATGTGACGAAGTTGGCCCCCAAACTCATCGAAGACGTGGTTCCCAAGATGGTCGGTATCGCAACGCTGCAAAAAGTCCTCCAGCTGCTGCTGGAAGAAGGCGTGCACATCCGTGACCTGCGCTCCATCATCGAGGCGCTGGCCGAGCATGCTGGCGCCGGTGTGACCGACGCGCAGGACCTGGCCCGCCGCCTGCGCGTGGCCCTGTCACCGGCCATCGTGCAACAGATCTACGGCAGCCAACGCGAGCTGGACGTCATCGCCATCGAGCCCGAACTGGAGCGCCTGCTGGCCCAAGCCCTGACTTCACAGCACGGCGCCGCGCTCGACCCCGGCGTGGCCGATCACCTGACCCGCGGCGCCGTGCTGTGAGCCAAGCGTCAGGAAGACCTGGGCCACCCGGCCTGCCTGCTGGTGCCCGACACGATCCGCGTGCCCGTGGCCCGCTTGCTGCGCCGCGCTGCCCCGCGCCTGCGTGTGCTGGGCCACAGCGAGATCCCTGACACCCACTCGATCCGCATCGGCTCGATCATTGGAGCGGGCGCATGAGTTCGACCTTCTACCCCCGTTTGCTCGGCCCTTCGGGGATTCAGGCCTCATCTGAGGTGATGCGCCAGGAGGCAGCATGAACGTCAAGCGTTTCACCGGCAAGAACTCTCGCGAGGCCATGCAGAAGGTACGTCTGGCTTTTGGCGACAACGCCGTCGTGTTGTCCACCAAGCCGTCGGATGGCGGCGTGGAGGTGCTGGCGATGGCCCCTGAAAGCGTCGCCGCGATCGAGCGCTTCAACACCGCGCATGCGCCGCTGGCCGCCGAGCCCGCAGCGCCTGCCATGCCTGCCGCGCAGGCTGGCTCGCCGCTGTCTGCGTTGCGCCAGGAGCGTGCTGCGCCCGCCGCTGCCGAGTCGCCCGTGCATGCCGATGTGCGCACGCTGGCCATGAGCACGCTGTCGTTCCAGGACTATGTGCGCGAGCGCATGCTGAAGAAGCGCGAGGCCGAGCTGCGCTCGAAGGCTTCGCAGGCGCCGTTGTCGGCGGCTGTCGAGCAGCGCCTGGCAGCGCGCGAGACACGCGACGCACCAGACATGCGCGAAGGGCGCGAAGCGCGTGAAGCGCGCCTGCACATCGAACCCGAGATCGGCAGTGCCGAGGGCCTGGCCCTGGGCGACCTGCTCAGCGGCCCCGCCGGCGCTGCCCCGACCCTGACCCAGGTGGTGCAGCCGCAGCCGGCGGTGTCGGCCCTGCGCCGCAACGCCCGCAAGGTGGCCATGCGTCTGGCCGAACCCACGATGGATGACGTGCTCGGCCAGCCCGAGCCCGAGCCGACCCCCGCACCGGCGCCCCGGCCCGCACCGCGCGCCGCCGCGCCCGTGGCCGCTGCTGCGCCTGCCGAGCGCCCGCGTCGCAGCGAGCCCGTAAGCGCTGCACCGGTGGCTTCGCGTCGTGACAGCACAAACACCTCGTCTGCCGGCCAGGATCAGGCCGAAATGATGCGCGAGCTGCGCGCCATGAAGGGCATGATCGAAGAGCGCTTCGGTGCCCTGGCCTTCATGGAGCGCCTGCAGAAGAGCCCCCGGCAGGCCCAGCTGACGATGCGGCTCATGGATTGCGGCTTCTCGCCCGCCTTGATCCGCAAGATGGTCGACAGCGTGGGTGAAGACGTCACCGACGAGATGGGCTGGGCCAGCGATGTGCTCCAGCGCAACCTGATCACCGGCGAGAACGACCCGGCCCTGGAAGACCAGGGTGGCGTGTTCGCGCTGGTGGGCTCCACCGGCGTGGGCAAGACCACCTCCACCGCCAAGCTGGCCGCCGCCTTTGCCACCCGCCACGGCGCCGGCAACCTGGGCCTGATCACGCTGGACGCTTATCGTCTGGGTGCCCACGAACAGCTGCGCGCCTACGGCCGCATCCTGGGTGTGCCGGTGCACACCGCGCATGACCGCGTGGCGCTCGAAGACCTGCTCGACCTGCTCTCGGCCAAGAAGATGGTGTTGATCGACACCGCCGGCCTGGCCCAGCGCGACACCCGCACCCGCGAACTGCTGGAGATGCTGTCGCATCCCTCCGTCAAGCGCCTGCTGGTGGTCAACGCCTCGGCGCAGGGTGAAACCATCGACGACGTGCTGCAGGCCTACAAGGCCGCGTCCGCTGCCGGCATCGTGCTGTCCAAGCTCGACGAAGCCGTCAAGCTGGGCCCGGCGCTCGACGCCATGATCCGCCACCGCCTGAAGGTGGTGGCCGTGGCCAACGGCCAGCGCGTGCCCGAAGACTGGCACCGCCTCACCGCCCAGGCGCTGATCCACCGCGCGCTGCGCAACAGCGCTGCACCCGCCTGGCGCGTGAACAGCAATGACGTGAACCTGATGTTCTCCACCCCGGCACGCAGCACCAGCGGCAGCGCGTCGACCAGCAGCAAGCGCAGCAGCCGCAGCGCGCGCGGCGCGTGAGCCCGGTGGAGCCAACACGATGACCATGCCCCTGAAAAACAATCCCGGTGACCAGGCCGCCGGCCTGCGCCGTCTCTTTGCCTCGCGCACGGTGCGTTTCGTGCCGGTGATCTCGAACCCCTTCATCGCCTTCGGTGGGGTGCTGATCGAGCGCCTGTGCAGCGTGCTGGAAGACCTGCAACTCAACACCCTGCTGGTCGACGCCTCCGAGCGCGGCGGCCCGCCCAAGGAGCTGACCGGCTTCGATGTGAGCGAAGGCATCGAGCCGCTGTCTCAGCGTGTGAGCTACATGGCCGCGCGCGGCCTGCCGGTGCGATACGTTGACAGCCGCGGCTCCACCCGCAGCTTTCTGGACGCCGTGGCCGAAGCTGCGCCCGACACCCAGGTGGTGCTGGTGCACGGCAGCGCCATCGAGATGGCCCGCCTGTTTGGCCGTGGTGATGACGGCCTGAGCCGCCCCTGCCCGGTGCTGCTCTGCGATGACCGTCCCGAAGCCATGACCCATGCCTACGCAGCGCTGAAGATCCTGGCGCAGCGGGCTGATTGGATGTCGCACGAACTGCTGTTGTGTGCCCGGCCGAACTCGGCGCAAGCCCGTGTGGTGGCCGATCGCCTGGCGCATTGCGCCGACCTGTTTCTGGGCGGCGTGCAGCGCGCCTGTGTGAGCGTCGATCCGGCCGAGCAGCCCACCGATGCGCCGTCGCAGGAACTCAATGAACTGGTGCGCCGGCTGCTCGCCGATGCCGCCGTCTACACCTTGCCGGATGCCCAGCGCACCGGCGCGCGCGTGGCGCTGCCTTCGTTGCAGACCTCTGCGCTGATCTGAACCGGAGGAGCCTTCGATGTATACCGCCAAGGGTCAACTCGATGTCAACGGGATGCTCAAGCAGTACAGCCCCCTGGTGCGCCGACTGGCGCACCAAATGATTGCCAAGCTGCCGGCCAACGTGGAGATCGATGATCTGATCCAGGTGGGCATGATCGGCTTGAGCGATGCGCTCACGCGCTTCGATGCCGCCCAGGGCGTGCAGTTTGAAACCTTCGCCACCCAGCGCATCCGCGGTGCCATGCTCGACGAGCTGCGTGGCGCTGACTGGATGAGCCGCGGCAACCGCAAGCACCAGCGCGACATCGAATCGGCCGTGCACAGGCTGGAACAGCGCCTGGGCCGTGCGCCCGCCGAAAGCGAGATCGCCAAGGAAATGGGTATCGCGCTCACCGAATACCAGGAACTGCTCGGCAAGGTGCGCGGCACCCAGCTGGTCTACCTGGAAGACATGGGCGGCGACGAGGGCGACAACGACTACCTCGACCGCCACGTGGCCGAAGAAGGCGGCGACCCGCTCTCGCAGCTGTCAGACCGGCGCATGCGCGAGGCCCTGGTCGAGGCCATCAAGAACCTGCCTGAGCGCGAGCAGTTCGTGATGAGCATGTACTACGAGCAAGACATGAACCTGAAAGAAATCGCCGCCGTGCTGGGCGTGACCGAATCGCGCGTGTGCCAGCTGCACAGCCAGTCGATTGCCCGTCTGCGCGCCAAGCTGCGCACCTGGTGAAGGGCAGTAGAAGGACGCGGAGCCGCTGGGAACAGCGGCTCTTTGTTTTTGTGGGTGTCACTTCATTTCCTTCCCTGGCAGGGGAGGGGACGCCTCAGCGTCCGGCCACAGCCCCCAGCCAGTCGCAGCGCACCACGCCACGGGCGTGCAGATACGCGCGCAGCCCGTGATACGCCTCGGGCAGCAGCACCATCGCCAGCGAGGCGGGGAGCAGCTGCCAGTCATGCAGTACCAACGCGCTGGGCATCAGCATCCAGCCACCCAGCCACGCGCCGATCACAAGATCACACAGCGTCAGCTCCACCGGCTTGCCGCCGTGTTGCAGGTGCCAGCGCTTGAACGTGTTGATCTGCGAGAGGGTCATGAAGATCTCCGGGTATTCCCGGTTGATTCTCCACAGTTGCCCTGGGCGTGTCAGTGAGGCATTGGGTGTTCATTCCCCCGCGAACGCGGGGGGTCGACCAGTGGCTCTGCCTTGCGGCGGCCTTTGTGCACGGACGGGGCGCGGCGTCAGGTGCTGCAGGTTTCTGAGCCGCAACCGCTGAGCGCAGTTTCCGGCTGGCGGGCTGCTTGGCCGGTGATGACGTCGAAGCCCACGCTGTCCAGGTGCGAGGCCAGGCCGGCGTCCACCGTCTGCGCGTGGTGCTCGAACCAGCGCGCCAACTCGGGCAGCAACTGGCCGATGGTCTCGGGCTTGCCTTCTTCGCGGGCGAGCCGGCCCACTTCGCGCAGCACGCCCAGCACCTGGCTGTGCTGGCTGGTGTGGCAATTCTGGGGCGCGAAGCCGGTGGCCAGCATCCAGCGGTCTTCTCGGGCAAAGTGCTCCACCGTGTGGGCCACCAGCGCGTCGTAGATCAGCAGCAGCGTCTCGGTCGGGCCGGCCAGTGCCTGCTCGACGGCCTGCACCAACGCCACGAACTCCTGGTGCGTTGCGTCCATCTGCGGGTGTTCGAGCGCGAGCGCATCGGACCAAGCGAGGATCGTCATCGTGGCTTTCCTTGGGGACTGCAAGTAGGGGATTGGCGAGCCTACTGCAGCCACCGGCCGCGCCGGTTGAGCCATCACAAGAGACGGCTCGTCGGTGCGCTCAGGGGTATAGCCCACGCTCCTGCCGCGCCGCCAGGATGCGCTGGCAGGCCACGGTGAAGGTGGCGGTGCGCAGCGAGATGCGGTGGTGGTCGGCGGTGTCCCAGATGCGGCGCAGGGCCTCGACCATGATCTTGTCGAGCCGCTGGTTGATCTCGTCTTCCGTCCAGAAGAAGCTGGAGAAATCTTGCACCCATTCGAAGTAGCTCACCGTCACGCCACCGGCGTTGCAGATCACATCGGGCACCACCAGCACGCCGCGTTCGGTGAGCACATCGTCGGCCGCCAGCAGGGTGGGGCCGTTGGCGCCTTCGAGCACCAGCTTCGCGTGGATGCGGCGGGCGCGCTCGGGCGTGATCTGGCCTTCGAGGGCAGCGGGGATGAGGATGTCGCAGGGCGCATCCCAGAACGCCTCGTCGGCCAGCGGCGCGGCGCCCGCAAAGCCGGCCACGCCGCCTTGCTGCTGCACATGCCGGGTCAGCGCCGCCACGTCGAGCCCGGCCTCCTGATAGACGGTGCCACTGTGGTCTTGCACCGCCACGATGCGGGCGCCGGCCGCGGCCATCAGCTCGGCTGCCGAGGAGCCCACGTTGCCAAAGCCCTGCAGCGCCACGCGCGCGCCCGCCAGCGGCAGGCCGATGCGCTGCGCCGCCTCGCGGCCGGTGACAAACACACCGCGGCCGGTGGCCTTCACCCGGCCGAGCGAACCGCCCAGGTCGACCGGCTTGCCGGTGACCACGCCGGTGGCGGTGGCGCCGATGTTCATCGAATAGGTGTCCATCATCCACGCCATGATCTGGGCGTTGGTGTTGACGTCCGGCGCGGGGATGTCCTGCTGCGGGCCGATGATCAGGCCGATCTCGCTGGTGTAGCGGCGCGTCAGGCGCTCCAGCTCCTTGAGTGAAAGCTGCTTGGGGTCGACGCGCACGCCGCCCTTGGCGCCACCAAACGGCAACGCCACCGCGGCGTTCTTGATCGTCATCCAGGCCGAGAGGGCCATCACCTCGTCCAGCGTCACCGCCGGGTGGAAGCGCACGCCGCCCTTGCCCGGCCCGCGCGACAGGTTGTGCTGCACGCGGTAGCCCTCGAAGTGGCGCACGCTGCCATCGTCCATCTCGATGGGCACGTCCACGATCAAGGCTCGCTTGGGCCGGCGCAGCGTTTCGGCCCAGCGCGCCAGCGGGCCCAGGTATGGGAGTACCCGATCGACCTGCGACAGGTAGGTGGCCCAGGCGCTGTGCTCAGAGGCCGGGACATACGACAGCGGCGGTTGCACAGGCAGCGGTAGAAAGGGGGCTTCAGTCATCTCAACCACCGAATTCGTCGCCCAGCTCACGGGCGCGGCTTTGTGCGGCCTGCATCGCGGTGATGAAGGCTTCCTTCACGCCGGCGGCTTCCATTGCGGTGAGCGCCGCGTAGGTGGTGCCACCCTTGGAAGTGACGCGCTCGCGCAGCACGGCCGGTGTCTCGGGTGAGCGGCTTGCCAGCTCGGTGGCACCACCAAAGGTGGCCAGCGCCAGGGCCTTGCCTTGCTCTGCACTCAGGCCCATGCGCTCGGCCGCCGCCACCATGGCCTCGATGAAATAGAACACGTAGGCCGGGCCCGAACCCGACAGCGCGGTGACGGCATCGAGCTGGGTTTCGTCAGCCACCCACACCGTGCGGCCGGTGGGCGCCAGCGCCTGGTCGACCAACGCCTTGTCGGCCGCTGTGACCGCCGCCCGCGCAAACAGCCCGGCAATGCCCTGGCCGATGAGCGCCGGCGTGTTGGGCATGCTGCGCACGATGCGCTCGGTGCCCAGGGCCTTGGCCAACGCATCGCTGCGGATGCCGGCCATCACCGACAGGTGCAAGGCCCGGGGGGTGTGCGGCGCCACGGGGCCGGCCGCTTCGCGAAAGCTCTGTGGCTTCACCGCCCAGACCACGAGCTGGGCGTCAGCGAGGCTGGCATCGGCCTGTGCGATGGCCTGCACGCCATGGTCTTGCAGCAGCTTGGCGCGCTGTGCTTCGAAGGGCTCGACGATGCGCACATCCTGCGCCCGCAAGCCATTGGCGATCAGCCCGCCGAGAATGGCGCTGGCCATGTTGCCGCCGCCGATGAAAGCAATGATGCGTGAGTTCATGTGGGGCAGTTTACGCAAGGCGGTTGCCGGGGCGGTGGCTTACCCGCGGGTCATCAAATCGACATTGCCCCCGGCCGCCGCAGTGTTGGTGGTGACGGTCTGCTCGGCGCAGAAGCGCGTCAGGTAATGCGGCCCACCCGCCTTGGGCCCGGTGCCTGACAACCCCATGCCGCCAAACGGCTGCACGCCCACCACCGCGCCGATCATGTTGCGGTTGATGTAGACGTTGCCCACGCGGGCGCGGCGGGCGATGGCCTCGGCGCGGCCGTCGATGCGGGTCTGCACGCCCAGCGTCAGGCCGTAGCCGAGGGCATTGATCTCGTCGACCAGGGCTTCCACCTGGCCCTGCCAGCGCACCACGTGCAGCACTGGGCCGAAGATTTCTTCTTTCAGCGCAGCGACCGCGGGGATCTCGAAGGCCACCGGGGCGATGTGGGTGGTTGCCAAGGCGGTGGGCATTGGGGTGCGGGCCAGCAGCTTGGCGTCGCGGGTGAGGCGGTCGATGTGGCGGCTCAGATGGTCGTGGGCTTCGGCGTCGATCACCGGGCCCACGTCGGTGTGCCAGTGCTGCGGTTCGTCCACCACCAGCGCTTGCATGGCGCCGCGCAGCAGCGCGATCACCGGCTCGGCGATGGCTTCGTGCAGGCACAGTAACCGCAGGGCCGAGCAGCGTTGGCCCGCGCTGCGGAAGGCCGATTGCACGACGGCATCCACCACCTGCTCGGGCAGCGCTGACGAGTCGACGATCATGGCGTTGAGGCCGCCGGTTTCGGCGATCAGCGGCACGATGGGGCCGTCGCGCTCGGCCAGCGCGCGGTGGATGTGGCGCGCCACGGCGGTGGAACCGGTGAAGGCCACGCCAGCGCAGGTGGGGTGGCTGACCAACGCGGCGCCGATGGTCTCACCCGGGCCGCAGACCAGTTGCAGCGCGGCGGTGGGCAAGCCGGCCGTGTGCAGCAACTCGACCATGGCGTGGGCCGTGACCGGCGTTTGCTCCGCCGGTTTGGCGGCCACCGTGTTGCCGGCCACCAGCGCGGCCACCACCTGGCCGGTGAAGATGGCCAGCGGGAAGTTCCACGGGCTGATGCAGACGAACACGCCGCGGCCGGTGCTGTGCCATGCGTTGCGCTCGCCGGTGGGGCCGGGCGGGGCGATGGGGGCCAGCTGGGCTTCGGCCTGGGCGGCGTAGTAGCGGCAGAAGTCGATGGCCTCGCGCACCTCGGCGATGGCATCGCCCTGGGTCTTGCGGCCCTCCAACACCAGCAGGGCGGTGAAGCGGGGCAGGGCTTGTTCCAGCGCATCGGCGGCGCGGCGCAGGGTGGCGCAACGTTCGCTGAGTGGTGTGGCGGTCCAGCCGGCGAAGGCGAGGTGCAGGCCGTGCATGGTGGCCTGGGCTTGGACTGGTGTGCTGTCGGCTGGCGCTGCGGGCAATGGCGCCTGCAGGGCTTGTTCGATCGGGGTGCGATCCGCGCCGCAGGCCAGGTCCAGCCCGCGGGCGTTGCGGCGTGCCGGGCCGTACAGGTGTGTGGGCAGGGTGAAGCCGGGTTGTGCGGCCACGCCCCAGGGGGCGGCCAGCAGCACGTCGGGGTCGACATGGGTGTCAGCCAGGCGATGCACGAATGAGCTGTTGGCGCCGTTCTCTAGCAGCCGGCGCACCAGGTAGGCCAGCAGGTCGCGGTGGCGGCCCACGGGGGCGTAGATGCGCAGGGGCGCAACCGGCAGCGGCGTGGGGGCGCCGCTGGCCATCTGCTGGCGCACTTCGCGGTAGATGGCTTCGCCCATGCCGTGAAGGCGCTGCAGTTCAAAGGGCTGACCAGCGGCTTGAGCCAGCCGCATCACAGCGGCCAGCGTGGCGGCGTTGTGGGTGGCGAACTGCGGGTACAGCCGGCCTTGGGTGGCCAGTAGCGCGCGGGCGCAGGCCAGGTAGGCCAGGTCGGTGTGGTGCTTGTGAGTCCACACCGGGTAGCCGGGCAGGCCCAGTTCCTGGGCGCGCTTGATCTCGCTGTCCCAATAGGCGCCTTTGACCAGCCGCACCATCAGGCGCAGGCCGTGGTGCTGGGCGATGTGGTCGACCGCGTCGACCATCGCCAGTGAGCGGGTCTGATAGGCCTGCACCGCCAGGCCCAGGCCGCGCCAGGCGGGGTGGTGCTGACGCACATGGGCGGCCACCTGGTCGAGCACGGCCAGCGAGAGTTCGAGCCGATCGCATTCTTCGGCGTCGAGCGTGAGGTTGAGGTGCGCGTGCGCCGCTGCATCCACCAGCGTCAGCAGCCGGGGCAGCAACTGGCTCATCACCTGAGCCTGCTGAGCGGCCTCGTAGCGCGGGTGCAGCGCCGAGAGCTTGACGGACAGGCCGTTGCGTGCTTCGGGGCGCTGGTCCGCAGGCGTCCGCTCGCTCGCCGCAATGGCGGCGATGGCTGCCTGGTAGGCCGCCAGATAGCGCTTGGCATCGTCATCGCTGCGGGCGCCTTCGCCCAGCATGTCGAAGCTGTAGAGCAGGTCAGCGTGATCGCGGGCTTGGGCCAGTGCACCGTCGATCGTCTGCGCCAGCACGAACTGCTGGCCCATCAGCTGGATGGCGCGCACGGTGGCGGCCACCACCGTCTGTGCGCCAAGGCGGGAGAACAGGCCCTGCGCGGTGGCGGGGCTGCCCACGTCGGGCAGCAGGCGCTTGGTCCATTCCAGCGCCTGGCCGGCCAGGCGGATGGGCAGCGGGTGGCTGCCGGCTTCGTCGAAGTGGGCACGGCTGAGTTGATCGGCCGTCAGGGCCAGGGCGGTTTCGGTGTCGGGGATGCGCAGCAGGGCTTCGGCCAGCCGCATCAGGGCCAGGCCTTCGGCGCTGGAGATGGGGTACTCGTGCAGCAGCGATTCCAGTGCCCAGAAGGGGGCCGGCTCGGCGCGCACGGCCTCCACCCACTGGCGGGCCAGGGCCAGCACCTGGCGCCAGTCGAGCCGGTCTTGCAGTGCACCGCTGAGCTGGCGGGCCAGCGCGGCCTCGTCGCACAAGGGGTGGGGTAGGCGATCCTGCAGTGCGGCCATGAGGCACCTCCTGAGGTGCCAGCGTACCGCAGGCTCTTCGGCCTTGCAGGGCTCAGGATGCGGCCGGCCGTGGCCTATCTCCGAAGATCGCCGTGCCGATGCGCACCATCGTGGCGCCTTCCAGGATGGCGGCCTCCAGATCGGCGCTCATGCCCATCGACAGCGTGTCAACGGCCAGGCCCTGGGCCTGCAGTTGCTGCAGCAGTGCATGCAGCGCGTGGTGCGGCAGGCGTTGTGCGGCCGGGTCAGCGGCCGGCTCCGGGATGGCCATCAGCCCGCGCAGGCGCAGCCCGGGCAGGCGGGCCACCTGTTGCGCCAGGGCGGGCACATCGGCCGGTGCCAGGCCGTGTTTGGTGTCTTCGCCGCTGATGTTGACTTGCAGGCAGATGTTCAGCGGCGCCAGCGTGGCAGGCCGCTGCTGCGACAGCCGCTCGGCGATGCCGAGCCGATCCACCGAATGCACCCAATCGAAGGCCTCGGCCACGGCGCGGGTCTTGTTGCTTTGCAGGGGGCCGATCAGGTGCCATTCGAGTTGCCCGCGCACATCGGCCAGCGCGGTGATCTTGGCCAGCGCTTCCTGCACGTAGTTTTCGCCGAAGGCGCGCTGCTCACAGGCCAGGGCGGCGCGCACGGCCTCGGCCGGCTGGGTCTTGCTCACGGCCAGCAGCGTGACGCTGTCCACAGCCCGACCTGCTAATGTGCAGGCGTGGCCGATGCGCTGGCGAACGGCCTGCAAGCGGGTTTCGATCATGGTCATAATCATTTGAGCTTAACCCTTGCCCGACGCGCCAGCGTTGAGCCGACACGGCCCCGCATGGACATCACCCAACTGCTCGCGTTCTCCGTTCGCAACCAGGCGTCTGACCTGCACCTGTCTGCCGGCCTGCCCCCGATGATCCGGGTGCATGGCGATGTGCGACGCATCAACGTCGATCCGCTGGATCACAAGGCCGTGCACAGCATGGTCTATGACGTGATGAACGACTCGCAGCGCAAGATGTACGAAGAGACGCTGGAATGCGACTTCTCGTTCGAGATCCAGGGCCTGGCCCGTTTCCGGGTGAACGCCTTCAACCAGAACCGCGGCGCGGGCGCGGTGTTCCGCACCATTCCGAGCAAGATCCTCACGTTGGAGCAGCTCAACACGCCCAAGGTGTTTGCTGACTTGGCGCTCAAGCCACGTGGCCTGGTGCTGGTGACGGGCCCCACCGGCTCGGGCAAGAGCACCACCTTGGCCGCCATGGTCAACCACTTGAACGAAAACGAGTACGGGCACATCCTCACGGTGGAAGACCCGATCGAATTCGTGCACGAATCAAAGAAGTGCCTGGTCAACCAGCGCGAGGTGGGGCCGCAGACGCTGAGCTTCTCCAACGCCCTGCGCGCGGCGCTGCGTGAAGATCCCGACTGCATCCTGGTGGGGGAGTTGCGCGATCTTGAAACCATCCGCCTGGCGCTGACCGCGGCTGAGACGGGCCACTTGGTGTTTGGCACGCTGCACACGTCGAGCGCGGCCAAGACCATCGACCGGGTGGTCGACGTGTTCCCCGCGGCCGAGAAGGACATGGTGCGCGCGATGTTGTCTGAATCGCTGATTGGCGTGATTTCGCAGACCCTGTGCAAGGTGCGCGACGGCAATGGCCGCGTGGCGGCGCACGAGATCATGCTGGGCACGCCGGCCATCCGGAACCTGATCCGTGAGAACAAGATCGCGCAGATGTACTCGATCATCCAGACCAGCCAGGCCTTGGGCATGCAGACGCTGGATCAGAACCTGACCGATCTGGTGCGCAAGAACGTGATCCTGGTGAGCGAGGCGCGCTCCAAAGCACGCATCCCTGAAAACTTCCCTGGTTGAGCCCACGGGCGCCTCAACCTCTTCGAATGCTGTATTGACCGCCTCGATGGCATAGCGAGCTTTGCACCATGGAACGTGACCAGGCCTCGAAGTTCATCAACGATCTGCTGCGCCTGCTGGTGTCGCGCAAGGGTTCCGACCTTTTCCTGACCTCCGACTTTCCGCCCGCGATCAAGGTGGACGGCAAGGTGACCAAGGTGTCGCCCCAGCCGCTAACGGGCCAGCACACCATGGCGCTCACCCGCGCCATCATGAACGACCGGCAGGCCGCCGAGTTCGAGCGCACCAAGGAATGCAACTTCGCCATCGCGCCCACCGGCGTGGGTCGCTTCCGGGTGAATGCCTTTGTGCAGCAGGGCCAGGTGGGCCTGGTGCTGCGCACCATCCCGCAGACGCTGCCCACCATCGACGGGCTGGGGCTGCCTTCGGTGCTGAAGGATGTGTCGCTGTCCAAGCGCGGCCTGGTGATCCTGGTGGGCGCCACGGGCTCTGGCAAGAGCACGTCGCTCGCGGCCATGGTCGACTACCGCAACGAAAACACCTATGGCCACATCGTCACCATCGAAGACCCGGTGGAGTTCGTGCACCCGCACAAGAACTGCATCGTGACGCAGCGTGAGGTAGGCATCGACACGCTGGGCTGGGAAGCGGCGCTGAAGAACACGTTGCGCCAGGCGCCGGATGTGATCCTGATGGGCGAGATCCGCGACCGCGAGACGATGGACCATGCCATCGCGTTCTCCGAAACTGGCCACCTGTGCATGGCCACGCTGCATGCCAACAGCTCCAACCAGGCGCTGGACCGCATCGTCAACTTCTTCCCCGAAGAGCGCCGTCCGCAACTGCTGATGGACTTGTCGCTGAACCTGCGCGGCCTCGTCTCGCAACGCCTGCTGGCGCGCGAAGACGGCGCCGGCCGCGTGGCGGCGGTGGAGGTGCTGCTGAACACGCCGCTGATTGCCGATCTGATCTTCAAGGGCGAAGTCTCCGAGATCAAGGAAGTGATGAAGAAGAGCCGCCAGGCTGGCATGCAGACCTTCGACCAGGCGCTGTTCGACCTGTACGAAGGCCACTACGTCACCTACGAAGACGCGCTGCGCAACGCCGATTCGGTGAACGACCTGCGCCTGACGATCAAGCTGCACAGCCGCCGTGCCCGCGGCGCCGATCTCGACGCCGGCACCGAGCACCTGCGCATCGTCTGAGGTGGCGCGCGGGCTGCGAGTCCTGCTGGCACTGGCCTGCCTGTGGGCGGCTGCAGCGGGTTGCTGGGCTGGCCAGGCGTTGCCGCTGTCCCAGGTCTGGCTGATCAGTGACGACGCTGCCGCACCGCCGGCCGCCGACGATCCCCGCTGGCAGCGCCAGACCCTGCCACATGTCTGGAACCTCGCGCAGCAGCAAGGCCGCGGCGTCTGGTATCGGCTGCGGTTCGAGACGCCGCTTACCCCACTCACGCAGGGCGCGCCGTGGGGGCTGTACATCCCGCAGGCCCATGTCAATGCGGCGGTGTGGCTGGATGGCTTGAGCCTCG
>Ga0209066_10001851_pt1 | contig 27187 bp, 21 predicted proteins | sample All_14_2_FD_187198 | JGI IMG/M metagenome (GOLD analysis project Ga0209066, IMG submission 187198) | Freshwater microbial communities in response to fracking from Pennsylvania, USA - Allegheny Zone_MetaG_DW_15 (SPAdes) (version 2) ...
GCAGCGCCGCCTCGGTGCCGACGACAAACATCGCGCTGTCGCCGCCCATCTTCGCCGCAAAGGCGATCAGTTCGTTGACGCTGCCCAGCAGCTTGCCATCCCTGTATTCCGCAACTAACAATATCTTCATCGTTTCCTCCTAGGCCAGAACGCCGGTTTTTTCCTTCAAAATCTGGATCAGCTGGTCGGCCAGCTGCCCGATCTCTCCCTCCAGCACCAGTCCGCCGCCCTTCTTCACCGGGAAGTACATCTTCCCTGTCTCCTGGCGGGCATCGACCTTCAGAAGGTCGGCCACGGGCAGCGACAGCAGCTCTTTCTTCTTCGCCTTCATGATGTTGGGAAGAGTGGGATAACGGGGGGTGTTGAGGCCGAGCTGGCAGGTCACCAGTGCCGGGACCGGGGCTTTGACCACCGCCTTGACCCCGCCTTCGAGCTCACGTTTGGTCTCGATCCGGCCATCGGCGTAGGTGAACTGGACGATCGTCGAGATGCTCGGGATCCCCAGCATCTCCGCGACCAGCACCCCGACCTGGGCACTGCCGCGATCCTGCGACTGCATCCCGGTGAAGATCAGGTCGAACTGCTTGTCCCGGGCAAACTCGGCGATGATCCCGGCGATCTCGAACGGTTCCTTCTCCGCCGCCTTGTCGTCGGCGATATGGACCCCGCGATCGCAGCCCATCGCCAGCGCCTTCTTCATCGTCTCCTTGACCTGCTCGCCACCGATGCAGAGCACCGTCAGGTCGGCATCCTTGACCTGCTCCTTGACCTGCACCGCCTGTTCGACCGCATACTCATCATACTCGTTCATACGCCAGGCGAGATCGGCGGTGTCGTACCACTTGCCGCTCGCCGCGACTTTGAATTTCGATTCCATGTCCGGAACCTGCTTGATGCACACCAGAATCTTCATTGTATCTCCTTCAGTTCTTCGTGGGACAGCTCCCTTTTTTGATAACGCCGGCAGCGGCCGACAACCTATTTCGCGATCCGTTCCGCCAGGATCTCGGCAATATCCCGGGGTCGCAGCGACTCCTCGACCCCCGCCCCCTTAACCCCGTCCTCGAACATCGTCAGACAGAAGGGACAGTTCGACACCAGCACCCCGACACCGGTGGCCTGAGCCATCTGCACCCGGCGGATGTTGATCCGCTCGCCGATCTTCTCCTCGGCCATGATCCGGCCGCCGCCAGCACTGCAGCAAAAGGCCTCGGCCCGGTTCCGCTCCATCTCGACGATGGTACCGCCGGCCGCCCGGATGAGGGCTCGCGGCGGGTCGTAGATATCGTTGTGGCGACCGAGATAGCAGGAATCGTGGTAGGTGCAGGCCAGATCGTCGGCCTTGATCTTCAGCCGACCCTCGCCCAGCAGCCCCTGCAGGTAGACAGTATAAGGCTCGACCGCAACCTCCAGCCCCAGATCGCGGTAGTCCTTGGCCAGGGTGTTGTAGCAGTGGGGGCAGGTCGTGACGACCTTCTTCACCCCGGAGGCGTTGATCAGCTCGACCATCTCGGTAGCCAGGGTCTGATAAAGGTACTCGTTGCCCATCTTCCGCATCGGCTCGCCGCAGCACTTCTCGTCTTTGCCGAGGATCCCGACCCTCACCCCGGCCGCCTGGCAGAGCTGGATGAAGCTGCGGGCAACGGCAATATTGCGCTTGTCGAAGCTGGCGTAGCAGCCGACAAAGTAGAGGATGTCGACATCGCCGTCCTCGGTCACGGACTTCACCCCGAGGCCCTCGGCCCAGTCGCCGCGCGTGGCGTAGCCGATGCCCAGCGGATTGCCGTTGACCTCGGTGGCCTCCATCGCCGCCATGACCTCTTCGCCGGGAAATTCGCCCTCCATCAGTACCATGCTCCGCCGCAGCTCGATGATCTTGCCGACATGCTCGATCGATGCCGGGCAGATCTCCTGGCAGGCCCGGCAGGTCGTGCAGGACCACAGCACATCCTTGCCGATCAGCTCGATCAGCTGGCTGTCGGGGGCGGTGAAGGCCGCCTCGCCGATCTGGTTGACGACCGTCATCGGCGACAGCGGCTTGCCGGTGGCATAGGCCGGACAGCGGTCCTGGCAGCGCTTGCACAGGGTGCAGGCGTCGGCGTCGAAGATATCCTTCCAGGTCATCTCCTTGAGGCTGGTGGCGCCGAAGGTCTCGGACTCCTCGTTCTCGAGGTCGAGGCTGACCAGCTTGCCCTTCGGGCCGCGGTCGGCGAAGAGATAATTGGCGCTGGTCGTCAGGATGTGGCGGAACTTGGTGAACGGGATCAGGCCGATGAAGACCATCACCAGCAGCAGGTGGAACCACCAGGTCAGCTTGTGAATCGTCAGCAGGGCCCCTTCTCCGGCCCCCGACAGCAGACCGGCAAAGGCCATGCCGACCGGCGACCACGGGGCGAGCGGCGTCCCCATTTCGGTGACCGCCATCCGCGCCCCTTCGATGACAAAGCCGGTGATCAGGATCGTCAGCATCAGCCCGTGCATGATCGCATCGTCGGGCTTGGTGATCAGGCCCTCCGGTTTGAGAATATAGCGCCGAAACAGCAGACCGCCGAGCATGACGATGGCGACCAGGCCGGCGAGGTCGAGGACGATCGAGAAGATCTTATAGAAAGTGCCCTTGAGGAATTTGATATCGAACAGCAGGTCGGTGAAATCGGCCTGGATGACGATCAGGGTCGTGCCGATCAGCAGCAGGAAGAAACCCCAGAAGAACAGGCCGTGCAACAGCCCCGGCCAGGGAACCCGGGTGACCTTCGTCTGCAGCAGGACATTCTTCAGCATCTCGACCACCCGCTCTCCCAGATGGTCGGTGCGATCGAGCGGCAGGCCCTGCCGGTACACCGTGATCCGCTGCCTGAAACCATACACCAGTACCGCCAGGGCGATGATCACCAGCAGGTACATCGGCACCAGGGTGGCCGCTCCATGGCCGACATTCCAGTAAATCTCACGTGTAAATTCCATCGTCGTCTCCATCATCGAACCGTTCATCACTCTCGTTGCCGCCTATTACGGGCAAGGGCCGTGGCAATGACCAGGCGCCGGATCTCATCCGGCCCTTCATGGACCTCGGTGACCCCGGCGTCAAACATCATCCGCCGTTCTTCCGTGTGTCCAAACTCCGTTCTTATACTCCTCCACCGTGGGCCGCGGAAGTCCAATTTATTCTGTTGCCTATATATCTAAAGTTTACGTAAGGGTCAAGATTTTTCCCTCCATTCCTCGGCTTTGCGAATCATCCCATTGGTATAACTATGTTTTTCAAAAAATAAAAAATTTGACATAAGTGGAAAAAGCATGATATGGTAGCCCCATAGATTACGTAAAGGTAAAACATTGTATGGGCCGGCAGCCTGCATTTGGAGACAGGCTCTTGAGGTGTGCTGGAACGCTGCCATACGGAGATACCGAATAGTGAACTCCTGAAAGGATAGCCAATGAATTCCCAAGAATCAGTCCAAATCGGCGCACTGGCAAAAAAACTCGGGATCACCACCCGTACCATTCGCTACTATGAAGAAATCGGCATCCTGGGCAAATCGAATCGGCTGATCGGCGGGACCCGAACCTACACCCGGGACGACATCCTGCGCCTCAAGTTCATCCTCAAATTGAAGGATATGGGCGTTTCGCTCAAAGAGATCCAGGAACTGTCCAATATCTTCGATATAAACGCCCAGAATTTCAAAACCATCACCCCGAAACTGATCGAGATCCTTGATCAGCACATCGCCAAGGTCGACGACAAGATCGCCAATCTTTCATCATTACGCCAGGATATCGTCGAATACCGGGTCCGTATCACCGACCTGCTCGCCAAGGCCGATACGCACTGACGATCGCATATCGGCCCGCACTTTTGTTACCGCCCTGCGGCTTGAATTCCCCTGGAATCCTCCCCGCCGGGCGGTCGCAGTCCGCGCTCCCCGCTAGAGCACAGGGCCGGTGAAATCGATACGCATCTGTTTCTTGTTGAGCTTGCCGACACTGGTCTTCGGCAGGGCATCGAGCAGCATGATATTGTCCGGGATCCCATAGGCGGGCAGACGCCCTTCTTTCGCCGCCTGCTTCATATAGGCCTTCAGATCGCCTTCGGTTACCTGCCCCTTGAACATATCCTTGAGAACGACCAGCATCAGCGGCCGCTCGCCCCACTTGGCGTCGGCGATACCGATGGCGGCCGATTCGAGGACCGCCTCATGCTGACTGAGGATATTCTCGAGATCGAGCGAACTGACCCACTCGCCGCCGGTCTTGATGACATCCTTGATCCGGTCGGTGATCTGCAGGTAGCCTGCGGCATCGATGTGGCCGACATCGCCCGAATGGAGATAGCCGTTGCGCCACAGGTCCCTGGTCTTCTCCGGCGCTTTGTGATAGCCCTCGGTCAGCCACGGCGCCCGAAACACGACCTCACCGGTCGTCTCCCCGTCGTGCGGCTTGGGCCGGTCCTCTTCGTCGACGACCTCGACCTCGACCAGCGGGATCGGGGTGCCGGTCTTGGTGATCACATCGAGGATCCGGTCCTCATCCCAGTCGGCCATGTATTTTTTCGGCAGGGCGAGGGAGATGATCGGGCAGGTCTCGGACATGCCGTAGCCGGTGAACACCGTCATTCCCAGGTCGCGGGCGGCCTTGGCCTGGCCCTTGGAGAGCTTGGAGCCGCCGATGATGACCTTCCAGTTCGACAGATCGGTCTGGCGGCAATCCGGGTCGGTCATCAGCATCTGCAGGATCGTCGGGACGCAGTGGGAGAAGGTGACCTTCTCGCTCCGGATCAACTCGAGGATCTTCTTCGGCTCGTAGCGGCCGGGATAGACCTGCTTGGTGCCGAGCATCGTCGCGACGTAGGGCACGCCCCAGGCATGGACATGGAACATCGGCGTCAGCGGCATATAGACGTCGTTCGAGCGAAAACGCCCCAGGTTGTCGTAGCTGCCGGCGGCGATCGCCAGCGACATCGAGTGCAGCACCAACTGCCGATGGGAGAAGTACACCCCTTTCGGGTCACCGGTGGTGCCGGTGGTATAGAAGGTCGTGGCACGGGTATTTTCATCCAGGTCGGGAAAATCGAAAAGATCGTCGGCCCCCTGGAGCATCGCCTCATATTCGCCGTCAAAGCGGGAGGCATCGGCCATACTCTCCCCTTCACGGATCAGTATATACTTCCGCACCGTGGTCAACAGCGGCCTGATCGCGTCGATAATCGGCAGGAAATCACTGTTGAAGATGATGACCGCGGCCTCGGCGTGGTTGATTGTGTAGACGATCTGGTCGGTGGACAGCCGCCAGTTGGCGGTCTGCAGCACCGATCCCATCATCGGGATACCGAAAAAGCATTCGAGATAGCGGGGGCTGTCATAATCGAAGACCGCCGCAACCTCGCCCGGTTTCAACCCCAGCGCGGTCAGCCCGCCGGCCAGCCGGTGTATGCGGTTGTTGAAATCGCGATAGGAATAGCGCTGCTCGCCGCGGTAGACAATCTCCTCGTCGGTGGCGTTGACCAACGCCGTCTGCAGCAGTTTCTTGATGATGAGGGGGTAGTTGTAGGCCTGGCCGGCAGCATAGGTCCTCTCTGTCATGATATCCTCTCCTGAATCAATATTGTATTGGCGCGAGACCAACTCTCGCGTTTATGTTTTTTGGCTTCCGGCGAAGAAGTTCACCCCAGGCCGAGCACCCGCCGCACTCTGGTCTTGATGCCGGCGACGACATAGGGGGCGAACCGTTTCTTGTCCTTGAGAATCTGGACAAAAAGATCCTTCTTTTTCTCCGGCACCGGTGGACGGACGGCCGGTACCAGTGACAGCGCCCCCGTCGGACAGGCCGGGATGCAGGCGCCGCACCCCAGGCAGTGGCCGGCCTTGACCTGCATCCGTTTCTTTTTGCTGCCGTTGTCGCGGCCGACCAGTTCCAGCGCCTCGACATTGCAGGCCTTGGCGCAGAGGCCGCAGCCGAGACATTTTTCGGTGTCGCCGGCGATGGTATAGCCGCTCTTGGCGACGCCGTTCGGAAATCCCCGCATCACCCCGCCCAGCAGCTCGCAGCAGCAGGAACAGCAGTTGCAGATGAAAGAGGGTTTGTGGCGGATGTTGTCGGTGATGTGGGTCAGCCGCAGGTCCCTGGCCCGGTCGATAACCGCCAGCAATTCCTCCACCGAGCGCTCCTCGGCGAAACCGCGGCGGACCATGAACCGGGCGGCGCTGCCGAGCGAGATGCAGATCTCCCTCGTCGGGGCCCCCTTGTCGCAGGAACGGCCGAGATGTTCCTTCTTGTGGCGGCAATAGCACATGCCGACGGCGCCGTACCCGGCCCGACGGATGATCTCGCGGGCGCTCTCCCAGGTCGTGACGACCGATTCGACCGGGATATGCTCCTCATACGGCAGGGCCCGGGTCAAGGGCGTGGCGCCGCCGAAGAATTCCCGGCCCATCCGGTTGTCCGGGTCTTCGAAGAGGTATTCATGCATCAGCTGGGCCAGTTCCGCAACCGGCAGGTCCTGACGCTGTTTCATAAAGGTGAACTCGAAGAAACCGATGAGCCCGGGCAGCAGCAGGTAATAAGTGCGATGACCGTACACCAGGTCCATGATCAGGCCCTTGTCGGCCATCGTCTCGAGGACGGGAGTCAGTCGCTCATGCTCCCATCCGGTCGCCCGCACGAGTTCGGCCAGGGTCGCCTCCTGGAGCGGAAAACGGGAGGCGACGTAGGCCTCGTCGGCGGAAAAAAGGATCGCCAGGATCCGCCGCAGGGTCTCGCTGTCGGGCAATCCGATCGGATAGCGGTTGAGCCGGTCGATCAGCGGGACGATATCGCTCTTGCCTTCATGATGGTGACCCACGCCTGTATCCCCTTGCTGTTGCAATTAATCATGCATCGTGTAGCGGCCCCGCAGGGCATACACCTGCTCCGCCCAGACCCGGGCCGCCGAATCTTTGTTCATAACAGGTTTTTGCATCATTGAGGAGTAGATTGCTCCCTGCTCCGCCGTATTTTCATAATTGAGGGTCATCTGCAGGGCGAAAGTCGAGAAATCGCTGATCAAAAAGGCGAAGATCTGGTCGCGGAGATCGGGGTCGAGCTGATAGATCCTGGCGTTTTCAAGAATCAGCTGGGCATAGATCACCAGCGTGAAGAGCTGGCCCGCAGCCAGCATGTAGTCGATATTGCCGGCCTGTTCCGGGGTCGGCGGCGCCTGTATCAGCAGGCGGCGGAACAGCTCGACCTGGTCGCGGAAGACGGCGATGTTCGGCGATTCCATGCCGGCATAGGCCAGCCGGTAATCGGGAAAGCTTACCTGCGCCAGGCCGCCGGTTCTCTGGCGGAAAAGATAGCCGTCGTCGCCGGCCTCGGACCGTCTCGGCACCTCAGGATAGTCCCGGGAATCAAAGAAGTAGTTTTTGACGAACTTGATGATCAGCGCCATGTTGACATGCTCGGTGCCCTCGAGCTTGGGCAGCATGCCGATATCGCGCAGGGCCATCTCGAAATAGGTGTCCTGTTCAAACCCCCGGGCGGCGATAACCTCGTGCAGCAGGGCGATGACCTTCTCGCCCTGACCGGTGACCTTCATCTTCACCACAGGGTTGAAGAGGAGGTAGCGACGGTCGTCGTCACTCGCGGCCCGCATGTAATCGGCGGCCCGCATCGCAAAGAGCTTCATCGCCGTCAGGCGGGCATAGGCCTCGGTAAAGAGACGTCGGACATGGGGGAAATCGGTGACATAGCGGCCGTAGAGGTTGCGGCCGGCGGCATGGTTGAGGGCCTCGTAGAAGGCATGGGTGCAGATGCCGATCGAAGCGCAGCCGAGTTCGAACTTGCCGACGTTGATGGTGTTGAGCGACGAGTTCCAGGCCAGTTCGCCGCGCGACAGGATGTCGGCGTCGCTGACCGGGTAATCGTGCAGGCTGTATTCGGCGACGTAGGCCTGGCGGACCCCCGAGGTATCGATCTTCTTCACGCATTGATATTGCGGCTGCTGCGGATCGACGACGAAAAAGACGTATTCGCCGGTCCCGGCAATCTTGCCGAAGGTCGAGACCAGGGCGGCGCAGTTGCCGTTGCCGATATAGTACTTGGAACCGTTGGCCAGCCAGCGGCCATCACCGGCCGGGGTCAGGGTCGTCTCGGTGGAGTAGAGGTCGGCGCCGTGGGCCCTCTCGGAGAGGCCGAAGGCGAAGACCCCGCCCGCCGCCAGCAATTGCGCCGTCCGTTTTTTGGCCTCCTCGTTGCTCCCCATCCAGATCGGCCCCAGGCCGAGGATCGTCACCTGCCAGGCATACCAGTAACAGAGGCCGTAAAAGGCGAGGACCTCGTTGAACTCGCTGATCCGCCACATGTCCCAGCGCCGGCCCGGGTCTCCCTCCCCGTAGGCGGCCGGGGTAAGCAGCTCGGCGAAGATCCCCTCCTCCTTGATAAAGTTGAGGAAATCGTCATACCAGACCATTGCCTGGTCGTCCTCCTTGATCCGGCGCAGGCCCTTGTTCTCGAAGAAGGCGATCGTTTTCTCGACGAGCCGGCGCGATTCCGGGTCGGCATGGTCGCGGTGGTAATCTTGCGGGTTGAACAGCAGCATTGTCATTCTCCTTTCGGCAGCACCTTCAGCCGGGCCGCCACGCGTCTCTGGTTGAGTTCAGATTTTGGTCCGCACAAGGTCCCAGCCCTTGACCTGCCAGATCGTGACGGCGGTGGCGATCCGGTTGCCCTGCACATCGCTGATCCGGCTCTCCATCCGGATGGTGACCGCCTCCTGCTCCCGCAGGGGCTCGATGATCTCCCGCTGCAGTCGCTCCTCGGGCAGATCGCTTTCCGACACGATCCGGTCCTTGGCCTGGTAGACATAATCGACCTCGATCCGCGACATGATCAGCCGGTACTTCCGGGGGTCGAGGCGGCTGAGCAGCAGGTAGCCGCCGGAAAACTCGGCGATGGTGGCGATGGCACAGGCGTGGATGCCGCGCAGATGGTTGTGGTTGCTGCGGCGATAGGGGGCGGTGGTGCGCAGATAATTGTCGCGCAGCTCCTCGATGACGAAGCCGTGCGGCCGGTTGAAGGGGATGATCCGGCCGAGCAGCAGGTTGAGGAGCCGCAACCACCCGGGTGAAGTTTTGGCCCGGGCAGTCAGTTTCGGCAGCATTGCGAAACCGTTCATCCAATGGTCCTCCCGGCCTGCCACCCTTGATGACTGGCCTCAAACACGGTGCCGGGGGTCACGGCATCACCGACCGCCAGACAGCGCAGCCCGAGTTCCTCGGCGACCTGCTGGAGGGAATTGCGGGCCCTGGTGCCGACCGCCAGCACGACCGTCTCGACCTCCAGGTCGACGATCCGCTCTCCCTGCTCGAACTGCAGGCCGGTCGGGGTGATGGCCAGGACTTTGGCCCCGACCAGCGGCTTGATGCCATAGCGTTCGACGTCCTGGAGCATACCCCAGCGGGTGGTCTTGCCGAAATTGGCGCCGATCGCATCGGTCATCTCGATCAGGTGGATCTCACGGTCGTGCTCGGTGGCCAGCCGCAGCAGTTCTTCCAGTTTCTCGGCCCCGTGCACCAGCAGGAATTTCAACTCGTCGCCGGAGAGGGTCCCCTCCTCGGCCAGCAGCAGCGCCGTTTCGACCCCGACCGCACCGCCGCCGAGGACCGCCACCGTTCGTCCCGCCGGTCGGGTGCCGGCAAGGATATCCCAGGCCTGTACCACATGGGGCAGATCCACCCCGGGGATCGGCGGCACGATCGGCTCGCCGCCCGTGGCCAGGATCAGGACATCGGGACGTTGACGATCCAGCAGCCGGCGATCGACGATCGAATGCATCTTGACCTCGACACCGGCCGCGGCCAGTTGCCGCTCCAGGTCATCGGCGAGAACCAGAAACTCACCCCGCCCGGGAGGACGGCCAGCCAGACGCAACTGCCCGCCCAGCCGCAGGCCGGCTTCATGCAGGGTCACCCTATGGCCTTTTTCGGCGGCGGCAATGGCGGCAAACATCCCGGCCGCGCCGCCGCCGACCACCATAACCTGCTTCGGTACGGCGACCGGCTCCATCTCCTCGTCCTCATGGCCGGCCCGGGGATTGCACAGGCACTCCACCGCCTTGTTCTTGAAGATGTGGTCGAAGCATCCCTGCGCGCAGGCGACACAGTGGACGATCCGGTCGTCGTGATTGGCCGCCGCCTTCTCCGGGAAACGGGGATCGGCGATCAGGGCCCGGCCGACCGCAACCAGGTCGCAGAACCCCTCGTCGAGCAGGCGCCTGGCGGTCTGCGGGTCGTTGATCCGGTGGCCGGCAATGATCGGCACCGCCACCTGTTTTTTAATTTCCCGCGCCATGTAGGCAAAGACCCCGCGCGGCACCTTGGCCACGATCTGCGGCACCTGGGCCTCATGCCAGCCGACGTTGATGCTGACGGCATCGGCACCGGCGGCGGCCAGGGCGGCGGCAAAGGCCTGTTGATCGGGACGGCCGATGCCGCCCTCCATGAAATCGTTGCCGTTGACCCGGACGATAACCGGAACCTTTCCGCCGAGACGCGCCTTTATCGCCGCCAGCACCTCGAGTCCGAACCGCATCCGGTTCTCGAGGCTGCCGCCGTAGCGATCTTCGCGGCGATTGGTCAGCGGCGAGAGGAAGGAACTGATCAGGTAGCCGGTCCCGGCGAGGAGTTCGACCAGGTCGTACCCCGCCTCCCTGGCCCGGCCGGCGGCGTCGGCAAAGCGACGTATCGTCGCGGCGATCTCGTCGAGGCTCAATTCCCGCGGAGTCTCCCGGGTCAGGCGCGAGGGCACCGCCGACGGCGCCACCGCCGACCGGCCGCCGAGGAAGAACGAGGGGTTGTAGCGGCCGGCGTGGTTCAACTGGATCCCCGCCCGGGCCCCGCCTTCCTTGATCGCGGCCGCCAGCCGCGTCAGGCCGGGGATGTGATCGTCGTGGTGACAGCCGATATTGCCCGGCCCCCCCGAATATTCATCAACTGTGGCGTAGCCGACGACAATCGCCCCGGCGCCGCCCTCGGCCCGTTCGCGATAGAAACGGATGAGCCGGTCGCTGACCTCGAAGTTCCGGCACATATTCATATGCATCGCCGGCATGAGGATGCGGTTCTTGATGGAGAGGCCGCCGATCGCGATCGGCGTGAACAGGGAATCGGACATGTGTGTCTCCTTACAGGCCGACGGCACGACAGAAGTGCTCGGCCATGTCATCGAACAGCCCGATCGCTTCGAGCGACTCCCGCAGCTGCTGCGGCTGTTCGAGAAAATCCTTCATGAAAACGATCTCCGAGGCCTTGAGGTAGACATGGAACAACTCGGTCATCGTCCCCCCGAAAAGCTTCTCAATGATCGCAGCGATGTTCTCCTCACGGCGGTAGGGGCGCAGCTGCTCGACCCGCTGCAGCATCTTGGCGACATAGAAGCGGATGCAAGTATCGACGCTCTCGACCGTATGCCGATGCCCCGGCAGGATCCGCTTGTCACGCAGGTCGGCCAGCTTCAGCAGCGTTGCGCAGTAAGCATCGTAGTTCCGGAAGCGACCGCCGCTCTGAAGATCGACGTCGAGCAGCGGCGACTGGAAGATGCCGCGCAGCAGGATGTCGCCGGTCACCGCCCACTCGTCGCCGACAAAGACCAGGTCGCTCTGCGAGTGGCCCGGGCAGTTCAGGACCGTTATGCCGAGATGCTCCGGCAAATCCTGTTCGACGATCAGACAGTCCTCGGGAAAAGGCGGAAAGAGGACGTTGCGCTGCAGAAAATCCTGCAACGACGCGATATATCCGGCATCGAACCCCTTCCCCGTCAGCAGGACACTCATCCGCTCCATCAGCCGTTCGTCGCCGACCTTGAGGCTGTCGCGGTAGGGGAGATAGATCGCTGCATCGGTCTGTTCCGACAGCCAGAACAACTGGCCGTAGTGGTCGATATGGCAGTGGGTGACGATGATGTGCTGCAGACGATGAAGATCGACATGCTTCTGCAGATAGGTCCGGCCCTCCTCGGTGGGGGGGCCGGTGTCGAACAGGACCAGGTCGCCGCCCAGTACCGCCGTATAGCAGTGGACCGGCCCGACTATATAGGGGGTGTTGATGGTGTGCTGGATGATCTGCATCAGTGCCTGCTGCCGCATCTGCGAGAGGGACAAATTCCTGAAGACAGCCCGGGACCGGCGCGTGGAGGAGTAACCGGTACCCGGGCTGCTTGCAGGGGCCGGCCCCGACGGGCGGGACCAGCCCATTCACGAAATATGCTGTATCAATCCATGTCGAGCATATCCCCAAGGGACTAGAAAAGGTACTTTTCTTCCTCGCAGGCGGCCTTGGCCAGGGCCCGCTTGGCGGCGAGCAGGCCGGTGGCGTCATACTTGGCAAAGCGCCGGATGCCGGACAGAACCATGGTCAGGGTGTCGCCCTCCTCGATGTAGAATGCGCCCTTCCTCGCTGCCGTACCGACGGCCTCGGTCGCGGTGAAGGCGAAAACCTTGACCGCCGCCTGCAGCAGTTCCTGCTTGCGGGCAGTCGATGCGGCATAGATCTTTTCGGCCCGCAGAACCGCACTCTCGAGAGCGAAGATCTGGATCGCCATATCGGCGGCGGCGATCAGGATCTCCTGCTCGTCGGCGATTTTGTCCATGTACTTCTGGACACCGATGCCGGACAGGATCAGGAACAATGTCTTGAGATTTTTCAGCAGGGCCTTTTCCCGGGCGAAGAGCTGGTCTTCATCGATCTCCTCGAAACTCGGGGTCATCAGCGACTCGAAGGCCTTCATCGCGTGGGCCTGCAGCGGCAGCTCGCCCTTCATCGCCTTGCGCAGGATCATGCCGGGGATCAGCAGGCGGTTGATCTCGTTCGTGCCCTCGAAGATCCGGTTGATCCGCTCGTCGCGGTAGAAACGCTCGGCCGGATAGTCGCTGACAAAGCCGTAGCCGCCATGGATCTGGACGACCTCATCGACGGTCCTGGCCAAGACCTCGCTGCAGAAGACCTTGGCGATGCCGCACTCGGAGGCGTACTCCTCGATGCCCTTCTGATACTCGTCGTAATAGTTCGCCCCCCCCTTCTCGATGGTCTCGAGCTTGCGGTCGAGCAGTCCGGCGAGACGGTAGACCAGCGACTCGGCGGCGAAGATGTCGACGTTGAGATCGGCGATCTTCTCGGCGATGGCGCCGAAACTGCTGATCCGGCGCTTGAACTGGGTCCGCTCGTTGGCATACTTGATACCGACCGAAAGGGCCATCTTGGCGGCACCGGTGACCGCGGCGCCGAGCTTGAAGCGGCCGACGTTGAGGACGTTGAAGGCGATCTTGTGGCCCTTGCCGATCTCGCCGAGCAGGTTCTCCACCGGCACCTTGCAGTTGTCGAGGATGATCTGGGTGGTGGACGACCCCTTGATCCCGAGCTTCTTCTCCTCGGGACCGACGACCAGGCCGGGGAAATCCTTCTCGACCAGAAAGGCGGTGAAATGCTCCTTGTCGATCTTGGCGAAGATCGTGAACAGGTTGGCAAAACCGCCGTTGGTGATGAACTGCTTGGTACCGTTGAGGATGTAGCGTTTGCCGTCCTCCGACAGGACTGCGGTGGCCTGGGCGCCGAGGGCATCGCTGCCCGAACCCGGCTCGGTCAGGCAGTAGGCGGCGCACCACTCGCCGCTGATAATTTTGCCGAGGTACTTCTCTTTCTGGGCCGTGGTACCGTAGTAGATCAACGGCAGGGTGCCGATGCCGGTGTGGGCCGAGAAGGACACCGAGAATGAGCCGGCATAGGAGATCTTCTCGGCGACAAGCATCGTCGAGGCCTTGTCGAGTTCGAGGCCGCCGTACTGTTCCGGCGCATCCATCATCAACAGGCCGAGTTCGCCGCATTTTTTCATCTTCTCGACAACGAGAGCGAAATTCTGGTGCTCGATTTCGTCGAGATTGGGCATGATCTCGTTGGCCACGAACTGCTCGGTGGTGTCGGCCATCGAGCGCTGCTCATCGGTGAAATCCTCAGGGGTGAAGACATCGGTGCAGACCGTTTCGGCGATCAGGTACTCGCCGCCTTTTGCTATATGTACCGCCATGGTGGTTACTCCTCTAAGTTTGGTTTTATAATCTCTCGAAGATTCCTGCGGCACCCATGCCGCCGCCGATGCACATCGAAACGATACCGTACTGGGCCTTGCGCCGACCCATCTCGTGCAGCAGGGTCGCCGTCAACTTGGCGCCGGTGCAGCCCAAGGGGTGGCCGAGAGCGATGGCCCCGCCGTTGACGTTGGTGATCTCGGGATTGATGCCCAGCGTGTTGATGCAGGCCAGGGCCTGGGCGGCAAAGGCCTCGTTGAGCTCGAACAGGCCGATGTCTTCCAGCTTCATTCCGGCCAGCTTCAGCGCCGCCGGGATCGCGGCGATCGGGCCGATGCCCATGACCTCGGGCGGTACGCCCTTGACCGCAAAGGCGATAAAACGGGCCATCGGGTCCTTGCCGAGCCGTTGCAGATACTCTTCCGACACCACCAGCGAGAAAGCGGCGCCGTCGGTCGTCTGCGACGAGTTGCCGGCGGTCACCGGACCGCCGATCTTGAACACCGGCCGCAGCTTGGCCAGGCTCTCGACCGTGGTGCCGGGGCGGACCCCGTCGTCGACGGAGACCAGTTCCTTGACCCGCTTGATCTTGCCCCCGACCAACGTCTCTTTTTCGATCTCCACCGGGATGATCTCATCGGTGAACCGGCCCTCGGCGATCGCCGCGGCAGCCTTCTGATGGCTGGCGGCGGCAAAGGTGTCCATCATCGCCCGGTCGATGCCGTACTGCTCGGCCACCAGTTCGGCGGTCACACCCATCGACGAGTACGACTCGGGCCAATCGACCATCATTCCCGGATTGGCGGAGTACTTCAGCCCGCCCATCGGCACGCTGGACATCGATTCGGCGCCGCCGGCGATGATGCAGTCGGCAAAGCCGAGCATGACCCGCTCCGCCGCCATCGCGATGGTCTGCAGGCCGGAGGAGCAAAAACGGTTGATGGTCTGCCCCGGTACCTCCACCGGCAGGCCGGCCTTGAGGGCGGCGATGCGGCCGAGGTTCATGCCCTGCTCGGCCTCGGGGAAGGCGCAGCCGATGTAGACGTCATCGACGGTAGCCGGGTCGATGCCGGATCGTTCGACCAGGCCCTTGATCGCCAGGGTGGCCAGATCGTCAGGCCGCACGTCCTTGAACTTGCCCTTCTTGGCGCGGCAGCCAGGAGTCCGGTAACTTGCCAGAATATATGCTTTTTTCATATCTATCCTCTCTGTAGGAATGCGTTATCGGCTCAATCAGTTCCTGAGGGCCTTGCCCTTCTTCAGCATGTGCTGGATCCGTTCGACGGTCTTCTTGTTGCCGCAGAGCTTGAGGAAGCCCTCTCTTTCCAGTTGCAGCAGGTAATCCTCGGTGACCAGGGTGCCGGCAGTGACGTCGCCGCCGCAGATGATCTGGGCGATCAGGGTTCCCATCTCCAACTCGTATTCGGTGATGAACTTGCCCATCATCATGTTCCACAACTGGCTCTTGATGCTGGCGGCGATGCCGCGGCCGGGCGCCGGGATGTTCACGGCCGGAAGCTTCGGCCGGTAGTTGACGGCCAGGGCCAGGACCTTCTGCTTGGCATCGGCGATCAGCTGGTCGATATCCATCGTGATGCTGTCGCCCCGCCGCAGATAGCCCATATTGAACAGCTCGGCGGCGCCCATGGAGACCTTGGCACTCGCGATCTGCTCGAAATATTTGATGATGAACGGCTGGGGGTCGGTATTGTACTGCTGGGCCAGTTCAACCGCCCGCAGACACATCTCCTTGGTGCCGCCGCCGGCCGGCAGCAGGCCGACGCCGATCTCGACCAGACCCATATAGGTCTCGGCATAGGCATTGACGGCATCGGAATGGAGGCAGAACTCACAACCGCCGCCCAGCGCCATGTTGAACGGGGCGGCAACGACCGGCACCTTGGCGTACTTGACCGCCATCGTTGCCTTCTGGAACGAGCGGATGGTCATGTTGATGTCATCGTAGGCCCCTTCGGCAATGGCGACGGCCAGCATCATCAGGTTGGCCCCAACCGAGAAGTTGGCGCCGTGGTTGCCGATGACCAGGCCGACCCCTTCCTGCTCGGCCCGCTTGACCGCCTTGTGGGTCATGGCGAGGATGTCGCCGCTGATGGCGTTCATCTTCGAGTGGAACTCGAAACCGAAGACGCCGTCGCCGAGATCGACCACCGAGCAGTTGGCGGTCTTCTCCACGACCCTGCCGGCCTTCTTGAGGATCTCGAGGCGGATCTGGCCCGGTTTCACCGGCACCGGCAGATAGCCCTCGGTGGCGAAATCGTAGAATTCCTTGCGTCCCGATTCGCCGTAGCGATAGAACGACTCAACCTTCTTCAGCTGCTCCGGGACCTTGACGCCGTCGGCCTCGGCCCGCTTGACGAAGGATCTGACGCCGATGGCGTCGAGCATCTCGAACGGCCCGATCTCCCAGTTGAAGCCCCAGCGCATCGCGTTGTCGACGTTGACGACATCATCGGCGATCTCGGGAATCCGGTTGACCGCGTAGATCAGGGTGTCGCGGATGCTCCGCCAGGCGAATTCGGCCCCGGTATCCCTGGCCCCGAGGACCGTCTTGACCTTCTGGCCCGGATCGTCGATCTGTTTGACCAGCAGCGCCGAGGGGTATTTGGGCCTGGCGATCGGCTTGTACTCGCCGGTCGTATAGTCGAAATAGAGGATCTCCTTGCGGCCATTGACGGTTTTTTTGGTGTAGAAACCCTGTCTGGTCTTGTTGCCGAGCTGTTTATTCTCGATCATCTTCGCCATGAACGGCGGCAGCTTGAAGACCTCGCGCTCCTCGTCGTTCGGCGCCAGATTGTAGGAGTTGGTGCCGACATGGGCCAGGGTATCGAGACCGACGAGGTCGGCGGTGCGGAAGGCCGCACTCTTCGGCCGGGCGGTGACCGGGCCGGCCATCGCATCGACCTCCTCGACGGTCATGCCGAGATCCATCATGTGCTGGATGCCCTTGTAGATCGCATACACCCCGATGCGGTTGGCGATGAAGTTCACCGTATCCTTGCCGTAGACGATGCCCTTGCCGGTACGGGTAGCCAGGAAATCGGCCAGGTCCTGCACGACCTGGGGATCGGTCTCCCGGCAGGGGACGATCTCCATCAGGCGCATATAGCGCGGCGGGTTGAAGAAGTGGGTGACGAGGAAGCGCTTTTTGAGGTCGTCGGGCAGGACCTGGGCCATCTCGTTGACCGACAGGCCGCTGGTGTTGGTGCTGAGGACCGCGGTGGCGGAGATGTGCGGGGCGATCTTCTGCAGCAGCTCGAGCTTGATCGGCATGTACTCGACCACGACCTCGACGATCCAGTCGCAGGTCGCCAGCTTTGCCAGGTCATCCTCGAGGTTGCCGACCTGGATCAGGTTGAGGTATTCCGGCAGGTAGAACGGCGCCGGTTTCATCTTGATCAGTCCCTGGAGGCCGTTTGCGGCGATGCGGTTGCGGACCGCCGGGCTCTCCAGGGTCAGCCCTTTGGCCGCCTCCTGCTCGTTCAGTTCCTTGGGGACGATGTCGAGCATCAGGACCTCGACTCCCGCATTGGCCAGATGGGCGGCAATGGTGGCGCCCATGACGCCGGCACCCAGGACCGCGGCTCTATTGATCTGCCTCATTGTTCTTCTCCATGTGTTGATTTCGGGTGAAAGACGAGAACGCTCTCATTCTTTGTGTACAGTTCTTCAACGATGTCTGCGTATTTTTTCAAGATCTCCTTGCGCTTGAGCTTCAGCGTCGGCGTCAGTTCGCCGCCCTCGATCGAGAAGTCCCGGGCGACCAGGGCGAAGTGCTTGATCGTCTTGTAGGGCGGATACTGCTTGTTGATCGCTTCGACCCGGGCGCTGAACAGCTGCTTGACCTTATCGTTGTTGACCAGCTCGTCGAAATCGAGATACTGGATCTTCTTCTCCTTGGCGAAATCGAGCAGCCGCTCGATATCGGGGGTCAGGATTGCGACCAGATATGGTCGGCGATCGCCGAAGACGATGGCCTGGGAGATGTACTTGTCGAGCCGCAGGTCGTTCTCGATCGGCTGGGGTGCGATGTTCTTGCCGCCGGCGGTGACGATCAGCTCCTTCTTGCGGTCGATGATGTAGACGAAGCCGTCGGCGTCGATGGTGGCGATGTCGCCGGTCTTCAGCCAGCCGTCCTCGAAGGTTTCCTTCGTCGCCTCCTCGTTCTTGTAATATCCCTGCATGACCATCGGTCCCTTGATCATCAGCTCGCCGTCCGCGGCCAGTTTCAACTCGACCTTGTGCAGCGGCTTGCCGACCGAATCGAATCGGATATCATCGATCGAGCAGAGGGTGACCGCCGGGCTGGTCTCGGTCAGACCGTAACCCTGAAAGACAGGCATCCCGAGGATCCACATGAATTCGTTGATCGTCTTGTCGAGCGGGGCCCCGCCGCTGATGAAGAACCGCAGGCGGCCGCCGAATCGGTTCCGGACCTTGCTGAATACCAGGCGATCGAAAAAGCGGTATTGCAGACCAAGGAGGCCGACGGGTTTCTTGTCGATATATTTCGTCCGCACATACTCACCGCCGATCTTCAGCGCGTAGTGGAAAAGGTTGCGCTTGAACGGGCTCGACTGGTGGACGCTGTCCAGGATGCGCGAGTGGATCTTCTCGAACAGCCGCGGGACACTGACCATCGCCGTCGGCCGGATCTCCACCATGTTCTCCATGACTTTTTTGGCGTCCTCGGCAAATGCGATATGATTGCCGCTGAGCAGGGCGGCATAGTAGCCGGCGGTCCGTTCCAGAACATGGCTCAGGGGCAGGAAACTGAGGAAGGTCTCGTTGTTGCCGAGACCGCCGAGCTGACGCATCCCGTAATCGCAGTCGCAAAGGAAATTACCCTGGGTCAGGATAACCCCTTTCGGCACCCCGGTCGTCCCTGAGGTATATATAATAGTGATGATGTCGTCATGGCGGATGGCGTCGATCTGTTGTTCGATCCGATTCCGCTCCTCCGCCGTCAGCGGTGCCTCGATTTCGGACAGCTGATTCTGGGTGAAGGCCGGGAACGTGCGGTCGCCGATATACCGCTCGTAGGAGACGATCAATTCGACATTCGGGATCGTGTCCCGCACCGACAGCAATTTCTCGTACTGGGCCTTGGTGGAAACAAAGACGACCTTGGCTTCGCTGTGATTGATGACGTATGCCGCCTGCTTGCCGGTGTTGGTGGCGTATATCGGGACGGTGATCGCACCGGCGCTCTGGATGCCGAAATCAGAGATGGCCCAACCGAGACGGTTTTCAGAAAAAACCGCCACTTTGTCACCCCGTTTCACGCCGGCCTTGCCGAGCCCGCGGGCAAGCAGGAGCACTCGTTCGTAGAACTGGGCATAGGTCAGGGAGGTATAGACACCGCTCTTCTTGAAGGAGATGGCGGTTTTGTCACCGAACTTTACTGCATTTTCCCTGAGAATCGCGGGAATTGACTGGTACGAGAGAAGGTCCATGGCTTTTCTCCATAAAGAAAATGACGCTCTGAGACTACCACCCTCACAACAATGCCAGAGGAATCATGGGCATTTTTTTCCCTATACCTTACCCTTACGTTTAAGTCAACTTCTATTCAAATTTTCTTCTTCCGAAAAACTGCTCCCCCGAGACGCACCCAGACCCCACGAAACCTCTGTATAAATTTATTTCCTGTGGAATTTGTATTGGTTGGAATGATGACAGGAGTTACCACAGTCTGAAAAAAGATTGCTCCTATCGACCCTCGCCGTTCAATTGCATCCCGAGGTTCTTCCAACGTTTTACGTAAACCACGAACTTGCCCGCATCCTATCAGGAAGCGCCCGGCACCGGTCCCGACCGGGGCTATCGCCCATGCAACCGAGGTGGCGGAACCAGGGAGAGAGGACCTCGCCCCGACGGCAGCGCCCCACCTGCTTCAATGAAGATCCGGATAGATAGCATCGATGTCTGCACGATCGATGCCACTCCATGAACCGGCATGTGGACGAGTCGACGGCCTCATCGGTAAAGGCAAATCCAGGGGGCGATCAACGGATCCGGCTGCGGCCTTTCATTGGACCACAGAACCAGCGGCGTCGCCCCCAACATGACCGCCATGGGCAGGCACACGACTGCACCTCGCCCGCCTGGCGCCGTGGTCACCCGAACCGTTTTTTGACCCGTTCATACACCTCGTTCAACTGGACAAAGCGCTCGTGGTCACCACCGGCATCCGGATGCAGTTCCTTGGCCCGCTGGCGGAAGAGACGAGCCAGGTCCCTGTTCGGCATCGACCGCAGTTCTTCCAGGGTCCGACCGAAGATCGCGGCAACCACCGTCGCATCCTCCGGTTTCCACTCCGGCCAGCGGAACTGTCGGTGCCGGTTGATAAAATCTCGGGCGAAATCATCGATGAACGATCTTGGCGGATACCCGTGATCGAAGAACATCACCAGATAGCGCTGCAGGTGCGGATGGAGACTCTCTTGCTCCCGGACCTCCCCCCAGAAGCCTTCATCGCCATTCAACCGACAAATTTCCTCTATCAGGCGGTCGGCCATCAGCTCCTGATCCAGGGCCTGCGGCAGAAAACAGGCGAAGGATTGGTCAAAGAACCGTTGCAGGTCGAATATGGCGAAGACATAGGTGCGGTACTCGATGGGACGGAGGACCTTTTCCTGCTCGGCAAAATAGAACTCCCGTTCATCCCGGCACTGACCGAACAGGGGGCGGCACAGCTTCTTGGGCAGACGACCAATGCGGGTCTGATCGACCGCCCCGTAACGAAGACCATAGAGTCGCCGACGATCGAAGAGATGGATTTCCCGGCGCAGTCGCTCTTCGTCCTCCGCCGTAAAGGGATTCGGCTTGACAGGCTGGTGCCGTGAGTGGCGATTGAGGCTTTCCTGCTCCGCAGTGGTGAAAAACCGCCACAGCAGTTGTTCCAATTGTACCGCTGCAATCCTGCCGGGCTCCGCCCGGGCGACCGCCTCTTCCAATTTTTCATCGAAGGACGGCGACCATTGATAGGTATGCTCGATAAAATCATCCGGTCGCAGTCCGAGATCAAAAATCTGCCGGTAAACAAAGCAGTCCCGACGCGGATCGAAGTATGACTGGCGGAGCACATACCGTATTTCCTGTCCCTGCCGGATTTTGGCAAGATACATGGCCCCTCCCGCTGCGGTTGTGGCTGCCCGCCGAACCGGTCGGCGTCCCGGTCGAATCGGTCGCACCCTTCAGTCAGATCCTGACAGTAAAGATCGCCATCCCCGGGCGGAAATCAAGGGTCGCCTGGCACCGCCACGACTATGACTGCGGGAATCCGCCCAATGATTTGCCCGCGGTAATGGTTTCCACCACCGATTTTATCACCGCGTACCGTATTTCTTTTTCTCAAAACCGACAGCAGGCTGTATAATGAAATCCTGAAATACCCGCTTCCATACCCTTGCCTGCTCAAGGCGACAGCGGCAGGGCACCACGGCACTCTACCTGAGCGGGCTTGCATACGGATGAACGTTGAAGGTGCCAGATCATCGGAAGCAATAGGCTGCTGTTCGGCACAACGACACACCAGGGTAATTGCAAAGAAAGAGCGGTACAGGTCATTGGCCGGTCCTGCAGCAGGGCGGGGCCCGCCTTTATTCGTTCAACAACATGGGGCATCATATTCTGCATCTGAGACCGACCTGGTCCGGCCGGCCTTGGATTTGGGAGCGAAGCGAGGAAGACACAGATGGGTAACAAAAAAATCGGCGTCCTGATCGGTGGCTCCGGTCTCATCGGCGGCACGATCGTCAACTTCTACAAGACCAGATATGCTGAGACGATCGATATCCGCGCTCCAAGCAGCAAAAAATTATCGATCCGCGACGATAAGGATATCCGCCAGTACCTGACCGACGTCAATCCCGATTTCGTCATCAATGCCGCCATGGCCAACCTCGGGGCGGACGGTCAACTGGCCTATGAAGTCAACTATCTCGGCCCCGTCAATCTCGCCCGGGCGGCGACCGCCCTCAACATCCCCTATATCCACATCAGCTCCTCGGCAACCATGCCGACCGGTGAAAACCTGCGGGAAGAGGATACCCTGCCCCTCTCGCCCGACCTCGGCAACTACGCCAAATCCAAACTCATGGCCGAGCTGACCTTGCGGCGCATGGCCGAACAGGAGGGACTCGATTACACCTGCATCCGTCTGGCAATCGTCTATGGCGCCCATGACCACAAAATCCAGGGATTTCACCGGATGTTCTTTTCCATTGCCGATGAAGCGATGCCGGCTTTGTTCACCAAAAGGCACACCTTCCATTCGTACAGCAACGCCCGGAAGCTGCCGTTCCTTATCCACCATGCCCTGGCGAACCGGGCCGAGTTCAGCGGCAGGACCTATAACTTCGTCGATAAAAATCCAGTGGAACTGGCGACTCTGATACTGACCATCAAATCGTACCTGCAGCTGAGCCTGCCCAAGGAGATCTATGTCCCTTTCTGGATGGCCAAAAGCGGCCAGAGAGGGCTCGATGTCATCCTCAGAATGCTGCGACGCATCGGGTTGAAGGCGAACATGCCGCCCGAGTTGATGTTTCTCGACAATTTTTACAAACCGCAGACCCTGTCGAGCAAACGAGTGCAGGAATCGTCCTTCGTCGATCCGATGCCCAATGAGACCATATTCACCCGCCTGCCCGACCTGGTGGTCTACTACCTGACCCGCTGGAGTCACGAGAACCTGATAAAGACCTTCAAGGATTGCGTCGAACAGGAGGCCGCACTCGGCAACGCCTTCGCCAACAATCCTGAAATCCTCGTCGAGTCGGTGCATTCCCAGGGGATCGGCCCGTTTCCGGACATGAAGAGAGAGATGAACGGGCCACAAGAAAGTGCGACGATGCAGTAAGAAGTCCTCGCCTCTTCCACAGCCAGGAAGATGAAGGGAATGGTCGAGTCATCCCGAAGCCGGAAAGGCCCCCTGGCCTCAGCGCGTAACAATCCGATATACTTGATATATAATCAGCAAAACACCCCGATTGCACCCAGATGGGGATCGACAGACCGGCCGTTATGCACTCCTGTAACAGGATAGGGGTACCGGCATCCCGGACAGCCTTTCAATTCAACGGAAACCGCTTTTCACATGTCGTCTGACTCGTATCTCGCCGCCCGCTACAGCAGAAGCGAGGAAATCGCCAACTGCATCACCCATGGTCTCGGCACGATTCTGTCCATCGGCGGTCTTGCCGTGCTCATCGCCTTTGCCAGCCGCTACGGCAACTCCTGGCATATCGTCAGCTGCTCAATCTTCGGGGCGACACTGATCCTGCTCTATGCCGCCTCGACATTGTACCATGCCGTGCAGCAGCCGGCGCTCAAGTCCATCCTCCGCATCTTCGACCACTCCGCCATCCTGGTGCTCATTGCCGGCACCTATACCCCATTCACCCTGGTCAGCCTGCGCGGCCCATGGGGCTGGACGCTGTTCGGCGTGGTCTGGGGCCTCGCCGTGCTGGGCATCATCATCGAGACCACCCGGCTGCGGCGCTTCCGTACCTGGTTGATCGCCCTCTATTTGATCATGGGCTGGGCGGTGGTCGCCGCAATCAAACCGCTGCTGCAGCATGTCGGCAGCGGCGGTCTCTGGCTGCTGCTGGCCGGCGGTTTGGCGTATACCGGCGGGATACTCTTTTACAAGTGGAAACGACTTCCATACAACCATGCCGTCTGGCATCTCTTTGTCCTCGCCGGCAGCGTTCTCCACTTCTTCGCCATCCTGTTCTATGTCATCCCCGTATTGGAACCGGCAGGATAATCAGAGACAATTGAAGCGAAGAGAACGTTGAGGATACCGCTTCACTCCTCCGCTGGTCGAGGCCCGGCGATTATCATCATTGCTTCGGCTTGGCGCGCACCCCGAACACCCGATTGCCGTCCGAGGAGTCCCGGTAGTACCAGTACTCGGCGCCGCTTTTGAAATTGAAGGCCCACGCCGAGGCGGCATCCCGCGGTTCCGCCCATACCAGCCAGCCGGTCGTCTTAAAGGCCGGGGGCATGTTGCGTTCACCGGCGTCGGGCTGATACAGACCTTGCAATTCCTCCCTTGTCGGCAGGCGCCAGCCGCCTCCGGCTGCGGTGAATCCGGCGACCCACTGCTCGGCCTGAGCGTAATTGGTATCCTGGTCCGGACCAAGGACCCATTCGAGACCGGCATTGAAGTCGGCGATCACTCCGTCCGCAGAAACCGTGAAACGGGTGGCTCCCGTGGCAAGATCGACCACCGGGATGCCGCCTTCCTTCAAAAACGCCTCGGTGATCTTGATCGGTTCCGGCAGCAGGGCCGTCTCGCCCTGCGGGGCGCTGGCCAATTCGATCGCGGTGTTGCAGGTCCATTTGTCGGACTGGGGTTTGAGTACATATTTTGACGATGGAAACAGTCCGTCCAACCGGAAGGTGCCGTCGGATCTGGTCACCGCCTCCAATTGGGCGTAGCCTTTGAGGGGTTGAACCTGAGTGGCGGAGATCTTCACGCCGGCGACCGGCTTGCCGTTCCAGTCGACCAGTTTTCCCTCGACCGCCGATTGATTTCCGCCGCAGGCCCCGAGACCAATCAGCAGGAACAGTATCATTACCCATATCGATCTGTTTTTCATGATCTTCACCTGTGTAATAGTTGTCAGTGATCGTCCATAAAGGAACTGTGTCTACAATATATCAGCAACGAGTAACATCAACAAATCACCCTGCAGCTCGCCAGTCAACAAAAGACCCGCTAACCATTGCTGGATGCGGGTTCTTCGGTCGTTGGCGAATACCTTTGAATCATATTTCGGCGAAGCAGGGATTCCAAGACAACATTCAATATGTTGATATTATAATATTATTAGGATTTTTATTTTCGCACATACCAAGAAAGTAAACTGCTGGATTTGCTACAGCAGCAGGATGGTAGTGTCACCCATCGAGAGTGACTTGAAGCTTACCTTTCTGTAATCTTCATAAAAAGCAGTAATTTCTTTATGTTCAATACTATCTCACAAAAACACGAATAAACCTGGTGACAATTTTAAGGGTCATCGTGATCTGCCGTGGCGGATTGAAAAACATTCTGGGGTTATTGCGTACGGCTGACCTTTTAAAAACTGCCCTGGCGAATGGGCCATTGGAGATCGAAAAAATGAAAAAATGCTGCATCAACCACTCTTTATGTGGGAAGGGATTTCAACTGCGCAAGTTATAGATAGTTTTAGAAAAACCAATCTTCAAAGCGCATTGATCGTTGATGAGTATGGTGAGTTGCAGGGATTAGTCACGTTAACCGATATACTTACGGCAATTGTCGGAGGATTACCATCTGTCAACGAGCATGAAATCGATGATATCATGGAACGTCAAGATGGATCGTGGCTGATTGATGGTAGTGTCTCCATAGAGCATTTGAAAACGAAACTGAACATTGTCGAGAAATTCCCGGGGGAAAAGCAAAACGCCTATTTTACTGTTGGTGGACTTGTCATTCATCTGCTTGGGCGAATACCGTCTGAGGCTGATACCATTGACGAGAAGGGGTACCGTTTCGAAGTGGTTGATATGGATGGTCACCGCGTAGAAAAGGTGCTGGTCTCCAAAAACCGCGGGTAGCGACCACGAAAAAGGAAGGACGGCCAAAAAATTTACATCAGCTGTCCTTCCTGAAAATTATATATTCCGAAGGGCTTTGATCCGGTCCTCAAGAGGCGGATGACTTCTGAAAAGCTCGGCAAGACCGCCCTCCTTGGGTCTGATTCCAAACGCCGCTACCTGATCAGGCAAATGCGATGGTTCATGGTGGATCTGCAATCGTTGCAGGGCACTGATCATTTTTTCTTTGCTTGTCAAATACGCCGCTCCCCGGTCAGCGGTATACTCCCTCTTTCTGGAAAACCACATCACGATTATCGAGGCAAAGAGGCCGAACACCAACTCCAGTACGATAGTCACCGCCATATAACCGAAGAATCCAAGTCCTTCCCCCTCTTCATCGCTGCTCAAAAAATTATTTATGACATTTGCAGCCAACCGTGACAGCAGGATGACAAATGTGTTCAAAACACCCTGGATCAACGCCATGGTTACCATGTCCCCGCAGGCCACATGGCTGATCTCATGGGCGAGGACTGCTTCAACCTCATCCTTGGACATATTCTGCAGCAACCCTGTGGACACGGCCACCAGGGCGTCGTCCTTCTTCATGCCTGTGGCAAATGCGTTAAGGTCAGGAGACTCATAGATCGCAACCTCCGGCATCCCGATCTCAGCCTGCTGAGCCATCCGGCGAACCGTGTCGTACAGCCACTGTTCTGTTGGATTGCTTGGACTGATGATTACCTGGGCACCGGTTGATTTTTTGGCTATCCATTTCGACATCGCCAGAGAGATGAATGAGCCACCCATACCGAATATCGTCGCCATCACCAAGAGTCCAGAAGTACTCCGGGAATCGACTCCGAGAATACTCATCACGATGCCAAGTAAGACAAGAATGGCGATGTTGGTTGCTAAAAACAGCACAATGCGAAACACGTTAACCTCCATTTTTGGTTTTTCCGATTCCCCTGCAATCAAGACAGAAGAATCTTTTCGTTGCGTTATTGGTTTTTATAGCCTTCGATATGTTCCATCAGTATTACCGGTTCAACGCTTTTGTGACGGTGAACCCTGATATTGAGCAGTTCTATTCCCGTGCAAAACTGATGAACATGTCGTAATCTGTGATTACGATTCTATTTTTTCAGTTCTGCAAATTTTACTCTACGATTAATTCGAATCGGCTTCTCCCTCTCTTTTTTGAGCTCACGTTGAATAGACCGAATGAGCCTGGCAATGCCGGCATGAAAGGCTTCAAGATAATCCATCCCTTCACTTATTATGGTGATTTCTCCAGGAGACCGGAGTTTTGCGGAAACCATGCACCTTTTGTCAACTCCGCCCTTGGGACCGTTGACATCCGAGAAACAAATTCGAACCCCGATGAGGAAGGCGCGAAAGCGTCCCATAAGCATCTGCAATTGGCGGGATACGATTTGTTTTGATTTTCCCTTGAATTGCAATGCACTCCAGTTGACATCGATGCTCATTTAATACTCCGTTGATACTTTGTTATAGTTTATCATAACC
>Ga0209066_10001852_pt1 | contig 27184 bp, 19 predicted proteins | sample All_14_2_FD_187198 | JGI IMG/M metagenome (GOLD analysis project Ga0209066, IMG submission 187198) | Freshwater microbial communities in response to fracking from Pennsylvania, USA - Allegheny Zone_MetaG_DW_15 (SPAdes) (version 2) ...
GGCTTTCGCCTCGCCAAAACTGCTTCTGTGTTTTCTAAAAGATCGTTTCTGATCCAATTGGAAATGAGCGACTTGAGTCTCTTATTTCCTTTTTTCTCAGCCCGCGTTTTTCGCTGCGGGTTGGGATCATAGAACAGCTTCAGGACCGTGCAACTACATTGTGCTGTTTTTTGCAAAAAAGTTTCGTCCGATGCATCCATTTGCGCTTTTGAGGGCGATACGCGCCCCATTCAGCACCTTTACCTTGTGCTTTAACTTGTCTGCAAAACCGACGCCCGAAAAACGACGATTTGTCTACGTAAACGCGCTGATTTTGACCCTTGTTACGCATCCTTATTGAGGCCTGCTGGTCAGCGTTTGAAGGCAATGATTCGAAAACTTCATCCTGCTGCGCGTGCATCACGCCTTTTCTTCTCTCCGCTCGATTTCACCCATGATTGAGCACGATGCCGGCAAGCATTCTCTTCTGCCAATGAGCCATCAAAAGCGGGCTCACATATTATGCTTCTTGTCGGACTCAAGATCACCGTGGGTGCCGCCCTAAATGGACACCGCCCTCATATGTGAGACGCGGCGATGCGCTGCGAGGCCCCTGCTTCTCTTCTCTCTTTTGACGACGATCACGGATGTGTCGCCTGAAGGGCCGATGTGGCTTGTCCGTCTATGAGGGGACAAAAAAGTGGTGTCTTTCGTGCTACTCTTGCTATTTCGTTGGTCGCTACCCCATTCCAATGAACACACCACTCACCTTCACCACTGGCTCCGGCGCTCCCGGCAAATTTTACTCTCTTCCCGCTCTTGAAAGTGCTGGTGTAGGCAATGTCTCCCGTCTGCCAGTGTCCATCCGCATCGTGCTGGAGTCCCTGCTGCGCAATCTGGATGGCAAGAAGGTCACGGAGGCTGATGTCAAAAACCTCGCAAACTGGAACGCAAAGAACCCGGGTGAGTATGAGATCCCCTTCACCGTCGCCCGCATCGTGCTGCAGGACTTCACCGGTGTGCCTCTTCTTGTCGATCTGGCCGCCATGCGCTCGAAGGTGAAGGAACTCGGCAAGAACCCGAAGATGGTCGAGCCCCTCGTGCCCGTCGATCTCGTCGTCGATCACAGCGTGCAGGTGGACTTCGCCGGCACGCAGAACGCGCTGAATCAAAACCTCGCGCTGGAATTTGAGCGCAACAAGGAGCGCTATCAGTTCCTCAAATGGGGCGAGCAGGCCTTCGACACCTTCAAGGTGGTGCCTCCTGGCATCGGCATCGTGCATCAGGTGAACCTGGAATACCTCGCCAAGGGCGTGCTCGAAAAAGACGGTGTGTATTATCCCGATTCCCTCGTCGGCACCGATTCGCACACGACCATGATCAACGGCCTCGGCGTCGTTGGCTGGGGCGTGGGCGGCATTGAAGCTGAAGCAGGCATGCTCGGCCAGCCGGTGACCTTCCTCGTCCCGGAAGTCGTGGGTGTTTACCTCAAAGGCGCGCTCAAAGAAGGCGTCACCGCCACGGACCTCGTGCTCGAAGTCACCCAGAAGCTGCGCAAGCTCGGCGTCGTCGGCAAATTCGTCGAATTCTACGGCCCCGGCGCTGTCAGCCTGCCTGTCACCGACCGTGCAACCATCGCCAACATGGCTCCTGAATATGGCGCCACAATGGGCTTCTTCGGCGTGGATGAAGAGACCATCGCCTACCTGCGCGGCACCGGCCGCAGCGAAGAGCTCTGCACCACCGTCACCAACTACTACAAGGCGCAGGGCATGTGGGGCATCCCCACGGAGAAAGGCAGCATCGAGTTCACCACCGAGATGGAGATGGACCTCAGCACCGTCGTCCCCTGCGTTTCCGGCCCGAAACGCCCGCAGGACCGCATCGAAGTGCCTGCTTTGAAATCCAAGTTCAACGAGCTCCTCGTTGCTGACGTGAAAGCCGGCGGCTTTGGCAAAACACCCGTCTCGCAGGTGGTCGAACACCTCGGCGCCTCCAGGGAGGATGGCATTGATGTCACAGGAGCCGCAGCCGGTGTGGATGTGGTTTCCGACAAGACTTCCTATGAAGTCACTGTCGATTCCAAAGGTGGAATCAAAGACAGCATCACCGACGGCAGCGTGCTCATCGCCGCCATCACGAGCTGCACGAACACCAGCAACCCGAGCGTCATGCTCGCCGCCGGCCTCCTTGCGAAGAAGGCGAACGCCAAGGGTCTCACGGTGAAGCCTGCCGTCAAAACCAGCCTCGGGCCAGGATCCCGTGTGGTGACTGATTACCTCACCAAGACCGGCCTCCAGGTGGAGCTCGACAAACTCGGTTTCCAGACCGTCGGCTACGGCTGCACCACTTGCATCGGCAACTCCGGCCCGCTTGACGCAGGCATCGAAGACGTCGTCAAAGGCCAGGATGTCGTGGCTGCCAGCGTGCTCTCCGGCAACCGCAATTTCGAAGCCCGTGTGCATCAGAGCATCAAGGCCAACTTCCTCATGAGCCCCCCGCTTGTGGTCGCCTACGCAATCGCCGGCACGGTCGATATCGATCTGAGCAAGGACGAGCTCGTCGCCGGCAGCGGCGTCTATCTGAAGGACATCTGGCCCACGCTCAGCGAAGTGCGTGATGCCATGGCCTCCGCCCTTTCCCCGGATGTTTTCCGCAAGCTCTACACCGACTTCGCTTCGCAGAATCCGAAGTGGAACGAGATCCAGGGCGGCATCGGCGAAGTCTTCGAGTGGGACGGCAAGTCCACCTACATTCAGCATCCGCCGTTCTTCGCTGATTTCAGCATGACCCCGGGCGACATCACCGAGATCAAGGGCGCCCGCCCGCTCGGCATCTTCGGCGACTCCGTCACCACGGACCACATCAGCCCTGCTGGTGCCATCAAGAAGGCAAGCCCCGCCGGCCGCTTCCTCCTCGAACACGGTGTCACCCAGGCTGATTTCAACAGCTTTGGCAGCCGCCGTGGCAATGATCTGGTCATGACCCGTGGCACCTTCGCCAACGTGCGCATCAAGAACCTCATGCTGGGTGGCAAGGAAGGTGGCGACACCCTCCTGCAGCCTGCCGGCACCGAGATGAGCATCTTTGACGCTGCTGAGGCCTACAAGGCCGCTGGCACGCCAAGCATCATCCTCGGCGGTGAAGACTACGGCATGGGCTCCAGCCGCGACTGGGCCGCCAAAGGAACGCGTCTGCTCGGCGTCAAAGCCGTCATCACGAAGTCCTTCGAGCGCATCCACCGCAGCAACCTCGTCGGCATGGGCGTCCTGCCCTGCAACTTCAAGGACAAGGCCGACTACGACAAGGTCAAGGACCTCAGCGATGCCACCTTCGACCTCCTGGGCCTGAGCAACGACTTCAAGCCCATGAGCGAAGCCACCCTCCGCGTCCACAAGGCCGACGGCAGCAGCTTCGACGTGCCTGTGGTCGTCCGTATCGACACACCTGTCGAGATCGACTACTATCGCGCTGGCGGCATCCTGCCTTACGTGCTCGCCCAGATCCTGCGTGCGAACGCGTAAGCCGTAGAACGAACTTCCAAGTTCGATCCCCCAACACCTACAGCGCCCCAAGCGGCCCTCGGCAAACCTCTTGCCGAGATCGCCCTTGGGGCGTTACTCTTTCCAGCAACGTCCTCTCCCGCTCCTCGCGGCTGCGCCATGATCCACAAGCTCTCCATCCGAAACTTCAAATCCATCCGCGAACTCGATCTCGACTGCCGCCGGGTGAACGTCTTCATCGGTGAACCGAACGCGGGGAAGACGAATGTTTTGGAGGCATTGGGGCTTTGGTGTCCGGGAGTGCACCATGAATTCCACCGAACTTACAGAGCTGAATTCGTTTCAGAACTCTTTTTCGACCAAGATGTGACACAAGAAATCACCGTAGATGCAGACGGAGTTCAACTTGCATTGGCCAAGACCGACCGAGGTGCGCTGATGGGCATTGCCGAGACTCATTTGGGTGAGTTTGCCGTTAGTTCTGCCGTTCATATTGATGAAAACCTCGACGTGTTGTCCAATGACTTCAAGTCCCGGAGCAGAGGACCAGACGTGAAGTTTTTCCTCTATGATTCTGTTGTGACGGACAGTGAGGCCACTTCGACCGGCCTAGCACCACCTTTCGGAGGGAATTTGGCTTCTCTGCTAGCCAGCAACAAAGTCGCCCGTCAAACGGCAGCAGATTACTTCTGCGATTCACGCTATCGTCTCACGGTCGATGTTGGAAAAAGGCATCTCTCGATGTCTCGTGAAGAAGACTCAGCCGTGGTTTCGTTTCCTTACTCCGCCACGTCTGAAACCCTTCGGCGCATGATCTTCTACCGACTGGCTTTGGAAACAAGCCGGAAGTGCATTCTGTGCTTCGATGAACCGGAGGCGAACTCGTATCCACCCTACACGAAGATTCTCGCCGAAAGCATCGCCAAGGACGAGCAGGAAAATCAGTTCTTCCTCACGACCCACAGTCCATACATGCTCACTTCGATCATCGGGAAAACGCCGGCGAGCGATCTGAACGTCTTTGTTTGCCGCCTGGAAGGCTCTGAAACCAAGGTTTACCCGATGAATGAAGACCAGCGGATGGAACTCATGGAGATGGACATGAGCGCCTTTTTCAACCTCGACCGTTTTCTCCCCGATCTGCCATGATCTTCCTCGAATGCTTCAACGATGAGGCAACGGTCCGGGCATTGGGTTTTTCCAAAAGCCAGTGGTTTCATGCGGATGCCAAATCTCGCGTGGCCCATGCGCTGGAAATCAGCCGGAAAACCACGGATATTGCACTTGTCGATCAAGACCCCGGGCAGTCCTGCCCACCTTTTTTGAGAGAGTTCAAGGCCACAGAATCCAGACCGGACTTGGGCCTCTGCCTCTACCGGCATCCTGAAAGCGGCAAACACTTCATCGAGATTCAGCCTGATCTCGAGCCGTGGCTTTACGCCCAAGCACAAGTCATCGGCATTTCTCCCGTCACACATCACCTCCCGAAGCGCCACGAAGACCTTCACAAGAACCCAAAAAAGCACCGCAGCCATTTGGAGTGCTTCGTGAAAGCCTGCTTGGCAGCCAACAGCCCCCACCTCACCAAGCTCGCGGAGTGGCTTCGCCTTGCCTGATAGTTTCGTCATTCTGCATTCAGATTTCCTCATCATGAACGCATCCACCGTCTTCCCCATGATTCCCGCCGCGAGCAAATCGCTGTGGTTCTTTGCCATCATCAGCCTCATCCTCGTCGGTGTCCTGTTGCTGATGGTCTGGCTGGCCTGGTCCATGCAGCATGTGCGTTTCACGGTCTCAAATGATGGCCTGCGACTTCAAGGCGATCTCTATGGTCGAATGGTCCCGCTCAAGGCGCTCAAACTCGACGAGGCGGTCGTCACCAACCTGAACAGCGACAAAGAGCATCAGCCGAAATGGCGCACGATGGGCACAGCGCTGCCGGGCTACGCCGCCGGATGGTTCAAACTCCGCAACGGGGAGAAAGCTCTGCTCTTTGTCACGGACAAGACGCGCGTGGCACGCATCCCGACCACGGAAGGCTACAGTGTCATGCTCAGCGTCAGCAATCCTGCGGCGCTCATTGACGCCTTAAAGCAGCAGCGCGCGCCCTAGAGGCTCCATTCACCGGCCAGCCACCTGAGTCTCCACCTTTTTGGCTTCCTCTTCCACGATGCCTAGAAACGTGTCGCGCAGCGCCGAAGGGAAGTCCTCGTCGTAAACGGCGCAGAGGTTGTAATGCAGCCCTTTGTCGGCCACCAGCAGCGGCACACAACCCGGTGTGCCGGTGCGTTCAGCGATCTTGGGAATCAAGGCCACGCCTTCGCCGGCCGCGACCATGCTGACCAGGTTCTCCGCATTGGAGGCCGCGCTGCCAAACTGCGGCATGAAGCCGACGCTGCGGCAGATTTCGCGCGTCCAGACCCGCTGCGCATCGCTGCCATACATCAGGATGTGCAGGAACGTCTCGTCCTCCAGATCGCGCAGCCGCACCGTCCCTCTCTTCGCCAGGGGGTGATGTTCTGAGACCAGCACAATCAGCGGACTGCGGACAATATTCCGCACCGCCAGCCGTTTGCCCGCTGGGAGCTTCGCGAAAATCTCCGGCACAAACCCGATGTGCATGCGTCCGGCAAAGATTTGCGTGAGCTGCTCTGAAGGCCCGGTTTCAGTCACGCTGATCCGCGCTTTCGGCAGGGCGGCATGCAGCCGGGTGAGGCAGGCTGGCAAGAAACTGATCGTCAGCGGGCCCATGGAGCCGACACGAAGTTCGCCTGTGATGCCTGCCGCAGCCTCTTTCGCACGCGCCACCGCCTTTTCCGCACGAGCGAGAACCGCACGAGCCTCCTTCAGGAACACCGCGCCCGCATCAGTCAGCGCCACGCGGTTCCGATTTCGTTCCAGGAGTTCAAGGCCCAGCTCCTCTTCCAGGTCTCGAATCTGCGTGCTCAGCGAAGGCTGGGCCAGGCGCAGCCGTATGGCCGCACGGCTGAAGCTCAGGGCTTCAGCGACGGCAACGAAGTAGCGCAAATGACGCAATTCCATTCAACACCTTATAGCTTTTGGCTATAACGCGCAAAGGAAACAAGTCATGTCCGGCACGGCTGTGACGCAGGATGATGGTGGCGAAACCAAAACACGAGAAAGCCATGAGCACCCTGACATTGACCCCCAAAAGCCTCGCCCCGGAGATCGAATTCGATGATCCGCCCTCACGCACCAGACCCGCCTCGCCCAGCCGCGCACTGAGCCGCCGCAGCAAGTTCCTCCTCCTCGGCATTCCCATCCTAGCCGCAGCCGCTTTTGCACTCAGCTCCTGGCTGGCCTACGCCGCCAAGTTTGAGGAAACAGACGACGCCTTCATCGAGGCAGACGTGCACCCCGTCAGCAGCCGGATCAGCGGTGATGTGCTGGAAGTCCTGGTGGGGGACAACCAGATCGTCGCCAAAGGCCAGCCTCTGGCAAAGCTCGACCCGCGTGATTACGAAATGAAGCTCGCCTTTGCCAGGACGGCGCTGGAGCAGGCAGCCGCCCAGATCCCCCAAGCGGAAGCCGCGCTGGCACGGGCCCAGGCCGCCGGCCGCGAAACGGAGGCCAAGGTGGCCGTGGCCGCAGCGCAGCTTGAAAAAGCCCGGCTCGACTTTGACCGCGCCGAGAAGCTCTTTTCCGACGAAGGCCGCGCCATCTCACGCCAGGACCTCGACAGCGCCAAAGCCGCCTTCGATTCGGCCACCGCCAATCACATCGCCGCCATCGCCTCCCAGGAAGCCTCCGCAGCAGGCGTGCGTGCCGCCCAAGCAGACCTCACAGCCGCCACCGCAGGCCGCGATCACGCCCAGGCGGTGGTCGCAGATGCTGAATTGCAGCTTTCCTACACCGTGCTGCGTGCCCCGGATGCCGGACGCGTCGGCAAACGCACCCTCCAGACCGGCCAGCACGTGCAGCCCGGCCAGGCACTGCTCGCCATCGTGTCACGGGACAACTGGGTCGTCGCGAACTTCAAGGAGAACCAGCTCTCCCAGATGCGCGCAGGCCAGCCTGTGGAGCTGAGCATCGACGCCATCCACGGCCAGCGTTTCAGCGGTCATGTGGACAGCTTTGCCCCCGGCACCGGTGCCAAATTCACCCTCCTGCCTCCTGACAATGCCACCGGCAACTTCACCAAGATCGTCCAGCGCCTGCCGGTGAAAATCCTGCTCGATGAAACGGAGGCCAAAGCCTTCGCCAGCCAGATCTCCCCCGGCCTTTCCGTCATCGCCACCGTGCGCGTGAAACCTTGAGCCACAGTTCCAGGAACCATCTTCAACCCCCACCGCCATGACCAGCAGCCTCACACTCGCAACTCCGCTGAATGACACCGCCTCGGCGTCGCGTGCCAGTCTGCGCAACTGGATCGCGGTGCTCGGCGCGCTGCTCGGGGCCTTCATGGCAGTGCTCGACATTCAGATTTCGAATTCATCGCTGCAAAACATCACCGGCGGCATCGGCGCCACGCTGGATGAAGGCTCGTGGGTCTCCCTTTCCTACCTTGTGCCGGAAATCATCGTCATCCCCCTGTGCGGCTGGCTGGCGCAGGTCTTCGGCATGCGGCGCTACCTCATCTGGAACAGCACCTTGTTTCTCATCTTTTCCATGGGCTGCGGCTTCGCCTGGGATCTGCCGAGCATGATCTTCTTCCGCGCGCTGCAGGGCTTCACAGGCGGCGCGCTTATCCCCATGGCCTCCACGCTGATCCTTCTCAAGCTGCCCGCAAACAAACAAGCCGTCGGTTTCGCGCTCTTTGGTCTGAGCGCCATGTTTGCACCCGCCATCGGCCCCACCATCGGCGGCTGGATCACCGAGAACTATTCCTGGCCCTGGATCTTTTACATCAACCTCGTCCCCGGCATCCTCCTCATTTCCGCCATCGCCTACGGGCTGGACGCCACACCCATGCGTCTCCCCATGCTGAAAAAAGGTGACTGGACCGGCATCCTCTTCATGGCGCTCGGCCTCGGCTCGCTCACCGTCTTTCTGGAGGAAGGCACTCGCAATGACTGGTTCGGCTCGGTTTATATCACCCGGCTCGCCATCATCACCGCCATCGCGCTGCCCGTGTTCGTGATCATCCAGCTGAGGCGCAAAAAGATCACCCCCATCGTCAATCTGCGCCTCTTTGCCCGGCGCAATTTCCTCCTTGGCAGCATGGTCAATCTCGTGCTCGGCCTCTGCCTTTACGGCTTCATGTACCTGCTGCCCGTCTATCTGGTGCAGATTCAAGGCTACAACGCCATGCAGATCGGCAGCACGATGATGTGGGTGGGCCTGCCACAGCTCGTGGTCATGCCCTTCATGCCACTGCTCATGAAATGGATCGACAAGCGCGTCATCGTGGCCTTCGGCCTCGGCATGTTCGGCCTCAGCGCCATGATGATGAGCGGCATGACCGCCGAAACCGCGCATGATCAGCTCGTGCTGCCGCAGATCATCCGCGCCATCGGCCTCACCTGCACCATTGTGCCCCTGTCACTCATCACCACCGGCGGCATCGAGGCGCAGAACGCCGCCAGCGCCTCAGGCCTGTTCAACATGCTGCGCAACCTCGGCGGCTCCATGGGCATTGCCCTGCTCTCCGCCCTTCTCACGCAGCGCGAGCATTTTCATTCCCACCATCTCGGAGAAGCCATCAGCCTCTACAATCCACTCACGCGCGAACGGCTCGCCGCGATCGCGCAAAACCTCATCTCGCAAGGGATTGACGCCGTCGGTGCGCAGGACCGCGCCATCCAGCTGCTCGACGCCACCGTCCGCAAGCAGGCCTACATCATGGCCTACAACAACTGTTTTCAAGTCGCCGGCCTGCTGCTGTTCGCCATGATCCCTCTCATTTTCCTGTGCACGAAGACGACGGGCACCAGCGCTGCAGGCGCGCACTAGGTTTGCCGGAGGCCTGAGCCTTTAACCTGCACTTCTCACACTCCCAACGTTGACATGCGGCGATGTAGCGCGGAGCCGGAGCGTAGCGGAGACAGCCGAAGGCAATTCCGATTCCGCGAAGGTGCCGACTCGGTATCGGAATACCGAGCTACATCCAAGCGTGCAACACGCTGTTCGCAGATTCCCAGTAGTGTGAGAAATGCGGGTTTAACCGCCGTTCACGATCATGCCACGGAGCGCGCTTGATGACATCATCGGCTGCAGCAGGGCCAGCCCGGCACGCAGTTGGGCAGGCGTGGTTTTGGCGGGATTGTTGACGATGAGGACGTCGGTCGCCAGCGGGGCCAGCGGGGCGACATTGGCAAAGCTGTTCAGCAGCGGCGACGCGTCGAGAATGATCCAGTCCACCTCCGTTTTCGCACGCTCGATCCACCTCCGGTAACCGTCGAGCAGTTCATTGGTGGCGTGGGCGGGCAGGTCGCAGCCGGGCAGCAGGAAGAGATTGCTATGGCCGTAGCGAAGGGCCTCCAGGTTGCTGGCATAGGCACCGTAGCCCTGCACAGCGCGTGGGAACCACTGGTGCAGCGTGGGGGAGGACGGATTGCACTCCATCATGAACACCCGGCGGCCTTGATGGCAGAAAGCGGCGGCCAGCGCGGCGGACACCAGCGTTTTGCCTTCGCCCGTGCCGGCACTGGTGATGAGGATCACCCCGGCGGTGTTGCTGCGGTTCATGGCCTGTTTTTCGAGCGTGCTGGTGAGCTGATGCAACGCACTTGAGGCGCCTACAGGCTCTGGTTTCAGCAGTTCGGAAAGCATGGCTTCCGGGCTGGATCCCTGCACATAGGGAAGGCGGGCCAGAATGGTGGTTTCCCCATTCGCAGGCTTGATCACCGGAACCTGACGCGGGTGCGCCTCCTGCACTGGCATGTGGTTCACGGGTGGCAACGCGGGCGCTGCAGGAGTGGCGATGGCAAAGGGAGAAGCTGGCGGCGGCGCCGGCTGTGCCGGATAGCCGTAGCCAAAGGCTGTGTGCTGCGTTTGATCCTTCATCGCGGGCTTCTCCACCTTCGGGCTGAAAAGCTTCCTCACATGATCGTCAAAGATCCCCCAGCCCACCGGCAGGCCAAGAAACGTCAGGGCAAATATCATGACGGCGGCCACCGCGGCAATGGGCTTGCTTGGTTTCACCGGTTTTTCCGGCACCATCGCCATGTCCGCCACACGCAGCAGCCCGCTGTCACGGAACTGGCCGGTGAGCGCCGCCTGACTGCGGCGCATCTCGATTTTTTCATACAGATCGCGGTCCATGCGCACCTGATCTTCCAGCAGGCTCAGCTGCACGGTTTTTCCGTTGATGTCCAGGGCCACGCCGCGCGCCTCTTCGAGCTGACGGCGGTAATCGGCAAGCTGCCTCTGCTGGGACTCCACCTCGGCCTGGATCATGCCGACGACTGAACTGACCGCACGGTCCAGCGCCGCTCGCAACGTTTCGATTTCATTCGCCAGCCCAATCATGCGCGGGTGTTTGCGCCCGCAGGTGGCTTCCAGCGGCGCACGTTCGGCGATCTTCGCATCCAGCTGCTTGCGGATGTAGCTCACGTCAGCGTTGTCCGCGAAGACCCGCAGTTCCGTGAGATCACGCCCGGACTTTTGCGCCGCCGCAAGATCATTGAGATCACTTTTGGCCCGGGTGAGCTTCAAATCAGCCTCCGTGATCGCAGCATTGAGCTGGCGTACCTTCTCACTGGAGACGTCCTTGGATTCCGTATTCGCCATGAGGCCCTCCTGCTTGCGATACTCCGCCAGTTTCTGCTCCGATTCACGCAGCTGTTTCAGCAGCTCCTCAGACTTGGTTTCGAGGAAGCTGGAGGCATTGGCGCTCAGCTGGCCTTCCTGCTCGGCCACGTAGTGGGTGTACTCCTCGACAAAACGGTTGGCCAGGTCTGCGGCGATTTTCGGGTCGCGGTCACGAATTTGCACCCGCAGCACGTGCGATTCCTTCAGCGGTTCCACCCGCGCATTTGCAATCATCAGGTCAACGAACCGTTCGCGGGGATCGCCAAGCTTGCCCGGCTTATAGAGTCCCAGCAGTTTCATCAGCTCATCTTTGCGGCTCAGCGAATGCGCCTCACGGTCCAGCAGCGCATCGCGCTCCTCCGCTGGAAAATGATCGTAAAAATGACTCAAAAAGCGCCCGGAAAGCAGCTCTGCACGGTGGTTGTTGATCAACTGCGTCGCACTCAGCTCCGTGACTCCGCGGGTGGACATGGCGTCAAAGTTAAACGGATTGGCATCCTGGATCCGCAGCAGCAGCTGCGACTCCGCCTCATAGATCTTCACCCCCATGCCAAGGTAGTAAAACGTGAACGCCGCGAGCAGAAGCCCCAGCACCGCAGCCCGCAGCCAGCGCTTGCGGATGTAGCCGATGACATCGACCAGGCTGATGAGCGACTGCACCTCAAAATCCTGCGGGTTGATCGGCGGCAGGAAGGCGCGCGGATCAAACACCGGGGACGCGCCCGGATGCGCCGGCATGGTCATGGACGGAGCCACTGGCGTCAAGCCACGCGCCGGGGCGAGAGCAAGCATCGCTCCAAAACCGTCCTGCGGGGCGGTTTTTGAAGGCTGAATGCTGTAGGAAATGGCCATATGAATGAATTAAGCAGATGGAAGGGAAGCAGGTTCCTGCCCTTCCTGAGAATCGTTGGGACTGATCGCCACTGAAGAATTGGACCGTGGCAGCCAGCGGCGCACGGTGCGCAGAGCACGGAAGGCGGTGGCGCGCCAGCTTGCGGGATTGAAACCTTCGAGATCGAGCAGCCAGCGGGTGCCGTCACACCACTGGCGTTTGTAGTCGTAGTCGCCGGGCAGCATGTCATACACCTGCAGGCCGCGCTGAATGCAGCAGTCAACAGCCCAGCGAATAACGAGCTTTCCAGGAGAAATCTTCGCCAGGGAACGCTCCCAGCCCGACTGATACTGAAAAAACTGCTCACGCTCAACGAAACCGTACAGCGCGGCCACCAGCTTGCCGTCGGCTTCGAGCAAGGGCATCCACGCGCGCTGCTGCGGCAGCCAGCGTGCTGCCAGACGCTGGTGAAAACGCCAGGACGCCTCGGTGGTAAAACTGCTGATTCCCTCCGCCCACTGCATGGCATGCAGCACTCGAAACTCCTTCATCGTTTCGTCTATGGTCATGCGTTCACCGACTTGCGTGGCTATGCCCGCATGCTCCGCCGTAAACGCCCTGCGACCACGACGCAGCAAATTGCGCCATTTGGAGCTGTGACGTGCCTCATAGTCTTCCCAGGACGCAGGGAGGTTGATAAACCGGGTGACCTGGCGGTTCAGCACTCCGGCATGGCTGAAAACCTCCCCCAGCGCCGCGAGGAGGTGGGGTCTGTTGGGAGATTCTTCGAGAAGATGATTGAGCCGCACGTTGTCGCATTCAGGCTGCAGGATCTTGAACACGCGGCAGAGCTGAGGCGTCAGTTCATCCTCACGGCCGGCGGGCACGATGAGATCCAGCCGCTCGCCATGCGCATCTCCAAACCCGGCCAAAAAGGTCAGGGTCACGAGATGTTTGCGCACCGTATCCGGTTCAGAGGCGAGCATCAGCGGCGCAATGGCCTGCGGCACGCCTTCGGAATCACGCAGCACGCCAACGACCAGCCGTGCCTCTTGACGGCATTCTTCCCACCACAGGCTCATCCAGTCCCAGCGAACGAAGGGCGATCGCGTGGCCATTTGTTCCACCAGAGTGTCCCAAAACGGCTGCAGCGCATGGAAGCCCGCTTCATCGCGCACGATATCAAGCGTGAACACGCCACGACGCGTTGCAGGGACAGAATGGGCCTCATCACTGCGCATTTTGTGAAGAAACATGGTCGTGGTCACCTGGCACCTCCTGCTGGCACTACGGCGGTTTGTTTCCGATGCTGCGCGGATTCAATCAGCCCGCCCAGAAGCTGCCGCGCTTTCAGCAAGGCGCCGGAATCATCATCCCAGTCGCCAAAGCCACGAGCAAACGCTTGGGTGAGCCGGCGTGCATCGTCTTCGAGTCCCAGTTGACGCGCCAGCATCAGATAATCGTAGTCCTCCGCCATCTCACGCAGCCATTTCAGGCGCATGGAGGCCACGGGTGCATTGCGGCCCTGCCGCGCTTCGGTGGCGGGGTAGATGAACGAGCCGTCGCCATTGTAAGTCGCGCCATCGGGCGTTTTGAAAGTGCCCGCATCCTGCCAGACATCCACTCCTTCAGCGGCAAAGATCGTGTCCCAATAATCAAAACCGGTGATGCCGTGCTTCGGAAACAGCCAGCCCACGATGCGATGCGCCATGGGCGGGTAGTCGAGCGCCCACACGGGCGGAAAACTGCTGGTGAGCTGCTTGGGCCTGCCATGCTGCTCCTCCCAGGCCACCGGCATCTGCACCAGCGCGGCATACGCCCAGACTTCTTCGCCGGCCTGTCGGCGCAGCGCGATGTCGTGCTTCCCGCCGGCCCATTCCATGTCCTTCCACACTTCGCTGAAATGCGGCACCCAGATGTCAACGGCTCCGACCAGAGAACCCCACGCCGCCTTTTCCGGCGTCGGCTGCTCGGTGACGTGCAGCGGCACACGCACGCCATGCTTCTTTTCCACTTCGTTGAAGAACTCGCCCCAGCGGCGCACGGTGGCGTAAGCCGCCGCATCGTTCGGTTCATCGAGATCTCCCATGATGACATAGCCCCGTGTCTCGCAGTGAATCTTCGCCAGCAGCTTCATCCATTGCGCGACGTAGCTCATGGCCGCCTCGCGATCCGCGCCCAAAGGATCCTGGAAAGGCCACTTCGGCCAGATCGGCAGGCCGATGCTGTTGCAATGGCGGTGCAGCAGATGCTTCCTCAGCGCCCTCTCCACCTTGTCCTCATCCAGCCTGCCGGTGCCGGCGTCGGGATAACTGCCGTAAATTTGATCCACGCTGAGCCGGTGCTCGGCGAGCAGATCGTAATACGCATTGAGCAGACCCGCATGCGCCAGTGACGGTGCGTTGTCCTTGTACTCCAGTCCATGCACCTGGGCGACGTGGCGCACGGTGGTCATGATGGATGTGCGCAGCATCGGCACCACGGGCATATCAAAGTCCCAGACGTTGAGCGTGTAGCAGGCGATGGCTTTCATGCCATCGGCAAACTCAAATCTCACTTCGCCCGTGTAAGCCCCGGCGGCAGCCGTGTAGGGCACGAAGACATCCACCCAATACGGTTGATTCACCACTTCCGTGCCGCTGAGCTCCTGCGCAGGCATGTCGAGCGGCACCAGTGCGTCCGGATAGTCGCCCGGCGGCAGCGGTGCCATGGGCGTCGACTTGGAGACACGCACGTAGTGCTCACGCAGCACCTTGGGCGCGGGCAGCAGCGCATCAGAATCACTCTTGGCGATACCCGTGGCGATCACCCGGATGGTTTTGAGCTGCTCCGGCGTGGCGGTGACGATGATCTGCAAGGGCTCCCACTCCCCACGTGCGGCGTACAGGGTGTTCGTGGCTGCCGTCGGCGCGGCGCCGTCACGGGAGATGCGGGTCATGCCATCGCAAAACGCCACCTTCACCGGCTGGGCAGCCGCGCAGGTGGTCAATGCTAGAAGCAACAAAAGCGCTTTCATGACTTCACCTCCAAAAGCTCCGCGTAGGTTTCCGCATACTGCCGCGCAGCATGGGCGATGGTGAATTTCTCCAGCACCCGCTGGCGTGACTTCCGGGCGATTTCCTCACGCGCTGCCGCGCCGAGTTGCAGCGCCTGTTCCCAGGCTCTGGCAAGGGCCGAATGATCATGCATGGGGACGACCTGTCCGACGCCCTCAAGCAGTCGCCCGCAGTCTCCCACATCCGTGGTGACACAGGGCACACCGCAGGACATCGCCTCAAGAATCGTCATCGGACATGCCTCAGTGCGCGAGGACAGCGAGAACACACTCAGCGCAGGATACAACCGCCACGGATCAGCACGGAATGAGTCAAATCTCACCTGCTGCCGCTGTGGGAGCATGGCCAGCAGCTCACGCTCCACTTCACCCAGTTCCACCTCCACCCCGCCGCAGAAGACGAAGTGCGCCTCAGGCACCCGGGTCTGGAGCAGGGCCGCCGCGCGCAGGAAGGTCGCCAGATCCTTCATCTCATGAAAACGCCCGACGAATCCGATCACCGGCGCCGTAACCGGCAGCTTCAATTCAGCCCGTGTGTCGAGCCCGGCATCCGTGTCTGGCACGAAGCGCCCGGCGTCGATGCCATTGGGAATCCAGCGCATTTTGGCGCGCGGATAGCCCATGGCGTCGTGGTCATCAATGGCGGTGGCCGAGCAGGAAATGATGCGCTGCGGAATGAAACGCGAGCTGCAGGCCAGCGCACGGCGGAAGAGCGCCATTTTGCTGTCGCTGTCCCCGGGATTGCGATGGATTTCACGGCAGTGAATGCTCCAGACAATGTTGCGCACCCCGGCCACCCGCGCCGCCCAGCCACCCACGAGATCGGCATGGTGGGTCCACGTTTGCACGATATCAGGCCGCTCCGCACGCAGCACGGCATGCAGTCGGGCGAGCGTGCGCGCATTGAGGTAGGTGGTGCTTTCGAGGTCATGCACGTCCACGCCTGCCTCATGCAGTCGCTTCAGTTGATGGGTCCAAGGCCTGGCATTGATGGCCACCACCACGGTGCGGAACTGCGCCGGATTGAGCGATTCCGCCAGATTCATGAGCATGGCCTCCGCGCCACCGCCGCCGATGCTGTAAGCGAAGTGCAGCACCACCGGGCGGTCGTCCACGGCGGGTGCAGGCATCGTTCGCGCTGCCACGAAGGCACGCACCGGCTGCTGGAGGGGCAGCTGCAGCGTGTTGGTCGTGGGAAGCGTGATCGTCTTCATATCATCGACATCGCCTTCCGGCAGCTCTGCCGCCAGTCTTTGAGGGTTTCGAACGCGCCTGACACCGTCGCTTTCGCATCCAAAACAGATTCGGGAGAGCCGTAGCGTGGCAGCTGGTGCATCGAGACGGTGTCATGGACACGGCCGCTGACCGTGGTGCAGGCGGCTTTGAACCCCGCTTCACGCACAAGCATGAGTGTCTCGCGGGTAAAATCATCGACACCGCCGTTCGGATACGCAAATGCCATGGGCAGTTCGCCGATCTCCGCGTGAATGCGATCCCGGCAGGTGGCGATTTCCGCACGCATCGCCATGACATCGCACCGCGCCAGAATGGGATGCGTGTGCGTGTGGCCGCCGATGTCCACATGGCCGCTGAGGGACATTTCGCATGCCATTTCCCAGGTCATCGGCCGCATGGCTTTGGGCAGATCCTTGAAAGTCGGGGACGTCACTTCCAGGGACGCCTCCAAGCGGTCCACCTCGCTCAGCAAATCGGTGTCCGGCAGTTCCTTGAGCTCGGGCAGCAGCTTCATCAGGGATTGCTGACGCAGCTCGTACGTGCCGAGGTACAGGCGCAGTTTTTTCCCGTTGATTTTCCAGTCGAGCAGCTCTTTCTGCGAACGGCCGAGCGCAAGGTCGGCACGCTGAAACCAAAACATTTCCTCCCTGTCCAGGAATCCCGTGGTGAGAAAGATCGTGGCGTGCAGGCCGAACTCCTTCAAAATTGGAAACGCCAGTTCGTAGTTGGATTCATACCCGTCGTCGAAAGTGATGACAACGGAGTTGTCAGGAAGCCCGGAGCCCTGGCTGCGTGCTTCGACGAGATCTGCCAAGGAAATCACGCGGTACTCCTTGGCCAGCATTGAGCAGATGTTGCGGAAGACATCCACCTGCATGTGCAGAGACCAGTCTAGGATGCCTTGATCCCCTGTATTCTCACTCAGGCCGTGAAAGGTCAAAATCGTGGCTTCATCGGAGCGCCGGGTACGGGAGAACGACGCCAGCCCGCTCCCGACAAGGGCGGCGGCTTTGATAGAGCGCGAATAAAATGCGAGCGGCATAATCAAAGGGTTAAAGGAAAGCTTAGTCCTCCAGTGACGGAGGACGACGAAAGGGTGTTTATTATAATTTTGCGATTACGACGAACATACCCACTTTAGAGGACCGTTAATTAACTTCAATAGAATTATCATAAATACCGTATCAAATTTACGCTTTCCTTACTTTTGACTTTCATCCCTCGATACAACAAAGCCGGAGGATTGACCTCCGGCTTTGCGAGTGAAAAATGACGTTAAGGGCTGGTTCAGAGCGGCCTGATCCAGATGTTCCGGATGCGTACGGGCGGGTCGTTTTTGTGATCCTGAATGCGGATTGGCGCCTTTTCGGGGAATTCGCCACTGTAGTCCGTGATATTCTTGTGCTTCGTCGGGCCCATGATCTTGGTGTGGTTTTGCACGCAGATGCCGTTCACAAAGGTCGTGATGTAGGCCGGCTCCACCACCTTGCCGCCTTCCAGCTTGGGCGCGGTGAAGACGATGTCATAGACCTGCCACTGGCCGGCAGGACGCACCGCATTCACCAGAGGCGGTGTCTGGCCGTACACGCCGCCCGTCATGCCGTCGGCATAGGTGGGGTTGTTGTCGCAGTCCAGCATCTGGGACTCGTAGCGATCCATGAAAAACACCCCGGCATTGCCCTTTTTCTGGGAATTGCCCTTCGTGTTGGGCTCGCTCATCCATTCCAGATGAAGCTGGCAGCTTCCGAATTCCTGCTTCGTCCAGCAGTCGCCGCCGGTAATCATCATCACGCCGCTGTCGATTGGCCAGGGACAGGGAATGATCTTCCCGGTCTCCTTGCCTTTCGCGTCTTTCTCCTTCGCCTGCAGGGCGTCGGCATTGATCACGATCGCATCCGCAGGTGGATCCCCCGGCTTTTCGCCGGGAGCCACGGGGTCCGGGCGTGGGCGGTCGATGTCGTGCACCTTCCACTTCGTGCCCGGAATGACCGGTGTGTCAGAGTAGCCAATCGGCGAAGGTTTGTCGGCAGCAGGTTTGGTATCGGCAGCGAGGGCGGAAAAGCTCGCCAAAGCGAGCAGGAGGGTTGTAGCAGTGTGTTTCATGCGGGAAGCAGCAAACGAGAAGGCGCAGGGGATGTTGCAGGTCAAGATGCGAAGTATTGCAAATAGAGGTTGCCAAACCTCAGAGACAGCCGATGCTGATCTCCCATCAAATCGCGGGATGGAGCAGCCCGGTAGCTCGTCAGGCTCATAACCTGAAGGTCGTAGGTTCAAATCCTACTCCCGCAACCAATTTCAAAGCCCTGTAGACCAACGGTTTGCAGGGCTTTTTAGTGTCTGTCGTCGATGGGTGTTTCCCACCGCGACGCTGGGACTTGTTTGAATGAGAGAGCTGCACTACCTGTGATCGCGTCAGCCCGCTCTGCGGCGAATCTTCCGTCTTTCCCTTTTCCGTGATCCGCCTCCCACATTCTTTTGTTCTCCTGAGCCTGACGGCCCTTGGTCTGGCTTCATGTTCAGGGCCCGGAGATGCTCCATCCAAGCGCGCCGCCCCTGCTGCTGCGGAGAAGCCATCCGCAGCCACAGGTGGAGAACCTGCTACGACTGACACAACGCCAGCTGCTGCGGCCGAATCTCCGCCACCGTCGGATCCCAATGCCTCACGCGACGCTTTTTGGAACCTCGCCATGCAGCGCTACAAACCACCTGCTCCGGCAAGCCAGCCCGCACTCGCCGACCTTCCAGAACCCGCGAGGACGAGCACCGATACTGCGGTGACTCCCACGCCTACGGTTCCGACACCACCGGCAGCGTCAAAGCCCGCGACGCCCCCACAAGATCTGAAGCCAGCCGACATTCCATACGCCACCTGGGCTCCTGGAAAACGTGGTGTCGTGAAGAGCCCGTTCGATCCCAGCGGCAGGCTGATCGACGTACGGGATTTCAACGCCGGTCAGATGTCTCAATGCCCCTATACCGGCAAGATCTTCCGCGTCCCGCCTTTGAAATGATGGTCTGGCAGCAGATCCTGTCGGGTCACGCCGTCAGTAGAGAGGCAGTCAGCTTGCTTTCATCATCCAGTGCCCGCTTCTCGATCAATCCAGAACCAAAGCGCTGACGCAGGTAATCTGTGAGTGACTGATAAAAAGTCTGCCGCGCCTGAGCGGTGGAGAAGGTGTGGTCCGCCTGGTGGATGAAGCGGCACTGCAGCCGGCCTTGATTCATCAGCTGCGTGGCCTTCCGCCGCGCCTGGTACATCAGCAGGAAATATCCCGGATCGTTGTCGGAAACAAACATCGCCAGCGTGCGCCCGGCGGCAGCGACGCGGCTTAAATCTCCGGGCAGATCCTGGCGCACTGGATGCCCGCAGCCGCTATGGGACACAATCCTTTCCGTCTGCGAAACACGTCTGCCAGAACTGAGAAAACGTGGCTTCACGTGACCTGCGAAACGCTTCAACGAGCCGGCAAATCCCATGCGCGTCCTGCCGGTGAGAAGCATCTTCCACTGGCTCCATTTGAAAATCGCATTCCAATACTCACGCCAGGCCACCAGCTGGTCGGTGGTCGTGTCATTGATGGTCATGCCCTCCTTCCAGAAAAAGACGAGCGGGTTGATCAGGATGCTCTCAATGATGGCCGGATGTGGAAGCTGCGCCGCAGACTGAAAGGCCACATAGGCACCGGAGCAGAGGCCCAGCAAAACAATGGGGCGACCGGGCTCCAGCGCATGCAAGTAGTCGCACACCAGGCTCACATCGCGGAAGGCGGTCGCGGCATAGGTGTCGTTTTCCTTCTCAGGATCAGCGGCCACGCTGTCACCGATGCCGTTGATGTCGAGCCGCAGGCAGGGATAACCGAGCGCTGCAAGCTGCCGCGCCATCGCCACATGGATTCTCCCCGGACCGATCCGGTACGCCGCACCAGCATTGATCATCACGATCCATGGCAGCGACGTCGGGCGCGCCACCGGCTCCGTCATGATGCCAAACAAATCGGGCGTGCTGCTGATCTGAAGGATGGTCTCGCGCACGTCGTCAAGACCGTGCATCAGCATCGAGGTTGCACCTGGAGCAGATAAGGCGCTCCTGCCACCCATGGCAGGCTGAGCCTTCGTTGTGATCCAGCCCACAATGCTTCGCAGCGCTTCATGAGGGATCTCGGTATCATGAGGTTCCGCCATCATTCCCTCATAGCCGGGCAGCTCCATCAGCTCCGCCACCACTCCCTGCTTCGACAAATGGTCCAACAACAGCGAATCACCCGCCGCGTTTCCATTCGATGCGATCAACACCTGCTGGCTGCGCACCGAGCGTGACACCAGATCAATCTGCGCGAGTTCGCCAGCCAGCTCGTTCGGATAAACAAAACCCATGGCCTCAATGCCTGTGGATCCACCGCCAGCGAGCTGAGCGGTCTGATTCAAAGCGGTGAGCTCACGCACGTAGCGCCGGCCCTTCACCACGGGCGCCCATAGCACCAGGCTTTCCACCTCATGCTGCTCCGCATACAGCGCGGCAAGCACCGCCCCCAGGCGCAGGCCCACGAGGCTGATCTTCCGGCAGCCACCCTCACGACGCATCCAATCCACGGCATCGCTCACGTTGGCCTTCCAAGTGGCCAGACGCTGCGGATCGCCTTCTGCACCGTCGGAGTCACCGGTGGCATGGTAGTCAAACCGCATCACCGCAAATCCCTGCGCCGCCAGCTTCTCCGCAAGGTGCCGCAGCGTACGATGCGAGTGCACCTGCTCATGCCCGAGCGGAGGACAAATCAACACGCCATGATCAGCCCCAGCACCCGCCGGTTGGTGCAGCCACGCAAACAAAGACCTGCCACCGCTCTCAAAATAGAACGCGCTCCGCCCGGTCTGCCCCATACGTGAAGCGTCTTCCGGGACGTTCACTGGCGGCTCAGGTTTCATGGTGGGTATCGTCGGATGCACGGCTCGGCTCCACCGAGATTTCGCCCGCCACATTCAGGGCCTCAACATAAACTTCTGGCACCCTACTCCCTCCTGCGCGTGGAGAAAAACACACGGCTTTGAGCCGCTCCGGGGCGAGATGGAAGTAATTGTCGTCAGGCAAAAACCCCTTCGCCGACACCCGCACATGGTGCAGAAAGCGGTCGCTTTTGAGCGTAAGCTGATACCGCCCGTCGCCCAATGGCTCCGCCCTGGCATCCAGCATTCCCGCTGAGAGTGGCTGTGCCATCGGATCACGCGCGCGGGTGAGATGGAACGCCTCGCTGATCACCTCGCGCTCAGCGGTGAACCAGGTCGCGATCACCACCTGATGCGACTGCGGACCGAAGCGGTACGCGTAGTTCACATCATAAAACGACCCCAGAATCTCATCGACACTGCGCATCTCCAGTGAGCGCCCTGCCACCGTCACCGCGACCTCATGCCGGGCGACAACCACATTCGGCTCGCGCAGCAACTGCACCTCGACAAAGCCCTCAACCGATTCGGCCGTTTCGTTGCTCAGATGCAGATGCAAACCATCCAGCCCTTCATCAGTGATGCTTAACTGCCGCGTCTGCCATGCGCGCTTGAGCTGATAATACGCCGCCTTCGGGGTTCCCATGCTGTCCACGATCCCCCAACCCGCCGCAGCCCAAAGATCCTTGTAAAACCACACCAGCGCCCCCGCGTTGCGACTGTGACCACTGCGCCATTCCGCAAACGTTCGCGCCATCATCTCGCCCGATGCAACGCGGCTCAGTTCCAGATAACGCGGCATGTCGAAGGAGCGCAAAGTCACCGGATCGACATTGAAAAGCTCCCGCAGGTAGTGATCACGCACATCTTCAAAATCCCATCCGGCTCCGGTGTCGCGCGGAACACGCTGCTTCCAGCGCGGATGGTGCGTCACCGGCATTAGGCCGCCCATGATTTCATCGATGGCCTCCGTCTCCGGGATGTTTGAAAAACCGAGGCACTCGCTGGTGAACTTCACATCCGCCTGCCGCAGCTCACGCAAAGAGCGCAGATAGGCTCCGATGCCATAATAATGCGTGACGCCGGTTCGAGTGTGAAAAGGCAGCACACCGCCGCTTGGCGATGAAGGCACATACGCCGTGCCGGGATGATGCTGGCTGCACAGCGCCGGCAGCTGCTCGCCAAACCAGCGGTTGCGCCAAAGCTCGCGCGCCATGCCCAGCATCGCCGCCTGCTGTTCGATCTCGCTGTTGCCGCAGTAAACCGCCACACAGGGGTGCTGCGCAAATCGGTTCAGCTGCTGTGTGGCCTCAATCGTGATGTTTTCTGCAAACGCCGCGTCATCCACGGGATAGTCCATGTTGGCGAACATGAAGTCTTGCCAGACAAGGATGCCCAGCTCATCGCAGAGGCGATAAAACGCGTCACTCTCATAGGTCATCGTGCCGCCGATGCGCAGCATGTTCATGCCCGCGTCTCGCGCCAGCGTGAGATCATGCCGCAGCGATGCCTCAGTTCCATCAAGCGTGAAAATATCGTTCGTCGTCCAGCACGCACCCCGGCAGTAAACGCGCTCTCCATTCACATGAATCGCAAACCCGGGATCGTTGCTGACCTCGATGCTGCGGAAGCCCGTTTGCTCCAGCGGAAACTCATGCTGACCTGCGCTCGTTTCGACGATCACCCTGCCGCTGTACAACGTGGGCACTCCATGCGTGTGCGGCCACCACAGATCCGGATGTTGAATGCGCAACTCGCCGCGAAGAACACTCTCCTCACACACGAGCTCAGCAGAATGCCCGCCGATGTTCAACTGCGCCGAGTCGATTTTCATCGACGATGTCACCCGCGCACGAAAAGTGACGATACCTTCGTCCCCCGTCAGCAATGCCGTCTTATGAATGTCCGTCAGGAGCACCGGCGCGCATTCCAATCTCACCGCGCGCCATGGCCCCACGGCAGGCACCGGGGGCGACCAGCCTGGAATGCGTCCCAGCAGGCTCGTGCGCTGCCAGCGCAACTGCTGGTTGTTCACGAGATTGGTCTTCCAGCGCGGACGCGGACGCCTTTTCTTCAGGTCGGCCGTGAGCGAACGAAAGCGAATCACCAGCTCATTCTCATCCTTCAAAGCCTGCGCGACATCCACGCGATGGCTGCGGAACATGTTTTCGGAGCTCAGGATGAGTACGCTGTTGAGCCACACATCAGCAAGCGATGCCAGCCCTTCAAAGCACAGGGCAAAAGACTCCTCAGCCGTTCGTTCTGCCGCAGTAAAAGTTGTCCGATACCACCAGTCCTGCGCATCAATATCCGGCGGATTTTGATGATCCCACTGGCCCTGCGCGCGCAGCGTCGAAGCCACCGTACCCGGCACCTCGGCGGCAAACCAGTCTCCCTGCACCTCATCCGGTTCAGCGCTGGCTCCGGCAGCCTGCGCACAGCATGTCCACGGCGCAAAGTGAACTGGGGTCGTCATCGTGTTTACGTGGGAAACGCGACCTTCAGTTGCTGCATCGCCTGGGTCCAATGCTCCGCCATTTGATCGACGGGCGTGAAATCGATGGCCTTTTTCCGCGCCATCGCGCGTGCCAGTTGAAACTGCAGCGTCTTTGCGCCGGTGGACAGCCGGAGAATCGACTCAATGGCGCCATCGAGCCCGCCCACACCCTGGCTCTGCAGCCACTTCAAGTAGGTGCCGGACAGCTCATAGCAGGAGCCAAACTGACGCAGCGTTGCAAACGAGTATTGGTGAAACGTGGTGATCGGCTCGTTGATGAGCCACTGCATGTCAGCCTCAAAGCGGGCCCGGAACTTCACGAAGGGGTTCACCTCCGGCAGGCGCTGCAGCTGTCGCTTTAACAGTACCAGCGATGCATTCAGGAGCGCCTCTCCTTCCAGCGGCGGCGTGGCGGTGCTCTTCACGATCTCGCAGTAGGGCGGCAGAATCGCAGGATTCTTTTCGCCGCGCAGGTGAAACACATGCGCGAAATCATCCCCATGCAGATGGTAGTAGCCTTGCGCATGGAAATAGCCCAGGCGCTGCTGCTCCATGTCGATCTCGGCGATGGCCACTGTCGTTTTCACATGCTCCAGCTGGTAGGCGCTTCCAGCCGTGTCAGGCAGATAAAACGAGTCCAGTTCAATGAGCAGCGGCCTTCCAAGCGACAACTGCTCCTCGATGTGCGCTGTCAGCGGACGGTAGATCGCCAGCTCCTGCACATCCAGCGCGTAAAGATCGTACAAGTCCGTGAGCTGGTATTTGAAAAAGGTCCATTGGTCTCCCTCAAAGTCGATGCCCAGCGTGAACGGCAGGGCTGCTATCGGCTCCAGGCCACGCGCATGCAGAACTTCGATCCACACATCGACGTAGCAGTTCGTCTCCGCCCACTCGCGCTCCTGCGTGTGCAGGCGATGGCGCGTGTAGGTTTGTGGATCAAGTGCTGGAAACGGCCGGCTCATAATTCGAGGGCATTTTTCACTTCATAGGGCCAGCGGTCGGGATCAAATCCGTGATGCTTGAACAAGGCCAGCGTGATGCGCTCCATCCCAAATCCAATGCAGGCCGAGTGCGCCGCTTCACCATTCGGCAGCTTGATGTCGAAGGCTTTGCCAAAGTAATCCATGTGGCAGTTGGTCGATGCAATTGCCGTCGGCTTTTGTTCCGAGGCCACGGCGAAAGTGAACTCATGCTTCAGATCCTGCTCCTTCTGCGATGCCGCCATCACCCGTCCTCCACGTCCAAAGAACGGGTCGTTGGCGACCACGATCTCCACGCCGAGTCCGACCTCAGCCAGAATGTCCCGGCCCAGTTCGATCCACTGCCTGCGATGTTCCAGCGCCTGCTCAGCGGTGCCAATGCGCACGAATTCGCGCTGGCGAAAGATCTGCAGGCGGCAGGGGTCGATCGAGGGCTCATGCCGGAACACCTGCGAGAACAAATCCACCGTCCTGCCCTCATCCGTCAGCGTACCCGTCGCCGTGGGATACAGCGGGTAGCAGCACGCGGGCGTCAGCATCAGCGCACTCGGCGTCAGGTCCTCGGTCCATTCCTCGCCGCTCTCGCGCTTGGTCAGCATGCCCATATGTTCGCGATCTCGCCCCATGAAACTGTGCACGGACCCCATCAGGTCCGGGAAGTTTTCGATGTGGCTCGTCTTCAAATAATGCTCACGGCTCAGCACTCCGGGCAGGCGCATGATGTCCGCCTGGAGGTGGGCTGCGCGCCGGGTGACAAGGCGGTCAAAGCTCTGCAGCACGCCTTCAAAAACACCGTTGTAGCCATAGACACCGCGCACGCCCAGCGGCACGAGCAGCCCGGCCTCGGTGACCTGGTCGAGAAAAGCCTGATAAGCCTCAGTGATGGGGAGAGTTGCGGTCGAGGTGCAGGTCATAAATCAGCTTTCCTTGTGAACCATCAGCATCGTGGCGTTCAGTTTCAAAATGCGGTCGTTGTTGACCATCAGTGCCGCGCCATAAGCATCCCGCAGATGGCGGGCGATGCTGAATTTGGAATCGTTGCGATAACCCGAGATGCCGCAGATCAGCATTGCCCGGCCCACGATGTCCACGAGCTGCTGGGATGTTGAAAGCTTCAGATTGTTTGTGCGGATGGAGAAGCCAAACTCTTCAAACACTCCCGGGCAGTCGCGGCTGCGAAGTTCATCGTACTCACGCGCCATGGTCGTCACATTGTGCCTCATCACCTGCAGCACCTGATCGACCTCTCCGAGGCGGATGGCCGAGATGGGTGTCTCTCCGGGGGTCTTGCGCGCTTCAGCACGCACGAAGGCTCGGGCCTGGTTCACCGCATCCATGGCGATGCCCGACCACAGCGCGCCCCACACGATGTGCGAGTAGGGATGCATTGTCTGCCCCAAAATCTCATTGAAAGGCTGCGGCAGGATCTGCTCTGCGCTGCCTGTGGCTGTCAGCTCAAAGCCCGAGCTGCAGGTGCCGCGGAAACCCATGGTGTCCCAGGTCGAAAGCGGCACGGCGGTGTATTCCCCTTTTCGTACCATCACGTGCACCTGCTCATTCGCCGGCGCGTTCGATGCACTGCGGCAGGTCACCAAAATCTCGTCTGCGAAGTCACCATAGGAAATGACCGGGGCCTTCTTGGTGAGTTTGAACTGATCCCCCGAGACTTCCACCGCACAGATGCTGGAGCGCAAGTCTCCTCCCGTGCCGATCTCCGTCGTCGCAGAGGCCATCAGTCGCTGCTCCTCCACCAGCTGCCGCAGGTAGTCGCAGAAGTATTCAGACTGCTGCGCATGGTGCACCACACACGCCACCTGGATCTTGTGCATCGCATAAATCATCGCCGACGAGCCGCAGTACTGGCCCAGCGTCTCGCAGATCTTCGCGACTTGGGCGAGGTTCAACCCCATGCCGCCATACTCTTCAGGCACATAGGCGCTCAGCAGCCGCGCCTCTCGCATGGCATCGATCGACTCACTTGGGAAGCGCGCCTTCTTGTCCACATCGGCTGCATGCACGCGGAGCACTGATTTGCCCAGCGCATGCACCTCCTTCAAAAGTTCGTCAAAATCGACTTCGGTGCTGCAAAGAGTGCTCACGGCAATGGATGGGGGATGGGAGGGTATTGAGCTTGAACAATGGGAGCACATCGGCGTGATGCGGGCCTAGGCCGCGAGCTTCGTGATCGCTTCAGCAATCGACTCGATGCTTTTGAAAGTGCGGCGGCCGATCAGGTTGTCAGGAAACTCGACATTGAACTTGTCTTCCAGCGCCAGCATCACCGCCACCGTTGCCAGGGACGTCAGCCCGGCGTTGTAGAGATCATCTCCCTCGGCGAGATTCTCGACTGGGAAACGCCCATGCTGCGCAAGGACCTCGCGGATGTCGGGCACCAAAGTGTTGCGTTCGTTCTCGCTCATAATGATAGATGGACTAAATATGTATGAT
>Ga0209066_10001853_pt1 | contig 27180 bp, 18 predicted proteins | sample All_14_2_FD_187198 | JGI IMG/M metagenome (GOLD analysis project Ga0209066, IMG submission 187198) | Freshwater microbial communities in response to fracking from Pennsylvania, USA - Allegheny Zone_MetaG_DW_15 (SPAdes) (version 2) ...
CCTCACGCCCCAGCCACCCCCCCCCTGAGGCTGCAAACCCCAGTGCCAGCAGCCAGAAAAGCGCTGGGTAAGCCAACGCCAACAGGGTCCGCCGACTTTGCGACCACACCCGCACCAGTGCCCATCCCGAGGAAATGGCCGACCAGTATGCTGACAGAGAACCGGTCAGAACGCCCCACCAACCCTTGGGCCATTGACTGCGAACGATGTCATCCCAGACCAGAAACTCCATGTCCACCGCCACTGGGTGGACGGAGTCGGCAGCATCGTCGGGCGGACAGGCTTTGACCCACCAACCTTGCACATGCTCCGCACGCTTCTCCCGGGAGCCCACGTCGTACTGCCAACCGTTGGCCGCGCCCTGACGCGGGGCCTCGGTGCGATACGTGCGGTGGTAGTAGGCGGCGCCTTTGGGATCAAACCCACTGATGAAAAAGACAGTCCGTTTGCGCACCGCGCCGTCGATGTTCATGCCCAGTCTTCCAATTGTTCGCACATGCGGACCAAGCCCTTTTGTGTCTCTTTCAGCCGACGGGCTCCCTCGGCTGCAGCGCAGGCCACAGCCTCTGAAGACAGCAAACCCGCCAAACCCTGCCGAACACCTGCAGCAGTGGGTTCGCTGCCGGGCAATCGGGCCGCCACGCCGAGTTGCTGCAACCGCATGGCATTGTCAAACTGGTCGTAGGCTTGCGGCCAAAGCAACTGGGGTATGCCCGCCCTCAACGCCTGAGCACTGCTGCCGACACCGCCGTGATGCACCAAGACACGTGACCGAGGCAACAATTGGGCGAATGGCTGGTGCTCACCACACCACACACCCTCACGCGGTCCCAAAGCCGCCACGTCCCCCGGGACCGCCCCCAACATCACGCCACGCAACCCCAAGGCAGACAACGCCTGGGCGGCTGCGCGAAACAGCGCCGCGCCATGCAACTGGCCCGTTCCCGGCATCACCACAACCGGCGGGGTTCCTTGGTCCAGAAATTCCCTCAAGCCCGGGTGCAGTTCGGCACCATCGTCAAACAGAGGAAACTCGCCTGCCACCACCTGAGAAGGCCAATCACGCGCCAACGGCGCAAACCACTGAGGAAAAAGGGTGAGCCCGGCCGATGGCGAATGCATCCATTGGCCAAAGACCGATTCGGCCAGCGGCGGCAGTCCCAACCGGTGACGCATGTCGTTCAACGTGGGCAATACCAGCGGCTGCAGCTTGAAGCGGTCCAGCACACCCCACGCCAGCCTCGGCAGCCACTGCGGCGTCCAGCCTGGCAGCTGCCACTGGGCCAAGGTCATGGGTGGGATGGAAGTCCGCAGCATGGTCGCCGCCGTGTAGGTGCTGACCAGCGGCAGCCCCCATGCCTCGCTTGCCAGCCGAGCCCCCATGGCAACCGGGTTGGCCAGCACCAGCAAACGCTCGCCCTCGCCCATCTGTTGCCGCCAGGCATCGAGCGCTTGCACCGTGGGCCAGAGCGCCGGGCGCAGCATGTAGCGCCACATCACGCCCAACCCATCCACCGGATGCCACAGCTTGGGATGATTCAGTGTCTGGTGCTGCTCTTCGGTGGAACCCACAGGCACAAAAGCCAATCCCTGTCCCGTCGCCAACGCTTCAAACACAGGGTTGGACAACAGCGTGACATGGTGGCCCCGATGAGCCATTGCCCGGCCAAGCCCCAACAGGGGATGGATGTCCCCCAGACTGCCCATGGTGACCAACGCCAACCGCACCGACTTGCCTTTCATGGCCGCGCCAGCCACGGCCGCAACGCACGTCGCCACCAAGGCAAATTTGCTGGCGCACTTTGTTTCAGACGCAGCAAGGCAGCCAAGGCCTCTTCCGCTGAACAAGGATGTCGGGCACCCGGTGCCAGATAAACCGGGTAATGCAGCAACACCCCCGCCACCAGTTCATCCAAGGTCAGGCAGCGTGTGCGGCGCGTGACCGGGTGGCGGTCGGTCGTCAATCCCCAACTGGCGTAGAAAGGCTGCCCATGGCATACCACCGGAACCCCCCGCAGCAACGCCTCAAAACCGGTGAGCGACGTCATCACGTGCACTTCGTCCACCTGCGGCAACAGTTGGGCAATGTTGGCATGGGTCAGCACTTCATTGCACCATTGCTCAGCTTGATGTTCCTGTGCACCTGGGCCGCGCAGGCCAGCCACCACGTCCGGGTGCGGTTTGTAGACCACCCAGGCCGTCGGCCTTTGTTGTCTGACCGCTTGCAACAGCCCCAGGTTCGTGCGGACATCCACCGCTCCCCACCGAATGGAGGCATCGGTTTCCACCTGGCCCACCACCAGCACCACCGACCTTGAGTCCGCGGGGCGCAGCCAAGCTTGCCCTGCCAGGTTGTACTTGCTGATGCCCTGCGAAACCAACTGCTGACGCAAGGCATTGGCCCTGGCCAAATCACTGGCGGTGAAGCAATGGTTTTGCAGCCACACCTCCAGGTCACTGGGTTGGCGGCTGTCAAAGTAGATGCCACGGGTGTCCACCACCCAAGACAGTGGGCGCACCAGGTCAGCCCCCAACCCCACCGATCGGACAAAGCCATCCTCCAGTCTCACCACACGCACGTTATCGGCCAACCCCTGCGGCACGTCCGCTGCGCCCCACAGCAAAAGGTCGGCCCCGGCAGGCACTTCTGTGGGGCAAGACACAAAGGCGACATCCGGTCGCTGGCAAAACTGCCGGACCAACGACCGCTTTCGCAGAGAAAAACCCATTGCACACACCACCGGGCGCAATGTCTCCGCCATCAAGGCGCCCCCATTGCCAACTGCCTCAATAAGTTTTCCACCGCCAAGAAGTGGTCATCCCAAGTCGGCAAGCGGTAGTGGGTCAGGCGCTTCAACTGGTCAGCTCGACGCAAACTGTTGCCATCTGCGTAATCCTGCACCGCCTGCAACCAGCCCTCACCATCAATAGGAGACAGGTAATCGGGCACACTCCCGGCAACTTCCTGAAACACCGACAAGCGACTGGCCACCACAGGTGTTCCCACCGATAACGCTTCAACCATTGGCATCCCATACCCTTCAGCAAACGATGGGAACAACAATGCCCTGGCATGCCTCAGCCAGAGTGAGAGCTCTCTATCGGTACAGCGGGGCACCTCCAACACATGGTCCTTCAGGGCTGCGCAACGCTCCAGCATGTCGACCACCTGCTCACACTCCCAGCCACGTTGACCCACCACCACCAATTTGGGGGCAGCAGCGCCCAGGCGGGCAACCAACTCGCGCCATACATTCAACAACAGCAAGTGGTTTTTGCGAGGCTCTATGGTTCCAAGAGCAACGAAATAAGGCCCTGCAAGCGGTGGTAAGCTTTTTTCTCCTGAGTTCAAAGGAGCGGGAGCCAAGGGTGCCACTGCGGATACAGGCATGGCGACTCCTCGGGCTTGTGCGTAGGCAATCAATCCCGACAAGGTATCAGCCGAATTGACCACCACGCCCGCCCCCAGCTCAAGCACCCGGTCCATGCGCAGGGCATGGGCTTGCGCAGCGCCTTGAGGAAAAAACTCTGGATGCGACAGGGGCAGCAGATCGTGTACAAAAAACACTGGCCGTAAGCCACTGCTTCTCACCCAATCGCCAAAACCCGGCTTTTCCAGCCCCGTCTGGCCCAGAAAAAATGCAGGCCTGGCACCACCAATCTGACTGGGCCACGGCGGCACACAAGCCCTTGCAACAACCGACCGCACAGCCCACCCCATCCGCGACGGAGGCCGCAGCAGCAACGCAAACAATCGCCGAGAGGCCTGGGCAGGCATGAGCCTACGCCACTGGCCTCGTTGGAGCATTGCCGATGAATGCGCACCGTAACGCTCAACGTACGCCAGAAGCACTCGATCCACCCCCGTGGGCAGGCGCCCCCTTTCAAGCCGGTCAATCAGCCGACTGACATCAATCAAGTATTTGTCAGACACACTGGACAAAGCAGTGTCAATTTACTGCACAGCGTTGTTCAAAACATTAACCGGGGCAATGACCGAACCGACGATATTCAAGAACTTTTGCAGTTCTGCAGCCGGCGCAGTGGACACGAACAGCACGTCTTTGTTACGCACAGGAAAATTCTGCGCGGCAAAAAAACTGGCGGGGTCTTTCAGGTTGATGCTGTACACCACCGGCACTTTGCCAGGAGGGCTAATGCGGAGGGAGGGCAAAGGCGTATCCAGGTTCGATGCGTCTTCAAAGCGAAACACAAACACGCCACGGGCATCAGCCCTCTGGTCTTGCAGACCTCCCACACGGGCCAGCGCTTGGGTGAGATTGATACCCTGAGCCTCGAAATCCACCTCTCTGTTGGAACCCGCAGCCCCCAGCACGGTGAAGCTATATGGCAAGTGCAAGGCTGTGAGCACATCACCGGGCAACAACATGACGTTGTTGCGCTGATCGGTGATGACACGCTCCAAAGGCATGTCCGTTACCGTGTTACCCCGTGTGAGCTGCAACGTGATTTTGCCCACAGGTTGCCTTACCCCTCCCGCAGATGCCACAGCATCCAATACGCGTTCACCACGTGCCGTAAGAGGCATGCGCATGCTTTGCCCCACCTCCCCCACCACCGTGACAATGCTGGTGGTGTTGCGCAACAAGCGCACCAACACCTGAGGCTGGTTGGCTTTGCCTTGAAGACGTTTGACAATATCGGCCTCAACCTCGGCGGCGGACCGTCCTGCCACTCTGACATAGCCCACGAACGGCACGGAAATGTCGCCCTCCGCACTGACCATTTGTTCGGGTAGCACAACCACACGCGACGTAGAGCCCGAGCGGACATCGACCAAGCCACTGCCAAAAAGCGAGGCTGGCGGAGCCTCCCAAACAGACACCTCTACCACATCGCCCGCACCCAAACTGAAACCCGGTTGCGCCACATTTCCCCACAAGTTGGCGAAAGAGCGAGAGTCAGGACGGCTTGCCATTTCAAGCGCCAATGGACCCGTGACATCAACTACCTTGATACCGGTATCCGCCGCAGGCTCAGCCTTAACCTGCTCAACGCTGGGCCCGTTGGACGGCAACCAAGCCGGGTACGTACCGCACCCCCCCAAAGTCAGGACAGCCAGCCACAGCCAACGCCACCCCAAAAAACGTGCTGTTTTCAAAGAAAATCCCTGTGAAAAGTGTGATGTTCCCAAGCAGCGCTCATTCGCGCCGCAAAGCCAAGTGGGCAGCACGCAACTGACGCTCCAAGGGTAAGTCCGACTCCACCCCCAATACACTCCGGTAATACCAGCCACCCCACGAACGACGCTGGGCCTTGGCATAGCGCTTCAGCGCATGGTCCAGTCCTGGTAACGTTCGCCCGGCTTTGCGTGCTTCGTCCGATTGGGCCAGTCCTTTGAGAATGCTCATTTTTGACCATCCATCGCGAAGTTTGCGCGCATAGTTAAGCCACCCAGCCTCGTCGGCCTCACGGCCCAACAACGCCGCATATGCCGCTTTGACGAACAGCCCACCTTCAAGCTCCATCAAGGCGTTTATGTGGTCCACCTGCGGCGCTGGCCCAGCGGGCATGCTGTTTTGCAAGGTGGGGGCCACACCCCAGGAGGGAGCAAGCATGACTTGATTCGTGCGCAGGGGTGAAGGTGCTGCCGCCCGGCGCAACGCTGTACGCCGGGCCTCGTACCGCTGTGCCTCTTCACAACCCGACAGCACCTGCAGCATTTCCGTTCGTGTCAAGCCAGACTTCAACTGGGCAACATAGCCTTTCAACCCTTCCTCATCGGCAGCCCGACCCAAAAGCCTCAAATAGGCTTGACGCACAAACTCCGTGTCATCGGATTTGGGCATTGCATCTTCCAACATCTGGACCACATTCATGTCTGTTGCTTCCCTTGTTTCAAACTCAACCTGCTCCACCAGCCCGGCCGGGCCACCGCCGGACGGGAATGGACCGTCACTTTGAATGACTGAATCAAATTTTCCAACCTCGCATTATCTGCGGCGTTGGCAAAGGTGAGCCCGTCGGAGTGTGCCGATACGGGCATTTGCACCAAGGCGTGGCAAACGCCCCGCCCCAACACCAGCGTGGGCTCGGTAGCAGCAACTTCCACGCCGGGCACCACCCGCAATTGAACCACGAGCAAAAACCAAGTTGCCCCTTCACTTGGCAAAGCGTCCAGCACGGGCTGAAGACGTCCATTCGGCATATGTTCGTAGGTCAGCATCAGCAGCAGCAGCCGGCGATTCCGATCGGTCATGCGCTGGCAAAAGCGTTGTACGCTGCGTTGAAAATGCGCCGCATCTCTCGGTTGATCTGGCCGGTGATGATTGAACATGTAACGCTGCCCAAATACCTCACGATAGTACCGGTGGTCACACTGGTTAGCGGACATGTCCACCTTATCCGCATCTGGCACTGGTACAAACTGAGATGAATCCAAAAAACACCGAAAGTTGTCTTTCAATGCATGGGCCACGATCTCAGGCGTGGTGAACAACCAATCGAACGGACCAGAAAATGCCCTCAGCCCCAGCCGCCGCAACTCAGAAGCACCGTGGCACATGGTACCGAGCGAGATGGCCTCAGTGAAAAGCTGACCGCCCCACCCAAGTGCCAATGCGTTACCGCCAGGAACCAAATCAGGCAAACGACGTTTCACATTGCCACGATCATCCGGCTGTGTGGTCACTGCCCCGTGGGCAACCATTCCCAATGCGCGCAACCGCCTGTCCGCCGGCAAGTCAGATTCCACCCCTTTGACGTGACGCAAGTACCAACCTCTCCAGCCACGCAACTGGGCCCTGGCGTGGCGCTGAACGAGCTCTCCCATGCCCGGTACATCAGGCGCATACCGACGACACTCGTCACAACGCCACAACAAACCCAATACATGGGCTTTGCTCCACCCCTCGCGCAGCAATCCCACATAGTAATGCAGGCCTTGGGGGTCCACCTCGCGGCCCAGCAGGGCCCTATATGCCTGACGGACAAAACCGTCCCCATCCAGGGCAAGCAAGCCCGGGATTAACTGATCGGCAGTGGTTTTACCTTGCAATGGGTGATGTGTGTCAGTGGTCATGGGTGCCATGCCCAAAAAGACATTCCCTGATGGCATTCAACTTGCACTGGATGGCTTGATGCACCAGCTCTGCGTAGGCCGGGCAACGCCGCGCCACAGACCAATAAATATCTGCGTCCTCCAAATTCGGATTCCTCCAGGGCTTGTATGCGCTGGAGTAATGAATAATATATTTCTTCATTTTCGCAGCATACAGATCACTTGAGAAATAAGCTGGACCATCCGGTGGCATGCAATATTTTTCAAATCCATAATTCCACAAATAATTCCATGCACTATCCACTAGCTTTATCTGTCCTGCGAGCGCCATGTTCAGAACATCTTGATCAGGACAACTGAGTTTGGTGTGCTTCTGCATCAGTTCAAAACACTTATGACGCAGATCTTGCGCCAAGCATTTCTCAACATCAAAAATCAAAACGCCTGAATTTACATAACCAAACGGATCCAAACCCAATTGATTTTTCACATAATTGAAATGCCCATGATTGTTAAAATCACGCACGCCGGCCATGGCAAAGCCAGACATCTCCACACTCAACAATTCATGCAAACTCCGCCGCACAATCAAATCAGCATCCAAATAAATGACTTTAGGATGAATCTTTAATAACTCTGGAGCCCACAACCTCAAATAAATCTCATGAGAATAATGTGCGCGCATTCGCACATGCTTCAAATCGGTTATACCTCGCAAGTCCACACAAAATATACTGATATTTCCATAATGCCCCTCAGTTTCCAGCCATTCGACTTTGGCTTCTGGCAGGCCCAAATGCAGCACATATGCCACTCCGTGATAACTTGCGTCCAAGGTCTCAGAAATGGATTGCAGCGTGACGCACAATTGCGGCAGGTACCCTTCATCTACAGCGAAAGCAATCGGGATAACCTGAGCAGAGTGTGTCGCAGCCTGCGCTCGCATCACACCAAAACTGGGCTGCCAAACAGCTTCCGGAAAGGCCCGTGGAGCAAAAGGCATCCACCCGTCATGCACCTCACTAACTATGATCTGTGCCATCTCTCTCTGCATGGATTCAGGGGAGCGCTCATACAGACGTACCACATCCTCCATATTTTTGCTGAACATAGTGCGCTGCTCTGCAACGGACAGTTCTGCGGCGAATGCGGAAATATTCTTAAAAGCCTGTACCAACGAGGTCAATCGCGCAACCCCTACTCGCCCAGCCAAAGATCGCGGATTGTTGACCGTATATCTGACCAGCGACTCGCCCATGAGCACGACACGCTTGGCCTGCGTCACCACCTTGAAATGAAACGTACGATCATTCCCAAACGGAATCTCATCGAACGTAGCACCGATGCGAGCCAAAAAGGTGCGAGATATCCACCTGTTCCAAGGCACAACCGCACCACACAACAATTTCTCAGAGAAATCTTGATAACTCCCGGCTCGCACAACCTCATCAGACAACCCAAACAAATCTACCCGATTAACCAGCCCTGTTTGTGCATTCATTTCCTGAAAGTGGCACAGCAATACGTCTGCGCCAGGATAATCGGCAACGGCTTTGCGCAAATGAGCGTAAGCTCCGGGAATCAGGCTGTCATCGGCATCCAAAAAGTGGACATAGCGCCCTTTCGCTTGCCGCAAACCCAAGTTGCGAGCGGCACCAGCACCACCGTTGGATTGTTGATACAAACGAATACGGGCTTCTTTCGCCGCGTATCTACGCACAAGCGAAGCGGTGCCGTCGGTGGAACCATCGTCCACCACCAGAATCTCCAAGTCTGAAACCGGTTGAGCCAACACACTTTCCAAGCATGCTGGCAGACTATCGGCTTGGTTATACGCCGGGATAATGACCGAAATCAATGGCAACACAGACCCCAAGCTACACGCATCAATCGCCACCAAACAAATCGCGCGTGTACACCTTCTGAGCCACGTCATCCAGTTCCGGCACCATGCGGTTGGCGATGATCACATCGCATTGCGCTTTGAATTCATCCAAGTTCCGCAACACGGGCGATTGGAAAAAATGCTCATCCGCCAATGCGGGCTCGTACACCATCACCGGCACACCCTTGGCTTTGATGCGCTTCATGATGCCTTGCACACTGCTGGCACGGAAGTTGTCGCTGCCCGCTTTCATCACCAGCCGGAACACCCCCACCGTTTTCGGTGACAACTTCAGTATCTGCTCCGCCACAAAGTCCTTGCGGGTGCGGTTGGCATCCACAATGGCCTTGATCATGTTCTGCGGCACCTCACTGTAGTTGGCCAACAGCTGTTTGGTGTCCTTGGGCAGGCAATACCCCCCGTAGCCAAAGCTGGGGTTGTTGTAGTGGTTGCCAATGCGGGGGTCCAAGCACACCCCGTTGATGATTTGCCGCGCATCCAACCCATGGCTGGCCGCATAGCTGTCCAGCTCATTGAAGTACGCCACCCGCATGGCCAGGTACGTGTTGGCAAACAGTTTGATGGCTTCGGCCTCCGTGCTGTCGGTCAGCAGCACAGGCACGTCTTTGCGTGTGGCCCCCTGGAGCAACAAGTCGGCAAAGGCTTGACCCCGCTCCGATCGTTCGCCCACCACAATGCGGCTGGGGTGCAGGTTGTCATAAAGCGCCCGGCCCTCACGCAAAAACTCGGGCGAAAACATCAGATTGGCCTGTGGATACTTTTGCCGCATTTGTGCCGTGAACCCAACTGGCACCGTGCTCTTGATGACCATCACGGCTTCGGGATTGATGGTCAACACATCCTGAATGACGCCCTCCACCGTGCGGGTGTTGAAGTAGTTGGTCTGCGGGTCGTAATCCGTTGGGGTGGCAATCACCACAAACGCAGCCCCCTGGTAGGCAGACTCTTTGTCCAGGGTTGCGGCCAAGTCCAGCGTGGCGTGGGCCAGATAGTGCTCACACTCGGCGTCTTCAATCGGGCTGATGCGCCGATTGATCAAATCCACCTTGTGAGGATCAATGTCCACGGCCAACACCTTGTGGTGCTGTGACAGCAATATGGCGTTTGACAAGCCAACGTAACCTGTTCCGGCAATGGCTATTTTTTTCATGAAAATGCTCACGCAAACAAGTCTTCGGCAACCACGGCGTCCAAACGCTTGGCGGCTTGGTCTTTGGCAGACAACAGAGGAGACAGGCTCAGCTCAGGCCAGTCAATGCCGATCGCCGCGTCATTCCAGGCAATGCCCCTGTCACACGAGGGCGCGTAATAGTCCGTGGTCTTGTACAAGAAGTCGGCCGTGTCCGTCAGCGTCACAAAGCCATGGGCAAAACCCGGTGGAATCCAAAACTGCCGGTGGTTTTCCTCGCTCAGTTCCACCCCCACCCATTTCCCAAACGTGGGAGAGCTTTTTCGAATGTCCACCGCCACATCGAACACGGCCCCGCGCACACAGCGCACCAGCTTGCCCTGCGCATGAGGAGGCAATTGGTAGTGCAAGCCACGCAACACACCTTTGGCGCTGCGGCTGTGGTTGTCCTGCACAAATTTCACATCCAAACCTGTGGCTTGTTTGAAGTCGTTCTCGTTGTAGCTTTCAAAGAAAAAGCCACGGGCATCGCCAAACACTTTGGGCTCCAGAATGAGCACATCGGCAATGGCGGTTGAAGTCACTTGGTAGGGCATGTCAGGCTTTCACTTCAACAAATTGAGCATGTATTGGCCATAGCCACTCTTGGCCAGCGGTTTGGCAAGGGCTTGCAACTGCTCGTCGTTGATGAAGCCATTGCGCCAGGCAATCTCCTCGGGGCAGGCAATTTTCAGGCCCTGGCGTTTTTCCAGCGTGGCAATGAACTGCCCGGCCTCCAGCAGGCTGTCGTGCGTGCCGGTGTCCAGCCAAGCGTAGCCGCGCTGCATCATTTGCACGGTCAAGTTCCCTTGGTCCAGATAGGCCTGATTGACGGTGGTGATCTCCAACTCGCCCCTGGCACTGGGCTTGACACCTTTGGCGATGTCCACCACCTGGTTGTCGTAGAAGTACAGCCCGGTCACAGCAAAATTGCTTTGCGGTTGCGGGGGCTTTTCCTCGATGCTGGTGGCCTTGCCAGTCTTGTCGAAGGCCACCACACCATAGCGTTCCGGGTCGTGCACGTGGTAGGCAAACACCGTGGCCCCCTGGGGCTGGCGGTCTGCGTCTGCCAGCAGTGTGTGCAAATCGTGGCCGTAAAAAATGTTGTCGCCCAACACCAAGGCGCTGGGACTGTTGCCAATGAACTGTTCACCGATCAGAAAGGCCTGCGCCAGGCCATCCGGGCTGGGCTGCACGGCGTAGCTCAGGTTCATGCCCCACTGGTGGCCGTCCCCCAGCAGTTGCTGAAACCGAGGGGTGTCTTGCGGGGTGCTGATGATGAGCACATCGCGAATGCCCGCCAGCATGAGCGTGCTGAGCGGGTAATAGATCATGGGCTTGTCGTAAACGGGCAGCAGCTGCTTGCTGATGGCCAGGGTGGCCGGGTGCAGCCGGGTGCCGGAACCGCCAGCGAGGATGATGCCCTTGCGGCAAGTGGTAGACGTGGTCATGCGTTTCTCCCTTTCATTGAATTTCGGCCAACATGCGGTCCACCCCATGCTGCCAGGCTGGCAAGGTAAGACCAAACGTGGACTGGAGTTTGGTGGTGTTCAACCGCGAGTTGTGCGGGCGTTTGGCTGGGGTGACGAATGCACTGCTGGGCACAGGGGCCACTTCTTTGACAGCCAAATGCGGCGCAAACTTTCCTTGACTGTCAAGCGCCAACACATGGTTGGCATAGTCAAACCAGGTGGTTTCGCCACTGGCCACCAAATGGTAAATGCCCTCGCCTTGTCCGGTTCGGCACACCTGCCGAATGGCGTGTGCGGTCACGTCCGCGATGAGGTCTGCCCCGGTCGGAGCGCCGAATTGGTCATTGATGACCGTGAGGCGCTCGCGGTCTTTCGCGAGCTTGAGCATGGTCTTGGCAAAGTTGCCCCCGCGCGCGGCATACACCCAGCTGGTGCGAAACACGAGGTGTTGGCAGCCGCTGGCGGCGATGGCCTGCTCGCCCTCCCACTTGGTTTGGCCGTAAACACTCAAGGGGCCGGTGGCATCGTCTTCCACCCAGGGCTGGGAGCCGCTGCCATTGAACACGTAGTCGGTGCTGTAGTGCACCAGCCAGGCGCCAATGGCGGCGGCTTCTCGTGCGAGCACGCCAGGGGCCAGGGCGTTCAAGGTGCGGGCCAACTCGGGCTCACTTTCGGCCTTGTCGACCGCGGTGTGGGCAGCGGCGTTGACGATGACGTCTGGGCGCAAGGTGCGCACCGTGGCGGCCAAGCCATTGAGATCGGTCAAGTCACCGCACAAGGGTTGGCCGCTGGCCGACAGACCTCCCGCACGGTCAAGGGCGGTGACAGTGCCCAAAACGCCGAGGCTGCGCTGCAACTCCCACCCCACCTGCCCGTTTTTGCCCAGCAGCAGGATGTTCATGCCCCCGCCTCCGCCGTTGCGCCGTATTGCTTGCCCACCCACTCGCGGTAGGCACCGCTTTGGACGTTGGCGACCCATTCGGGGTTGTCCAAGTACCACTGCACGGTTTTTCGAATGCCCGTCTCAAAGGTCTCGGCAGGCTTCCAGCCCAGTTCGGCTTCGAGTTTGCGGGCGTCAATCGCATAACGCCGGTCGTGACCAGGTCGATCCGTGACGTAGGTGATTTGGGTGGCGTAAGGGGTGCCGTCCGCTTTGGGGCGCAGTTCGTCGAGCAAGGCACACACGGTGTGAACGATGTCGATGTTGGGTTTTTCATTCCACCCACCCACGTTGTAGGTTTCACCCAGCCGCCCGGCTTCGAGCACGCGGCGGATGGCACTGCAGTGGTCTTTGACGTAAAGCCAGTCGCGGATCTGCATGCCGTCGCCATACACGGGCAGGGGCTTGCCAGCCAGCGCGTTGACGATCATGAGGGGGATGAGTTTCTCGGGAAAGTGATACGGCCCGTAGTTGTTGCTGCAGTTGGTGGTGAGCACGGGCAGGCCGTAGGTGTGGTGCCAGGCCCGCACGAGGTGGTCGCTGGCGGCCTTGCTGGCCGAATAGGGGCTGTTGGGTTCGTAACGGTTGGTCTCGGCAAAGGCCGGATCGGTTTTGGACAGGCTGCCGTAGACCTCATCGGTGCTGACATGCAGGAAGCGAAATGCTTCCTTCTCAGGAGCGCTCAGCGCTGACCAGTATTGCCTGACCGCCTCCAAAAGCCTGAAAGTGCCGAGCACATTGGTCTGGATGAAATCCTCTGGACCGTGGATGCTGCGGTCCACATGGCTTTCGGCGGCGAAGTTGATCACGGCCCGGGGACGGTGGGTGGCCAAGAGTGCATCGAGCGTCTCGCGGTCCCCAATGTCAGCCTGAACAAAAATATGACCCGGATTGCCACTCAAACTGGAGAGGGTTTCGAGATTGCCAGCGTAGGTGAGCTTGTCGACATTGACCACCGGTTCATCCGATTGCGCCAACCAGTCGAGCACAAAATTGCCACCGATAAAGCCGGCACCGCCTGTAATTAAAATCATGGAAATCCTCTGGTTAAATCAATTTAATGAAATGAAAAATACTTCTGTCACCCAGTGCCACAAATTCTGAGTTTAGCAGCGGCAACTGCAAGCCATAGGCCAAGCTTTCACCCGTCAATGCCAACACCGCTCCACCTGCGGCCTGCAACACACACTGCGCTGCCGCGGTGTCCCATTGACTGGTCGGACCCAATCGGGGGTAAATGTCCGCCAAACCCTGGGCAACCCGGCAAAACTTCAAAGAACTTCCCACCTCCATCAAACTGTGCGGGCAATCCAATGTGGACAGCCAATCGCCCAGTCTGGCACTGCCGTGGGAACGGCTGCCAATGACACGCAAGCCCTCGGAAGGCAGCCAGCTTTTGGCACGCAACATTTCGGGCTCTGCACTGGCCTTCTGCACCCAGGCCCCCAAACCCGCCGCCGCGTAAAACAATTCATCAAGCGCCGGTGCATACACAACGCCCATCACCGGTACCCCTTGTTGCACCAGCGCGATGTTGACGGTGAATTCGCCGTTGCGCTTGATGAATTCCTTGGTTCCATCCAATGGGTCCACCAAAAAAAATTCATCCGTTTCCGCGTGACCAGAACTGCGCGATTCCTCCGAACAAATGAATATGCCGGGGAATTCCGCTTCCAACCCTTGCCGGATCACCGCATCGGCCCGCAAGTCCGCTTCGGTCAAAGGACTCACATCGTCTTTGAGCCAAACCTCGCCGCTGTCGCCATACAGACACATGATTTCATGACCGGCGGCACGTGCGATGCGGCACAGTGTTTTCAAATGGAGTGAATCAAATGTCATGATCAAATCGTCAAAACCAGTTTGGCTCCCACCGCCAAAAGCACCGACGCCAGTGCCAATCGCAGCAACCCATGGGGCAGACGCGCTGACAGCAAGGCGCCCGCCACAACGGCCGGAATGGAGCCAAGCAATAAGTTGGCCAGAAGCCCAAAATCGGTGTTCCCCATCAGCAAATGGCCCGCCCCCGCAAACAGCGCCAACGGAATGGCATGAACAATATCGGTGGCAATCAGCCGTGGTGGCGTCAACCTCAGTGGGTACAAGTAGGCCAAAAACACGGCGCCCAGAGCCCCCGCGCCCACTGAGGTCAAAGTGACCAGCACACCCAACACGGCACCGGCCAACACCGTCAGCCTGGGCTGCCAAGTTTTGAAATTTTCGGTGTCGGTGGTTCTCAGTCTTTTGCCCAATGCCTGCAAGGGCTTTTGAAACGCGAGGCCCACAGCGGTCAGCAACACCGCCCCTGCCATCGCAGCGGTCAAAACCGAAACATAAGCTTTATCTGCCGGATAAAACCGAATCCACAGCAATGTCAAGACAGACGCGCTCAAACTGCCCAACCACAAACGGCGAACCACCTGCCAATCGATCAATCCGTGTCTGCTGTGCACCTTGGTGGCAAACAGTTTGGTGATGGCGGCAAACCACAGGTCCGTGCCCACCGCCGTCAAAGGGGCCACACCAAAAACCAGCAGCAGCAGGGGTGTCATCAACGCACCGCCTCCCACCCCCGTCAAGCCCACCACAAAACCCGTGCTGGCCCCAGCCGCCACCAACATCCATTCCATGCGCGTTACCCCAAAACCCTCATCAACCGATCAATACACTGATCCAGCGACAACTCGGCGGTTCGCAAGTGCACATCGGGGTGCGGGGGCGGCTCATACGGGCTGTCAATGCCCGTGAAGTTTTTCAGTTCCCCGCGCCGGGCTTTGGCATACAGCCCCTTGACATCGCGCCGCTCGCACTCCTCCAGTGGGGCATCCACGAACACCTCGACAAACTCACCCGGGGCAAACAAGCCCCTGGCCATGGCCCGCTCGGCCACAAAAGGGGAAATAAAACTGACCAGCACCATCAAGCCCGCATCCACCATCAAGCGGGCAACCTCCGCCACGCGGCGAATGTTCTCAATTCGGTCTGCTTCGGTGAAACCCAAATTGCGATTCAACCCATGGCGCACGTTGTCTCCGTCCAGCACATAGGTGTGGCGATCCTCGGCAAACAACCGCTTGTCCAGCAAATTGGCCAACGTCGACTTGCCCGACCCCGACAATCCCGTGAACCAAATACAACGTGGCGTCTGGCGCTTTTGCCTGGCACGTTGCGCCTTGTTGAGTTCCAGCGCTTGCCAATGGATGTTTTGAGCGCGGCGCAACGCGAAATGGATCGTCCCCGCTCCCACCGGCTCCAAGGTGAATTTGTCCATCAGAAGAAATCCACCCAACGTCCGGCTGACGGCAGAGGGCTCAAACACCACAGGTGACAGGGTTGAAAGGTCAACCCAACCCATCTCATTCAAGCCCAACGTCTTGGCCGCCAAATGCGCGCCGCTGTTCACGTCTTGCCGGAACTTGATCCTGGACACCATCGCATCCACGTCTCCGCAGGCGTGCTTCATCACATAGTGGCGCCCAGGCATCAAAGGCTGCTCGCCCAACCAAACCAACTTGGCCTCAAACTGGTCGGCCATCTCTGGCGGGTCACCGGCCGCCACCAGCACATCTCCCCGTTTCACTTCGACCTCATCTGTCAGCGACACCGCAATCGCATCGCCTGCTCCAGCGAAGGGCACCACCGCCAAGTCCACCATCACCTGGCTCACCAACGTGGCAGTCCCGGATGGCAACACCCGCACCGCATCGCCAGGCCTCAGCGTGCCGGCGGCGACAACGCCCCCAAAGGCTTTGTTGGGGGCAGGGCCAGGCGGGTTGGCCCACTGCACTGGCAACCTGAGAGGCCGTTGCAGCAAGTCACCCTGGGTGTCCACCGCACACAGGTGCTGCAACAGCGCCGGACCACGGTGCCAAACCATGCGTGGGCTGGGCCCGCACACGTTGTCACCGTCAAGACCTGACAGCGGAATGGCTTGCAGATCGACAAAGCCCAAATCGTGCGCAAAGTGGCGGTAATCGGCCACGACATCGGCGAACCGCGATGGGTCAAACCCCACCTTGTCCATCATGTTGACCGCCAGCACCACGTGCCGGATGCCCATCAACGCCACCACGCGGCTGTGCTGCCTGGTTTGCTCCCCCGCTCCCTTGCTGGCGTCCACCACCACCACCGCCAGGTTGGCCGAGGCAGCCGCCATGACCACGTGGCGCGCATGCCCCTCGTGCCCGGACACACTTGTCACACCCAACCGCCGCTCAGCAGCAGCAAAAAAGCGGAAAGCCACATCGGCTCCGACCCCACCCGCACACACCGAAGGAGGGTCGACTGCAACTGCCTCGCGCCCAAGCCACAAGCGGTCGACCAGAGTGCTTTTGCCCTCCCCTTCACCGCCACAGACCATGAAACGCAAAGTGCTCATCCGCCGCTCACGTCCGCTTCGTCCGCCGCGTGCGAGGCGCTGGCACCATCGGGGCCGGGGCAGTGACAGCGGCAGTGGTGTTGGCATTTCCGCGGGACTGCATCACCTCTTTCAGCAACTCCAGCTGGGCCTGGGCCCTGATCAAGTCACGCCGCAGCTGCGCGTGCTCGGCCTCCTGCTGCGCCAAACGCAGGCTATCGCGAGCCACTTGCTCGTCACGCACGGACAGCCATTGGCGCAGGGAATCTGCCACCTCTGCCAGCTGAGATGCCACAGGGGGTATGGGTGCCAAACCCGATTTGGCCCCACCACTTGTGGGCTGCGCCGCCTTTTGCAGAGCTGTCAACACTGAGGTCAACCTCTCTTGCAGGGGAAATGGTGTCATGTCGAAATGCAAGCTGGACTTGCCGTCCATTCGGCCCAACACCTGCGGTGGCAACTTCAGCACCATTTGCGGATCGTTCTGGTGGCAAACAAACGTCACACCCTGCTGCCCCTCCAGACAAATCATTCGGGTCAAACGTTCGAAAACGGCCGAACGACCATCCCAGCGCCACAGTTCTTCGCCTTTGCCGCTCACGATGTGCAGCGCGTGCAACTCCACCACCGCAATCCGATCGCTGACGTCCATCCGCAAAGCAGCCAAACGCCCCAAGTCATCGGGCAAAGACACCGATACCTGTACACGCTTGCCATCGAGCAGATACCGACAAACCCCCTTGCGTTTGGCCGAATACGGCAAGGGAACGCCATCCACCAACTCAGAAACGTATGCCGTTACCGTTTGCTCTCGCCCGGAAATTGAGGGGTTTTGAGCAAGCGCTGACCTGAACATGTGATGGCTGCTGACCACCGGTGCGAAATAAGGCAACAACGTACGCAACTCAGCCTCCGTGTTCCAAATGGCTTGCGCGTCCCGTGAGCTAAATCGCCGAGGTGTTGGCTGTGCGACCAGAGAAGTAAAAATGCGTTGCGCAGCCGATTCCCAAGCACCAGCCACGTACAACTCAACGGGGCGAGACCGCCGCAGATCCGGCTCCACGAACTCGTCAGCGAAACGCGTCAAAGCATCCGAGTCGGTCGGCATATCCAAGAAACGAGCGCAAGCTTGCAGCGTATCCACCGTCTTGTCATACAAATCAGCGTGGTTGACCAAGAAGGTCTCACCGTCTTTCAGCGTTTTGACCACGCCTAACATGATCACTACCCACCAAGCTGCTATAGCAGATTTATCTGTTAAGGTGTAAAAAAAACTGGGATTCGCCTTGTAGCGTTGTAGTTGGCTTTGAATCACCTCCATAGGAGCACGAACAATTAGCACCCGCCTGACTTCAATGTGATATTCCGCAAATGTGGCCTCCCAAAAAGGCAGCAAATGCGTCATGCGAGGGTCTTTTACAGCCCAAACCCCCAAGCCTGAAAAACACTTGTGAAGTAGCGCATTTGCCTCCAAGCGAGCTTGAGCGAATTCGTGAGAACTGAAATCAATACCCCCGGCAAAGAACCCCCAGCTGTCCCAAGACGCGCCTAACGACTCGAATAATCGGTCATTAAACGCCATGATATCGGGGTGTTCAAAATAGCCCTTCGGATTTCCTTCGTTCGCAACATGCGGAAAATCCCCAAGTGAACAGCCTAGGGCTTGAAGCGAAGCGGTCAACAGTGAGGTACCGGAACGGTGAACGCCCAACACCACAACACCTCTAGACAGTCTATTGTGCTCAGGATCGATCAAAATTCGCTCCTAAAAAAATTGACGTCGAATTATTTGAATACAACAAGAACACAATGCAAATCTAATTAAACTCAAAATCAAAATTCAAATGATGAACAAAATATCACATAACTTCTTCAAAGCACAACCCCCAAACAGAATCATCTAAAACTTTTAAACCCATATTTTTTATGGAAAACGCACCGACGCAAGCCAAAGGGTCAACTCTCAGCGCTGACCTCAATTTCACATTAGGCAAGAAAAATTGCATGCAATTATACCCTTTGACAACGGGCAACTTCAACAGCTTTTCCTCTGAATAACGCGCATCTTCTTCAGTTTGAAAATATACAGCCGCAAATGAGTCAACATCACTTTCTAAATCAAATTGGAGCAAGTACCTATTACCATGAGAGATGCTTGTTGCCGGGAAATTTAAAATAGGATCTATACCTATGGAGCGAAAATTACCGGCCAGATCGAGCACTTCTACCTGTTGGTTAGGTTGACAAACACCAAGCCCGTTCCAATGCAAGAAACTTGCGCGCTTTTCTTGGGACCAAGCGTCATAAATTCGTCTATGGTAATTCCATGAAAATTGGGCAATATAGGCATCACCAAATACCTTGGATGGCGAGTAATTTGTGTTTCCATAACCAGCGAGCAACATTGGAATTGAGTGAGAATCAGGATCTACCTTGCTCAAATAACGCTCTGCACTGCTACTGATCACAACATTTGGCGACATCAAATCGACCATATCCAACTGAAATGTAGCGCTTCGCACATAAACAATATCGCGAAAAACCGGAGCAAAGTATGGCAATGCATATTTGATAAAACTATCGCCAAAAATTAAAAGTCGCTTATCCGTCTGAGCCATTGGATTATGCACGACGCATATATTATTTGTATTCCCGGGCAGAAACTTTCGATTATCAAACATTAAAAATTTAAATTCCGCTCTAAAAAAAACTTCCAAACACAACTTATTTATTCCAAGCATGTCACCCAAATCACCCGACCTCATTTCTTGAAATTCCAAAAAATAATCAGGAGTATTATATTGCAAACCCCATTTGCATAATAAATGCTGAACCACAGCCATAGTACCGGCATCTGTCATATGCGAGTCTAATATCCTAAATACAGGCTCGGATCTGTTGAGAGACTGAAGCAATTCAAGTGGATAGAGTACCATGTCCTGCAATACAGGTTGCCTAGCAACATAGCGGCTGAGAAAAAGACTGTTGATTCTTTCCCGCCAAGGCGATGGAACTTTATCCTGAAGAACAATCTCTTTGGATGGAAAAACTAAATGCTGATATAAAACACCTCTAGCCCGCAATTGGTTTCGGCGCTGCTCAAGATTATCTACTAAATATGCAACATTATCAGATGAAAGCTCTGCATCTCCAGTCAAGAACGCGAAAGATCGCTGACCGCCATCGAATAAAAATAAGTGATCATCTTGACCAATCAGTACGTTATTTTTAATAATTCCAGGCATATTCATAAAGCGCCCAATGCGTTTTTCATATTATTCTGAGAATTTTTTGTTAAAAAATGGACCAGTGAGGGCATCGAAATCCTCAGATCATCAGGCTCCATAGCATTCCGCTGATAATCAGAAACAAGAAACCCAGCATTAGGGTTGAATCCGAAAATATCACCAAACAAAACAAAATGAGTTATGGCATCCATTTCTTCAGGGAGGTTTTCACCGGCTTGATTTCTATAATGAGTCTCATCGAATATCCCACTGCTCCGACAAATATTAACCCATAACGATAAATTTTTATAACGATTAAGATCAGTAACACTAAATCCATGAAATGCACGCTTCGAATTAGCCTTTGCGGAAGGAACCTTGCGAATTCTTGCATGCCCTGTTCTTTCAGTTAAAGGATAAGAAACTGCTACTTTCTTGCCCCCAAAAACCGGCAGCAAACCAAATACTCGCTCCATCGCGTGAGCCCAACACCCATCTCCACCCGTTATAGCATTTGCAACTTCTAAATGAGAATCACTGGTTACCTCAACATAGCGGTCCGTCAAAATTCTCAATAGTGAACCACGAACCCAGAACATTGTCCCTGCAAAAAATCCCCATTCCTGATCTGGCCAGCCTTCTTTTAAACCACGCAATATCTTCTCAACTTTCGGTCGGTTGGCATACATCGTTTTTACTGCCGAACGATATAAGCATTCCGAGCCAACCATCCCCGCCCCCCCCTCAGAAGACAATTCGTTTATAACCCGATTAACCAAGTCTGGCGTCCCTAGGACACCATCCAAGGCAAGTCGACCAAGTGTATCCCCAATTTCCGCTTTATCATTCTTAGTGTGCAATTTCAAAACTGCATCATAACGATGTAGCTCATGACGCAAACAAGTAGTAAGAAATGGCAAAACATCCATACCAACATTCTCAACTGGAATAATTACTGAATTGGGATATTCATCTTTTATGCTCGACACAGTGGAGACCAACTCAAGCGGACATGTTACAAATAAATCAAAATTTTGACCTATATTAGACAGATGATCCGAGATTAATTTCCATCGATGGGGATAAAATATGTGTACACAAACAGCTATCTTCGCTTGGGGAGGTTTTATTAAAATTCCAGCTTCAGATTTTGTGTTTTTTTTTGGAGTCATGTGCGTAACAAGCTCGTCATACTCTGACAATGTTTTGCCGAGCATTCTCTCTTGCAACACCCAATTTCGCAACTTACTTCCTAGACTTCTATTTTCATTTCCGAAGGCTATTTGTTCACGCAACGCGTATGCCCATTCCGTTGAGGTATTAGAGACCAAACGAACTCCCGGCGCCTTTGCAGTGCGATACACACTTACATCTGAGGCAATAACCGGCAATCCGAGCGCTCCATAATCGAGTAACTTCAAATCAGATTTTCGACTGTTGAAATTCGTTTCACGAAGAGGTGCGACAGCAAAATCAAACTTTGCTGATAGACTCCGCAACCACTGGGTAAAATTGACATAATCTTTGGCCGGAATATCTAATACTTGAAGCCAAGGCCTTCCATCTGTCAAATCTTTCTTGTTAGTAATACCCACCAATGACAGCTTGAAATTAGGGGAAGCTTGGGCAACTGCGTCAAGGGCAGGAAGAATCAGCGCTAAGTCATCATCGTGTGTCGCAGTCCCCATGTACAAGGCGTGGATGATATTGTCTTTTACGCGAGGTTCTGGTTCATCGCGCCACAACTGATCACTGAGTTGATTCGGAAGTAATACAACATTTGCTTGCATCAACTTCATTTTCTCCTGCAATGCGGGAGTAGAAACCGTAATGATGGCGGAATGCTCTATTAAACTCTGCAAGAAGGGGGCGTAGCGAGCATAAGTTCCGTCTGGATCTTTATCTAGTGGAACATCCAACAAATCGTCATCTAATTCCAAACAATATGGAATATTCTCGTGAGAAAGTGTTAATATCACATTCTCAACCATATCCTGCGGAACAGCTGTTCTTTGGATTATGGCTCCGTCTAGCATTTTTTGTTTTGCGCTAGCCAAGAGCGTCGCCGGGGTCATTCTAATATACGTAACGTTTCGTTCTACCATGTTGCGAGTTCGCTCCCACACACGAATATGCGTGGAGCCAGGTGCATGACGTAAGTTTGGATTGGCCGGGCATATTACGCCTATACGCTTACGACTGTAGGGAGATAATGGTTGGCTTAACCTTCTATTTTCTCGCAGAATATCGCTATAAATATTTAGATACCCAGAGGCCATTTGAGCAGTAGTATTGGCGAGACCATAGCCATTCTGCCACTCTGTTAGAGCCTGCTCAGTTCTATCGTACTCACTATTATCGAAGGTCAAGCGAATAATTTCATTGTACAGCGCGGATATATTTGTGTGATCAAGCACCCAACCTGCACCGCATTCACTAACTCTGCTTGCAACATTTGGAAAATCTAAAACTGCTACCGGAAGTCCTACTGACCACAACTCAGTTAACGTATGGCAATACGTTTCATCCCAAATTGAAAAAATAATACCTATGTGAGGACTTACTGCACGTGCCTTGTCAGCAAATTCATTTCTTTCATATGAACCCAATGCCACAATACCTTTTTCTGGCATTTTTCCTATCAAACGACCCAAAATATAAAATTCAAGATTATTTTCCGTATCGTATTCAATGAGCGCCCGAATAATCTCAAGACCTTTAACTGCATTAATGTGCCCGGGCACTAAAATTCGTATAGGGCGTCCTCTTTGTGGCTTTTGACGTATACGATGAAATTCGGAGAAATCTCGACCATGCGGAATGACCACAAACCGATCTGCCGACAGATTCGGCATGGCATTTAAAATCAATCTTCTCGCGCTACTGGCTGTAGTCACGAAAGCATCGCAATGCACCAAAGCATTTTGAAATTTTTGCCGCCAGAATTTTAACCAATTCCCATTCGGAGTAGGAAGAGCCTCTTTTGGCCAGAGACACTCTCGATAAATAGAACTTTCTTCGAAGTAATTTTCTCCAAGGAAAATACCCATATCGTCTATCAGCTTAAAGGTAGAAGATAATGCATAAAAATCATGAAAAGAATAGACTACTTTTTGACCCAATTGGCGAGCTATCAGAGGAAGAGAGAGCCCATGCCATCCCAAATGGCGAATATGAACAAGGTCGAAATCAAATTCTTGTAACCAATTGAACACAACAGCATCATATTCGTCAGAGTTGTGAGTCACTGGGTCAACTGGATCTAGCAATTTGCGTGAGCGAACAAGACGAGTCTTACCATCTTCGCTCATGTGTGTTAACTCAAGCATTCTGCTGTCGGAGCGCAATATCCACCCGTCAAACGCACCAGAAAGCGCCTGCATTAGATCACGATTGGTCTGAGGTGTACCACCAGTCTGTGTTGCTATAACAAATAGAATACGAGGAACCCACGCTCGACCTCTCGATTCTATGCAATCCTGCCTTGCGAGTAAGGCGCGATTACGTGCCAATGCTATCTTTTCACTAGTGCTAAATATTCGAATTGCATTTTTATATTCGGGATACCGAGCATCTACAACAGCACGTCCTGCAGTCATTAATTCTGTCTTAGTGTCGCCAAAGCTTTTTGAACGGTCGTGAAAAACGTAGGTTCTGTCATCTATGACATTAATCCAACCCGCCCGTACTGCTCTCATACAAAAGTCATTTTCTTCGCCGTAACCGCGCGGGAACGCTTCAGCATCTAAAGAGCCAATACTTTTGATGCACTTCCGACGGACGAACATACAGAACCCATTACCAGTGGGCACACGAGGGTATAAACCCAAACTCCGGCGGCGAAATGCTCGCGCAAAAGTTATTTCATCTACTTCTTCGGGTAATTTGTTGTCGTTGCCCATTTTTGGTGCAGAGAAAGCTCCTGCACGGTCAGACATGGCAGTTACTGTGGCAATATTAGGAGCAGAATACGCCGCCGTCAGCATTCCCTCAAGCCAACATGGTGTTACACGGGCATCAGAATTCAATAAAATAACGTCATCTTCTCCCGCTTCATCGATACCTTTGTTTACTGTACGCGTAAATCCCATATTTTCAGCGTTTCGCATAATTCGAATAGAATTTACGTCTTGATATTTTTTCAATATCTGACCTATTCTTTCATCTGGGGAACAGTCGTCAATTAATAGTATTTTTGCAAACTTTGGTGTATACGCAAGCAGTCTCTCGATACAAACCTCCACATCGTGAGGCGCATTGTATATTGGGACAACAATAGTTACCCCCACCACCGGAAATTGGTCGTATATTCTTCCAAATCCTCTAATGAGCTCGGAAGATTTAACAATGATACTTTCGGAAAAAGTTCCATTGGGAAGCCTAATAGATATTACATGCTCCCCCCCCGAAAAGAAAATTGCTGGATTATCGAACTCCAATCCTCCATAACCTTCAGAAATTCCTTTTTTCTTGAGATCTAATCTTCGACCATTGTTTCTTGTTTTCTGATAGAAATGCCCATCAAGATAAATATCCACACTGAATATTTCACCGGGCTTTTTATCATTGACGCACCAGCCTCGAATGGAATTTACATCCGAGTAGTCTAATTTTTGCCTAAATGTCGAATTATTTAGATCCTCCTCAGGCAACAATGGCTTATTAATTTTGACCGCCACACTTTCATCTACAAAGTTGATCGAGCTTTGCAATTGAGTTAACGATGCCTGATCATTCTTTTCTTTTGTGCGGCGCAACGAAATATTATTGTCTTGTGGTTGATCAATAAGAGCCAGTGTCTTTCCCACTAAATTATGCAGGACACGAGCCGTCTCGGTCGAAATCGTTTTGTGGTTTACTGAAAACTTCAAAGCATCGATTATTGTATGTAAAACTCTTCCTATATTATGAGTGGTCAGTTTTTCTAAAAAGAAGGCGTGTGCTTTTGATGATATCTCGTCAAAACTTGCTGGGTCTGATAGTAACTTCGATAGTTCTTGTGATAGCTGCTCTGTGCTTTTGCAAAACACTACAGCTGCGTCGCGGAATTCCTCTAAAGCAGGTGCGCGACCTATCAGTATTGGCAATCCCATTGCCAATGCATCGGAGATCTTCGCCGGCGTTTGATATTGCGTTATGGTTGAATCTGGGTCTTGCAATAAGACGCAGCAATCCCCTATTGCAAGAATATATTGAGAATCATCAATGGACTGATTAGATAAAAAATTAAAATTACATCCTTCAACTTTCAGTAATTTTGATTTGAGAGACTCATCAGGGAAGTCACCCACAATACAAAAAACAACGTCAGGATTCTTTAGAGATGCAATTATCTCCGCCGTTTCAATTAGACCCTTGTGCTCGCGGGGTGTTCCAAAAAACACCACCACTTTTTTATCATGAGAAATTCCATATTTCTCTCGGCTTTTGCGTTTCAACTCTGGAGATGGCTTGAATTTTTTCTCATCTCGCGCATGAGGAACAATCTGACCACCATAGCGCTGCTGCAACTGTGTGTTGCACACCGTAACGCCATCAAACTCCTTGAGCAGGCCGACGGCCAAGCGAGTCCAATCCTTACCCGCTAGGTCCTTCAACTCTGGCAGTTGACCGTGCTGTTTGAGATAGTCGTCGATATGAATTGGTGCGTCTGCTCCCACAAAAGCCAACTCTTCGTCATCAATATCGATCAGAACCTTGGCGTCCCAAATCAACTTGTAAAGCAAGCCAAAAATGATATTGGGTGCGCGTGGCTTGCTCAAATGAACGACATCGTAAGGGTGCGCTGCAACCAATTGAAGGGCCTGGTCAATAAAAGTGGCCTCATCTTCAACCACGAAGCTGTGTTTGGAAATAGCCGTATCACGAATAGGGCTCCACACTTCTCTCCCCCAGCCGGGGAAATGACAACCGATGATTTCAACTTCGGCAAAGGTCTCATACAACATGGCCAACGTGTAGACACGCCCGGCGGCGTTGTGTGACAGCTCCCACCCGCACACGCCGACCCTGGGTTTGGATGCGGCGTTTCGACTCGCACGATATCGCCTGCGCGCCGTGGTCAGGTTGGATGCGATGGTTTTCTCCATCCCCGGCAGCTTCTGCAAAGCATCCAAATATTTATGTATTGCCGTTGCGTGGTCATTCCGACGCATGGCCGCATTGCCTTGCAGCAATGAAGATTCCTGAGCTTGAACGTTTGATACTTGTGTCATTTTTGCCGAAATTCAAAATGTGCCCGAATAGGCATCAGGTTTATTCAATTTATTGAAGTGCATTTTGCATTGATCTCAAAGCGATCAAAGTCCATCCTGCAAAACACAATGTGCTACAAAGACAATTTTCCTTGCAACATAAGTTCTTTTATCAATTCAACTTGAGCCGAAGTTCTGGTCAATTCATCTTGAATGCGCGAATACTGACCACTGACTTTTTCCGCCTCATTCAGCATGGCTTGATTCTGGCTCTTCAGTTGAGCAATGGTTTCTTTCAATTCAGCGTTTTGGGCTGTCAATGATCTTTTGCCATCCGCCTCCTTTGCCAGCGCGGCTTGTGCTTCGGTTTTCGCCTTGACTTCTGCATCCAATTTGGCCTGCAGCGATTGTTTGGCCTGCGTTTCCTGAAGCAACCTCTGAGCCACATCAGCCTTGGCTTTGGCTTCGGCTTCCAGTTTTTGTGCCAGCTCGGTTTTGGCCTGCGTTTCGGCGCTGAGCTTTTGCTGCAGTTCGGCCTTGGCTTTGGCCTCGGCGTCTTTCTGGGTCTGCAGGGTCGCTTTGTCTTGGCTCAGTTGCTGCACCTGGGCCTTGCTGTCGGCCAGGGCTTTGGCTTCTGCCTCGAATTGGGCTTGCAGCGCTTGCTTGGCTTGCGTTTCTTGCTGCAGTTTCTGCTGGGCCTCGGCTTTGGCTTTGGCTTCGGCTTCCAGTTTTTGTGCCAGCTCGGTTTTGGCCTGCGTTTCGGCGCTGAGCTTTTGCTGCAGTTCGGCTTTGGCTCGTGTCTCGGCGTCTTTCTGGGTCTGCAGGGTCGCTTTGTCTTGGCTCAGTTGCTGCACCTGGGCCTTGCTGTCGGCCAGGGCTTTGGCTTCTGCCTCGA
>Ga0209066_10001856_pt1 | contig 27125 bp, 27 predicted proteins | sample All_14_2_FD_187198 | JGI IMG/M metagenome (GOLD analysis project Ga0209066, IMG submission 187198) | Freshwater microbial communities in response to fracking from Pennsylvania, USA - Allegheny Zone_MetaG_DW_15 (SPAdes) (version 2) ...
GCCGCGCGCTACCCCATCGTCTCGATCGAAGACGGCATGGCGGAAGATGATTTCGACGGCTGGAAGGCGCTGACCGAGGAGATCGGGGCGAAATGCCAGCTGGTGGGCGACGATCTGTTCGTCACCAACCCGGCTCGGCTGACCGACGGCATCGCGCGCGGCCTGGCCAATGCCATCCTGGTGAAGGTCAACCAGATCGGCACCCTGTCGGAAACACTTGAAGCGGTCGAGATTGCGCATAAGGCGGGTTATCGCGCCGTGATGTCGCATCGTTCGGGTGAGACGGAGGATTCCACCATCGCCGATTTGGCGGTCGCCACCAATTGCGGCCAGATCAAGACCGGCTCGCTGTCGCGTTCCGACCGCATGGCGAAGTACAACCAGTTGATCCGGATCGAGGAGGCGCTGGGTTCCGCCGCCTCCTATGGTGGACGCGCGGCGGTGCTGCGCGGCTGACTACTGCTTTTGACGACTCCCCCTCATGCTTCGAGACGCGCCCATGGCGCCCTCAGCATGAGGGGAGGGGCCGGGTCCATCAGGACCAGTCTCATGCGGAAGCGGAAACACACAGGGCGCGCCCGGAATCGACGGACGCGCCCTGAATCTGTCGAAACCGTTGCGGTCAGAAACGGTGAATCCAGGAGATGCCGTAAATCATAGGGTCGAGCTTGGCGGTTCCGATTGCGGCCCCGTTCAGGCTTGCGTCCAGGTCGATGTCGATATAGCGCGCGTCCAGCCGCACGGCATCATTCTCGCCCAGCCCGACATCGATACCGGCATGGGCAGCAAGCCCCCAGCTGTCATCGAAATGGAGATTCTGTCCCGCAAGCGCACCCTTTGCCTTGGTGTCCAGCACGGCCGTATAATTGATACCGGCACCGACGAAGGGCGTGAAGCGCGTATCATTGGCAAAGTGATACTGCATCGACAGGGTGGGGGGCAGATGCTCCGCCTCGCCAACATTACCAAGACCGGCCAGGGTCACATCATGTTTGAACGGTGTGGCAGCCAGTATTTCAATCCCGATATTATCGAAGACGAAATATTCCAGGGTCAAGGACGGGCGTATGTCGCTGTCAACGGAGCTATCGCGCCCGGCGACCGTGCCGGTATCGTTCTGCGGCACGACATCGGCAAGGCCGAGGCCCATGGTAAAGCTTCCGGCTTGCTGGGCTGAAGCGCAGCCCGCCCCCAGCAGCAGCAGTGCCGCCGCGGTACCAAGAACATGGCAATTCATCTACTCGTTCCTTCTTGTACGGTTCATCACCGCGCGAAATCTGCGTCTTTCCTGAAAACTTGCATTGATGTGAGTCAATATATCGGTGTCTGTTAACGCGAGGAAAAAAGGAGATGATTTAGAGTTTTCTCAAATCCGGCTGTATACGACATGAAAAATAGAAGATAATCGTGATGGTGTGCGGTATCAGGATATAGATAATTTCTGGATCCATCCTGTATACTTGAATTTCTCTTGAATGTATTCAGTTGTGCACGGATAGGGAACGGCCCGGAATGGGAGATTATATGCTTGAGAAACACAGATGGTTTCACTACCTGAAATCCGGCAGGTAGGCGTTTGCGTTTCTTGGGAAATGCTTGTACCCGTCGCGTCTACCATGCTCACCAAGGTAATCGAGAAATGGTGCGATCTTGACGACGCATCGCTACTTGCGCAGAGCCACATGCTTCGTGTGACGCTATGAGGGCGTTGCGAGATAGCGTTGGTGAAATTCGTACAAGCGCATGTGAGCCCCGCAAATGTCGTAAGCATATTGCCTGAATGTTTTCAGGGTGTGTTTCGCGTTCTTTCGCTTTTCTGCCAGTACGACGTTCCAGTTTTGGCGCACCGAGTCTTCTGAATAGACGGCGGAGCCGCCGATTAAGTCCGGCGTTCCATCGTCGTTTCTACGGACAAGAAAGCTCGTAATCAGAGGATTGTGGCCGACAAGGTTCCGGGCGCTGTTCCTCCCGCACACGGAATCCAACTCGCAAATTATGTCGTTCCAGGTTTCGAGAGTTTTACGGTCTGTAAGTCGCGCTCGCACGGCTTTGTCGGCGAGATCGCGCTTATGCTTGAAGTCAGTGCTTTTGTAGAACTCCTGGGCATTTGCTTTCTTGTCGCCGCCTGTTGCGCTGTCGAAGCAGTCAAACAAGCCGTGTTCGATGGCGGCTGCCGTGCTGATTGCTAGGCCGATGAAGGCATAAAAACGCATCTTGTCGTCGACTATCTTGTCAACCTTGCCAATGATGCCGAGTTCCCACATGGCGAAATCCTCCAAGGATCAGAAACCGGAAACGGACGAAGAGCGCGAGAACGAGGTTCTCCGCCAGATGTTGGGCACACAGCCAAAGCCGCACAAGTCGCCGAAAGAAAAGCCGATCGCAGGATGGGGAGGGGCCGTATCCAGAGTCCTGATTTCAGGCAAAAAAACAGCGGGCTGTAAGGCCCGCCATTATTATCGATCCTGTCTGCCAGACGGGGCGGGCGATCTTTGCGATCGCGTTCTTCCCCGTTTCCTCCCCAAACTTGGACCGTGCTGTTTTGTATCCCTGCAACGTTACCGTCGATGGCCTTGGGGCCGTTCTTCTTCGGTGAAGGGATACTAGGGCAAGCTATTCCCTCCGTCACGCATTTTCTTTTGCATTTTGCACAAAAAAGCAGCGTGACGCACAATTTTTCGGCCCCGGTATGCAGGGTCACGAAGAGGGCAGGGAAACCGCCAAGGCGCCGGGATCGGCACGGGTCCATTCCAGGCATTCGAAGTCTTCATATGCCTGTCCACCGAGCACACAACCATCCTGCAGGGCGCTGATTTCGACACGCGTCAGGACCGAGCAGGCGACATAGCGCAGGACCTGGGTCAATTCCGATGTGGCCCCTGGCGCCACATCGCGGAAGCGCATGATCTCGCGCGTCGGGGTGATGCGGTCACTGCGCCAGAACGCAACGCGCGGGGTAAAATTGCCGATGGCCTGGTCCGGCATCAGATTGGTCAGATGCAGGCTGACGCGGCAGCCACTGGCCACATCCTGCAGGCGCGGCGCGGACAGCGCCATGCGATGGGCTTCGCGGGCCTGGGCTTCGGTATCGAAACGCCAGGAACCGTCGGCCTCCAGAATGACCTGCCGCCCATCCTCCGTAATCGCCCGCAGCGGGCTCTGCGCCGAAGCGGCCGGTCCGCCAAGCTGCAGTGCCAGACAAAGAACGAGCAGGATGCCCTTGATGCGACGGGAATTCGGCATGGTGGGGCTCCTATCGGACTTTGAAGATGCGCGTCCTCAGGAGATGGAGCAAAACGGCTGAACCATCAAGAGGGTGCGGAGGAGGGTGCGACAACGATGTCGATTTCCGTCCCATTGTCGCGCGGCATGATGCGCACCGTTGCGAACCGCTGATCCTGCACATAGGTGATGGAGGTGCGGCGGGATCGCACGATCGCCGTTTCTTCCCAGCCATAGCTGGGCATGGCCTTGCGCATGAATTCGGTGATCTGAATCGGGCGGTAGGCGCGCGCGATCAGCACGACCTGACCGGTCCAGGACTCGTCCTGACCGACCAGCACCGTGTCGCCGACCACGACTTCCGCGCCATCCGGCACCGGCAGGCCGGGAATGGTCATCACATTCGGGGGAACCGTCACTTCTTCCGGGGGCGCGCCGCCGGGGCGTTGTACCGTGGCCACGCCAGAACCGGCACCCGCGGTCTCCACCGATCCGCCCGTGCCGGGTAGATTGGTGCAGCCCGCAAGCAGGGCCAGGGTCAGTGCGGCGGCTGGTCCCTTCGGACCGCGCAACGACATTGAAAATGACACGGCTTGAGCGCCTCCCTCACGGCTTCATCTTGGGTATTGGGATGCAGCGATTCGGCGACAACGGCAACGGTCTTGCATGGACTTGCCTTCGTGTTTGCCATCGTGTAGGGCGATGGCCGTTCCGATAGCATGACCGGCCGGCGCCGAAAGAACGGCCGGATCGCGGTGAATCAAGAGGGTGCAGCATGCCGAAAGTGACGTTCGTGACGCGCGATGGCGAGGAAAAGACGGTGGAAGCGCCGGTCGGCCTATCCGTCATGGAAATCGCCAAGCGGAACGACATCGATATCGAAGCGGCCTGCGAAGGGTCGCTGGCCTGTGCCACCTGTCACCTGATCATCGATCCGGACTGGTTCGAAAAGACCGGCGAGATTTCGGAGGATGAGGAGGACATGCTGGACATGGCCTTCGGCCTGAAGGCGACCTCGCGCCTGTCCTGCCAGATTCGCATGTCCGACGATCTGGACGGGCTGCGCGTCTTCGTGCCCGAGGAAGGCTGATCACTTCCGCGCCTTGGCTTCCTGCCAGACGGCTTCCATCTGCTCCAGCGACCAGTCTTCCAGCCTTTCGCCGGCGGCATTGGCCGCCCGTTCGATGGTCTGGAAGCGTTGGCTTACCTTGGCATTGGCCCGGGCCAGGGCCTTTTCCGGGTCGACCTTCAGCCAGCGTGCGACATTGACCAGGGTAAACAGGATGTCGCCGAACTCATCTTCCAGCCGGTCATGCGCCGAGCCGGCCTCGATCTCGGCTTTCAACTCGCCGATTTCCTCATCCACCTTGTCCCAGACCGCCGCCAGATCCGGCCATTCGAAGCCGGCGGCTGCAGCGCGCCTGGACAGTTTCAGCCCGCGCGTCAGGGCGGGCAGGGCAAGCGGCACCCCGTCCAGGCGGGATTCGAATTGCACGGGCCTCGCCTTGCGTTCCTCCGCCTTGATCGCCTCCCAGCTCACCGTTGCCGCTTCCGGCGTATCGGCATCGGCCGCGCCGAAAACATGCGGGTGGCGGCGGATCATCTTGGCATGGATCGCCTCTGCCACATCGTCGAAGCGGAAATGCCCCAGCTCCTCGGCCATGCGGGAGTGGAACACGACCTGCAGCAGCAGATCGCCCAGCTCATCCTTCAGATCGGCCATGTCGCCACGCGCGATCGCATCGGCCACTTCATAGGCTTCTTCGATCGTATAGGGCGCAATGGTGGTGAAATCCTGTTCCACATCCCAGGGGCAGCCCCGATCCGGATCGCGCAAACGCGCCATGATGGATAGCAGCCGGTCGATGGGGCGATCCGGGGCGGGGTCGGGCATGGAACACTCCATCAGGACAAAGGACGGCCTCTCAGGCGGGCAAGGGCAGGAGGGACCAGGCCGCTGTTGTCTTTAGCAAAGCCAGGCCGGGCAGGGGAAGTGCGCCATGCTTGCCCCGCCGGTTTGCATACCTTAGGATGAAAGAACATATCGGGAATACGCCTTGCTTTACCGCGCGATAGCTGGCATCCTGCCGCCATGCGCAACAGATGCGTCATTGCAACCATATTGCTATCAAAAGTATTATTTGCGGGATCCGCGCTGGCCGGAATTTCTCCCGATTTCATGGCGTGCCGTGGTCTCTTCGTTGAAGGCCAGCCGCCGCAGCCTTTGCCGACGCTGGATGGCAAGCCCGCCATTGCGCTCTGCAAATTCGATGCGATCGACGGCAATCCGCATGGTTTTCCCGTGGCGGCGATCGCCTATGATCCAGGCGCGAAGCTTGCGCAGTGGGTGGCCTATCGCAGCGATGCCTGGATGGCGGGCCGAACCGACAACCCCTATCTGGAACAGTTGGGGCGCAAGGAATTCTATCGCGACGCCGATCTGGCCCAGGCGGGGGTTGAGCAGCAAAGCCCGGGGCAGAGCTATGGCAGCCCCTGGGATCGCGGCCATCTGCTGCCCAGCGAAATGGCGCAATGGGACCCGGTCGCCTGGGCGCAGAGCTATCTGGCCAGCAATGTCGCGCCCCAGCATGATGCGCTGAACCAGGGACCCTGGCGCGCGATGGAGGAGCATATCCTGACCTGGGTCGCCCGCCAGGACGGCAGCATGCTGACACGCCCTGTGCATATCCTGACCGGGGTGGTCTATCGTCCGGGGGCGGCGCGCATCGACAAGGCCGGGCGCCCGGCAATTCCCAGCCATTTCTACAAGGTCGTCATCGACTGGGCCAAGGGCAGGGTGCTTGCCTTCGCCGCACCGAATGATGGCAGCGTTGCCCGCTCCGCGGATTTCTGGAAGCTGTCCACCACGCTGGCGCGGATCGAGGATGATCTGCTGGATGGGCGGCGTCTGTTCCCGGGCATTCCGGAGGATTGGCGCGGCCAGGACCCGAACGCCGCCGGCGCCCGCCTGCATTGGGGCCGACCGGGCAGTTGAACCAGACGAGTATCTTCGGATATGTTTATCCGATAATTATAATTATGGAAAATGACATATATGGTTTTAGAAACAGTCGCTTAGGCTGGAACGTCGAACTCCATTCCGTCCCAGCCCGGCTCGACGCCGGCGGGACAGCGCGCCGCTGTCAGCCGGTAATCCAGGTCGACATGCATATTGGTCAGGATGGCGCGTGCGGGCTTGGCGCGCGCGATCCATTCCAAGGTCCGGCTGAAATGCGCATGGCTCGGATGCGGCTTGTCGCGCAGCGCATCCACCACCCAGGCCGTCAGCCCGTCCAGCCTTGGCCAGACCGGTTCGGGAATGCCCGATACGTCGGGCATATAGGCCAGACCGCCTACCCGGAAGCCCAGCGCTGGAATCGCACCATGGTCCAGCGTCAGTGGTTCCAGGCGGATCGCCTCCGGCCCTTCCCCGATGCTGACCGGCCCGGTCATGGCGATGCCGGAAAGGATCGGCGGATAGTTCAGCACCTCCCGGAAGCAATAATCGAAGCGCATCGACACTTCGGCCAGCACATCCGGCGCGGCGAAGAACGGAATACGCCGCAAGCCGCCGCGCAGATACAGCGCGCGCAGATCATCCAGCCCGTGCAGCTGGTCGGCATGGGCATGCGTCAGGGCGACCGCGGTCAGATGCTTCACATCCACCGCCAGAAGCTGTTCGCGCAGATCCGGGCTGGTATCGATCAGTACCCGCGTACGCCCACGCGTCAACAGGATGGAGCAGCGCGTACGCCTGTTCCTGGGCTCCGCCGGATCGCAGGCACCCCAGTCGCCCCCCACGCGCGGCACGCCGCCGGACGAACCGCAGCCCAGGATACGTACCCGGATCGGCGGACCATCTCCCATGGCGCTCAGGCCGCCTGCAGCTGGGCCGGATCGGCCCGCCGGAACAGGGCGAAGAAATTCTCCGTCGTGCGCTGAGCCACCAGATCGGCTGAAATGCCTTTCAGCTCAGCGACTTCCCGTGCAGTGTGAATGACATAGGACGGCTCGTTCGACTTGCCGCGATTGGGCACCGGCGCCAGATAGGGTGAGTCGGTTTCGACCAGCAGCCGCTCCAGCGGGATTTCCCGCACGGCCTGGCGCAGATCTTCCGCCCGCTTGAAGGTGACGATACCGGAGATGGAGATGAAAAAGCCCAGCTCCAGCGCTGCCCGGGCCAGTTCGATGGAGCTGGTGAAGCAATGGATCAGGCCGGGATAGGCGCCCTTCCCATACTCCTCGCGCAGGATGGAGACGGTATCATCATCCGCGTCGCGGGTATGCACGATCAGCGGCAGCCCGGTTTCGCGCGCGGCCTGGATATGGGCGCGGAAGCTCGTCTGCTGCTCGGTGCGCGGGCTGTGCTCATAGAAATAGTCCAGCCCCGTCTCCCCGATGCCGATCACCTTGGGATGGCGCGCCAGTTCCACCAGCCTTGCGGCATCGGTCGCCGGCTCCTTATCCGCCTCATGCGGGTGGATGCCGACACTGGCCCAGACATTGGCGAACCGTTCGGCAATCGCCACCGGCTTGTCGGCCTCGCGGATCTTGGTGCCGATGGTCAGCATGCCACCGACGCCGGCGCGCACGGCACGACCGACCACTTCGGTCAGGTCGGCCCCTTCCCGCTCCAGGTAATCCAGATGGCAATGGCTGTCGATCAGCATCACGCCTCTTCCACCTTCGGCTGCCAGCGCGGGAAAATCGGGGCGGGCGCCGGAAGCTGTGTACCCGGCGCCAGAGCCTTATCCAGCGCTGCGAAGCTGCGATCATCCGCGCCCAGGACAAGCTGATCCAGCATGCGCGACGAGGCATCCGGCATTACCGGCTGGGTCAGGATCGCCAGTTGCCGGATCACATCGGCCAGCACATAGAGCACGGTCGCCATGCGGGCCGGGTCGGTCTTGCGCAGCGCCCAGGGCGCCTGGGCATCGACATAGCGGTTGGCTTCCGAGACCACCTTCCAGATCGCTTCCAGCGTTTTGTGGATGGCCAGCCGGTTCATCTCGTCGCGCAGGACCGGCAGCAGGCCGGCCGCCTGGGCGCGCAGGGCCTCGTCCTCCGGCGTGAAGGGACCCGGCTGCGGCACCACCCCGCCCAGGTTCTTGGCGATCATCGACAGCACGCGCTGGGACAGATTGCCGAAATCATTGGCCAGATCCGCATTGACGCGCATCTGGATCGCCTCGGGCGAGATCGAACCGTCATTGCCATAAGGCACTTCGCGCATCAGGAAATAGCGGGTCTGGTCCAGCCCATATTCCTCCACCAGCTGCTGATGGGTGATGACGTTGCCGATCGATTTCGACATTTTCTCGCCATTCACGTTCAGGAAGCCATGGCCGAACACGGTCTTGGGCAAGGGCAGCCCGGCCGACATCAGGAAAGCCGGCCAATAGACGGTGTGGAAGCGCAGGATATCCTTGCCGATGATATGCAGGTCCGCCGGCCAGAAGCTCTGGAATGTTTCCGCCTTTTCATCGGGATAACCGACGGCGGTGATGTAGTTCGTCAGCGCGTCCAGCCAGACATACATCACATGCTTTTCATCGCCCGGTACCGGAATGCCCCAGTCGAAACTGGTGCGCGAGATGGACAGATCCGTCAGCCCCTGCTTGACGAAATTCACGATCTCGTTGCGGCGATAATCGGGCTGGATGAATTCCGGATGGGCGGCGTAATAATCCAGCAGTTTCTGGGTATAGCCCGACAGGCGGAAGAAGTAGCTCGGCTCCTCCACCCAATCCACCTCGGTGCCGGTGGCCTTGGCGCGGCGCTTGCCATCGGGGCCAAGCTCGGTCTCGTCTTCCTGATAGAAGGCCTCGTCGCGCACGGAATACCAGCCGGCATAGCCGCCCAGATAGATATCGCCCGCCTCCTCCAGCTTCTTCCAGATCGCCTGGACGGAACGCGTGTGACGCTCCTGCGTGGTGCGGATGAAATCATCATGCGAGATGTTGAGCATCGCATCCATGTTCTGGAACAGGGCCGCGATCTCGTTACAGAAATCAATCGGCTCCTTGCCCAGGGCGCGCGCGGTCTTCTGCACCTTCTGACCGTGTTCGTCGGTACCGGTCAGGAACATCACGCGATGCCCGTCCAGCCGCTTGAAGCGGGCGATGACGTCGGAGGAAATCACCTCATAGGCATGGCCCAGATGCGGCGCGCCATTGACATAGGCAATGGCGGTGGTGATGTAGAAAGGTGGCTTTTGCGACATGAAATGGCCCATCAATCCGGACTGACTGTTTCCGGCCCTTGGTCTATCCCCCGCGAGCCGCCGCGTCCAGCCCCAGAAAGGCCTGCAGCATCACGCCGCGTTTGTCCAGGCTGGCCGGCGCATCGGCCTGGGCCAGGATGGCGGAGGTTCTGGCCCACAGATCCATGCGATGCGGCAGGCTTCCGGGCAGGCGACGCATGCTGGCGACGGCCTCCCCCTCCTCCGCCAGGATCGCAAGGGTTTCTTCCCCCGCCGCTTCGTTGCGCAACAGACGCTGCCCCCACCAGGCGAAGAGCTGGCGGAAGGTGTCGAAATCCCGCTCCGCCCCCTTCCGGGCGAAGGTTTCGGCCAGGGTGTGCAGCGATACCGCATCCAGCCGGCCAAGCCGCGCGATCAGGCCGATCATGCCACGATAGAGATCGACCCCGCCTGCATCGGCCAAGGCGACGGCCCGGCCGATACTGCCTTCGGCCAGGGCCACCAGCAGCGCCCTCTCCTCCCCGCCCATCTCGGGGCGGCGCTCCTCCAGCAGGGCCGATACATCCTCATCCGGCAGCGGGCGCATCGGCAGAACGCGGCAGCGCGACCGGATGGTGGGCAGCAGCGCGCCGGGCCGGTTGGCGGTCAAGAGGATCAGCGCGCGGGCCGGCGGCTCCTCCATCGCTTTCAACAGCGCATTGGCGGCCGTCGGGTTCAGATCATCGGCGCCATCGACGATCAGCACCTTCCAGTTCGATTCCGCCGGGGTCTGGTACAGGAATTCCACCATGCGCCGGGCCTGATAGGCGTTGATGATGTTTTCCGTCACCTTGCCCTGGTCATTCGCCATGCCTCTTTCCAGCACGCGCAGATCGGGATGCCCGCCGGAGGCGACGCGCCGCACGGTTCCCGCAGCGGGATCGACATGCAGACTGTCCGGGCCATCGCCGAACAGCCCCACCTCGCCTCCGCCGGACAGCACGAAGCGGGTGACGCGATAGGCGAAGCTGGCCTTGCCGATGCCGGCCGGTCCGGTGAACAGCCAGGCATGGGGCATACGTTTGGCATTCCAGGCGTCCAGCACGGCGCGCTCGGCCGCCACATGGCCGCGAAAGGCGGTGTTGCGGCGCGGGTCGAACGGGTCGGGAAGATCGGTATCGCTGGAGCTTGCCATGCGTCAGACGGTAAAGCAGGAATCGACCAGCGCCAAGATCGCTGCCGCCACCGCATCCTGCGTGTCGGCGGCATTGATGAGCCGGACCCGGTCCGGCTCGGCCCTGGCGATGGACAGAAAGCCGTCGCGGACGCGCTGGTGAAAGTCCCGGTCGAACCGTTCGAAGCGGGTTTCCTTACCGCCGCGTCCCCGCGCCCGGCCTAGGCCGGTATCGATATCCAGATCGAGCAGGAGCGTGAGATCAGGTTTCAGATTGCCCAGGGCGATGCGCCGCAATTCCTCAAGGGTGCTGGCGGCTACGCCATGCCCGGCCCCCTGATAGGCGGTAGTGGAATCATAGAAGCGATCGCACAGCACCCATTGGCCTGCGGCCAGAGCGGGCCGGATGACCCGTTCCACATGGTCGCGACGGGCGGCGAACACCAGCAGGGCTTCGGTAATGGCATCCCAGCGCCCCGGCTCCCCCTCGACCAGCAGGCGACGGATATCCTCCGCGCCCGGCGATCCACCCGGCTCCCGCGTCACCAGAAAGTGCTCGCCACGCAGTTCAAGCGCGGCAGCCAACCGCTTGATCTGCGTGGATTTTCCGCAACCCTCACCACCTTCGAAGGTGATCAGCCTGCCTGCGGTCACGATCCCGGTCCGAACAGCAGATAGTCCAGCGCGGCCTTGGCCCGGCTGATGGCGCCCAGCTCCCCGACCGCAGCAGCGGCGGTCAGCGGCACCACCATCTCCTTGCGGCCCGGCAGGCGCACCACGATGTCGCCGACATGGTCGCCAACGGCAATCGGCGCCGGCGCCGGCCCGGCATAGCGCACCAGCACCTGCATCTGCGCCCGGTCCTTGCGCAGGACGGAGGCGCGAACATCATGCGCTACCACGACCGGAACGGAGGTCTGGCTGCCCAGCCAGACCGGGGCCTGATCGACGATCTGGCCAGCTGTGAACAGGGGGATGCTTTCCCATTCGCGGAAGGCCCAGTCCAGAAGCTTGCCGGCCTCATCCGCGCGGGACTGCATGGACGGCAGGCCGTGCAGCACGCCGACAAGGCGATGACCATCGCGCACGGCTGAAAAGGCGAGGCCGTAGCCCGATTCCTCGGTATGGCCGGTCTTCAGCCCATCCGCGCCGACATTGCGGTAAAGCAAGGGGTTGCGGTTGCCCTGACGGATGCCGCCATAGGTGAAATCCATCACCGAATAGTAGTGATAATAATCCGGGAACGTCCGGATCAACGCCATGGACAGTGTGGCGATGTCCCGCACGGTCGAATACAGCTCGGGATCGGGCCAGCCGCTGGCATTGGTGAAATTCGTGTCGTTCATGCCCAGCTGCCTGGCTTTGGCCGTCATCAGCCTGGCAAAGGCTTCTTCCGAACCCGCGATGGCTTCGGCCGCCACGATGGTGGCATCATTGCCGGATTGGACGATGATCCCCAGCAGCAGATCTTCCAGCCGCACGCGCTCGCCGACTTTCACGAACATCTTCGAGCCGCCCATGCGCCAGGCCTTCTCACTGACCGGCAGCATATCGTCGAGCGAAAGCGATCCTTCCTTCAGCCTTTCGAAAATCAGATAGACCGTCATCAGCTTGGTCATCGAGGCCGGGCCGACGCGTTCATCGGCATTCTTTTCCAGAATCGGCGTGCCGGTCTCATAATCCAGCACGATGGCCTCGCGTCCGAGCGTGTCGATGGCGCGTGCCTGTCCCGCCGCCAGCAGCAGCCCAACAGCGAGTGCGCCGGCCACAATCCAATGGCGTGCGCTCTGCCCCGATACAGCCTGCCTCATAGTCCTCAGTCCTTCCGTCCAGTCCGTCCCCTGATTTCCATGCCGTATTGCCTAGAAGGCAATTTGGCCGAAACCAAGGCAGATACCGACAATGTGTCGCCGTTCAATCCGTCACGACGATGCGCGCATCGGGGAATCCCGCATTGGAAATCGCCGCCAGCAGCGCATCGGCATCCTGCACGGAGGCCACCGGCCCCACCCGAACCCGGAACAGGGGCGAGGTGGAGGTCTGTACCTGGCTTAGTTCCACCGGTCCCACCGATTGCAGCAGTGCCTTGCTGCGCTGGGCGTTGTCGTAGCGCGAGAAGGCACCGGCCTGTATGAAGATGGATGGCGACCCTGCAACGGGCAGCATCTCGACTTTCGGTTCACCGGGTCTTGCTTCTTCGATCACCTCTGCCGCGGTCTGGCGCTCGGGGACCGGGCGCTGGATCGCGCCGCTGGACGATGCCTGGCCCGATGGCGCGCTGCCCGATGGCGCGCTGATGGAGGCAACCGACACGACGGGTGCCGATTCCGGTGCGGCCTCCGCCACGCCGGACCCCGTGGCGGAATCCGGAGAAAGCCCCTGCGCCACGGCCTGCGCCCGGCGCGAGCGATCCGCCAGCACTTCCACCCTTACCAGGGCGGTGCCCTTGTTTTCGAACCCCAGGAGTTGGGCGGAACGCCGTGACAGGTCGATGATGCGGTTCTTGGCAAAGGGTCCGCGATCATTGACCAGCACTTCCAGCGACCGGCCATTGTCCAGATTGGTGACGCGGACATAGGATGGCAGCGGCAGCGTACGATGCGCGGCGGTTACCCTGTTCATGTCGAAAGCGGCCCCGTTCGCCGTGGCCTTGCCATGGAATTGCGGCCCGTACCAGGAGGCGACGCCGGTTTCGTCATACTGGAAATCGGTCTGGGGATAGTACCAGGTGCCGTCAATCTGATAGGGGTTGCCGACCTTATAGACACCAAGTTCGGTGGCCGCGATTTCCGTCTGGGCGGGGGCCGGCCCGCCGGCCGTCTTCGCCGCCTGCGTCAAAAAACGCACCTCCGAACAGGCGGTGGATACCAGCGTCAATGCAGCCAATGCCAGTACGCTTTTCAAGCCCAAGCCACCGGGCCCTCTGCTGCGCATGGATATTCGTCCCTTCCCAGTTCCTGCCACCCCAGACATGATGCTCTCAGTTACCCGCTGCCGCACGCAACTGCCGTACCAGACCCGGCGTGGGATAGCCGTCCGGCGGCAGGCTGCGGCTGCGCTGGAAGCCCTTCAGGGCCTCGCGCGTCTGTGCCCCCACGATCCCATCCGGCGTGCCGGCATCGAAACCCAGCCGGGCCAGCGCTTCCTGCATTGCCATCACCTCATCCCGGCTCAGGCGTTCATCTCCGGCCGGCCGTTTCGCCTGGAACGGTTCCGCGCCGACGAAACGATCCGCCAGATGACCAACCGCAACTGCATAAAGGATCGACCGATTCCATCCCAGAATCGCGCGGAAATTACCATAGACCAGGAAGGCCGGACCGGTCGCACCGGCAGGCAACACGACGGATGCGTCGAATTCCGCCTGCGGCAGCGGCGCGCCGCCGGGGCGGCGTATGCCCAGCTTCTGCCATTCACTGATCGGCTTGCGGATTTTCAGATCGGCCAGTTCAATGTCGAACCCGGCCGGCAACACCACCTCCCTGCCCCAGGTCTGTTGCCCGTCCCAACCCAGGTTTTTCAAGAAGTTGGACGCGGATGCGAAGACATCCGGCAAGGAGGTCCAGATATCGCGGTGCCCATCGCCATTGCCGTCGGTGGCGAAGCGCACGAAGGTGGTCGGCATGAATTGCGGCTGGCCCATGGCGCCGGCCCAGCTTCCCATCATGGTTTGCGGGTCGATATCACCGGCTTCCAGAATCGACAGCGCCGCCATCAGCTCGGCCCGGAAGAAGTCCGACCGGCGCGGATCATGCGCCAGGGTGGCCAGCGCCCCGATGACGGGAAAGCCGCCCAGATTCTCCCCGAAATTGGTTTCCAGCCCCCAGAAGGCGACCAGGAAACGCGGCTGCACGCCGAACTGCGCTTCGATCCGGTTCAGCATGGCGGCATGCTGCGCCAGCAACGCCTTGCCCTTGTCCACCCGGGTGTCGGAAATCGCGCGATCCAGATAGCTCCAGAAGCTCTGGGTGAATTCCGGCTGGCGGCGATCCAGCTCCAGCACGCGGTCAAGCGGTGCAACGCCCTGGAAGGCACGGTCCAGCGTGCCGGCTGAAATGCCGCGCGTCAGTGCCTCCTGACGCACACCATCCAGCCATTGCTCGAAATCCGGCTTCGGCTGTTCCTGTGCCGCAGCCGGGGCCTGCGCCATGGTCGTTTCGGCACAGGCCGTAACCAAGGGGATCGCGCTCACCAGCAGCAGCGGTAAAACGCGTTTGCAAATTATTGATGCTTTGCCCATAAGAAAGTCTCTTCCAACCAAAGGCGCCACCCCCGCTTTCTTAACCGATTCGGCAAACGAAAGCCCCGACTGTCGCGTCCAATGGGTGGCGTTGCGGTTGTTGGGACCCGAGGCTTGAGCCAAGATGACGGTATTTGAGGAGCGCGAAGGACGGGTGGCCATCCGGGCCATTGACGGGTTGCGGGGCTTCACCCTGGTCCTGACCGATGAAGGCGAGGTGGCCGAGGCGCGCGGCGATGTCACGGGCCTTCTGGGCTATACGCCCAAATCACTGGCTGGCCGCAGCCTGACCGAGCTGATGCATCCCGATGCCGCGACCATCCTGTCGGAGATTCTGGTGGCGGCGGCCTCCGACTGCATCCTGCCGGAAAGCGTGTTCTATTTTGCCGATGTGCATGAAACGCGGGTTGCCTTTCACATCATCGGCCGGCCCGTCCCGCGTCGGTTTGACCGGATGCAGCTGCTCTGTGTCTATGCGGCGGAGCTGGACCGCGTCGGCCCCCTAGGACGGGACGGGTTTGCCGATCGCATCGACCGCGCCTTGCGACGGGGGGCGGACGGGGATTACAGCCTGACCTTCGTCGATCTGGGCGATATCGGGCAGTTGCGGGCGTTGGGCCTGGACGAGAATTCCATCCGCAGCTTCACAACCCAGGTCGAAGACCAGCTGCGCCGCGCCTCCGCCGACGGAGCAACGGCGGAACGGGTGGAAGATGGCCGCTATGGCCTTTTGACCAGGCGCGGGCATGATCTGGGCTCGCTGCGCGAAAGCCTGGAAGCGCAGGTCCGCGATATCGACCCGCATGGCCAGGTGCTGAAGGTCGCCGCCACCAGCGTCGATCTGGACCGCGAGACCCTGGAGGGAGAATACGCCACCGAGATCTTGCGCCATGCGGTCGATGTGTTCGCCGATGGCGGCCTGGATGCGGTGATCTTCGACGATCTGGCGTCCGTCAGCATTGCCCTGTCCAGCCGCAGGCAGGATCGGGCCGCCCTGCTGCGCGAGGCGCTTTCCATCGGCGATGTGGTGCTGCGCTACAGCCCGATCATTGCCCTGACCAATGCGCGGGTGGATCATCTGCTGGCGGAACTCGCCATAGAGCGGCTGGACGACGATATGGATTGGGCGGAAATGCAGGATGTCTGCGCCCGCACGGAAGGTCTGCGCCATGACGTGGACCTTGCGGTGGCGCGCCTTGCCCTGGCGGAAGCCCCGCAGGCGCCCCTGCCCGTCGCCATCGAAGTCGATGTCGCCTCGCTGACGGATCGGACCATTCTGGCCGGTCTGCTGGGCCATGCGCAGAAATATCCCGAGCATGGCATCATCCTGCGGATCGAAGGCTTCGATCAGGATCGGCTGAACCGGGTTTCCGCCCTGCAATCCATCCGCAGGGCCGGCTTGAAGGTTGCCCTGAAAGGCACTGAAATCGGGGTGATTTCACCCGACAAGCTGGTCTCTCTGCCGGCGGATTTCATCCGGATGGACCCGTCCCTGGTGATGGAACCCGTTGCCCTGAAGGCGCAGCGGCCGATGATCGCCATCATGGTGCAGCGCTGTCGGCAGCATGGCATCTCCGTCCAGTTCGAAGGGGTGACGCGGGCCGATGTGATGGAACTTCTGACCGGCATTCCGGGTGCATTGGCTTCCGGTCCGGTATTCGGCCCATCGGAGCGCGACCCGGATATGGCGCTGGTTCCGGTTGCGGAGCGTGGCGCTGCCGACCCGATGGCAGACGAAGGCGATCCCTTCTCCCCGCTTGGCCAAGGCTTTTAGGAGCCATGCCAGGCGTTTGCTGGTGTCATGTCGCGGCAACCCCCGCCAGAAACGACGCCACGCCGGCCGCCTGGGCGCTGATTTCGGTCGCGGTGGTCAACTCGCCATAACGCGCCCGGGCCACAGGCCCCAGGCCGAAGATGGCCGGAGGCGCCTCGCCCGCCGCCGGGATCAGGCGGTCGTGATCGTCCAGGGCGAAGCCCGATACCGGATGGCGGTCACGCATCAACCTCTGGCGATGCAGATCGGCCAGAAGGCCGGCGCAGCGCGCCTCATAGGAGTAATCCGGGCCGGTACAGTTCAGCACATGGCTGCAGGCAAAGCGGCCATCGCCTCCGCCGCGAGCCCGCCACAGCATGGCGCCCTGCTTCAGCCCCGTCAGCTGTCCGTTTTCGATCCGCAAGCGGCCGGAATTGCGCGAGGCTTCCACGATCCGATGGGTCGCGGGCGGCATGCGGAAGCGATGGATATCCCAGAATGGCCGCGCCCAGCGTTGCAGCCGCCGTTTCTCAAGCTCCGGCATGGCGCGCCATAGCAGGGGGATATCGAGCCGGACCCGATCCATGGCGAAGCGCCAATCCCCCTGCTCCGCCAAGGCGCGTTCGAAGCGTTCGCGCACCACATGTACCAGATCGGCAGCCGATGTCGGGTAGGAATCCGCCTTGGCGCGGTCGATCCGCACGATGGTGTTGCGCATTTCATGCGGCACAAGGCCGCGCCGGGACAGGGCCGTGATCGGGCCGCGATGTCCTGCCGCATCCAGGCTGGAGATCATATCGGCCATGGTCAGCCCCGTGCCGACGATGCCGACCGGCGCGTCGCGCGGGATGGATGCCAGCGCGTCGGGATACCAGACATCATCCAGGATTTCCGGCGCGGCGCCATCCCAGTCGCAGAGCTGGCGCAGGGAGCGGGGCGTCGGGTTGCCCATGGCAAGGGTGACCGCATCCACCTCCACGGTGACACCATCGCTTCCGCGCAGGCGGAACCCCTGCTCCAGCCGGTCGAGCCCCACAACATCCGTCAGCCGGTGGTCGAAGCGGAAGGGTTGGCGGGACTGTTCCAGCCCCTGGCGCAGCATCACTTCGGTAAAGACACCGAACAGGAAGCGGGTGGTGTAGATGCCGCCATCCGGCTCGGCCTCACTTGCCGGCCATCCGGCGATCTCCAGGGTCCAGTCGTGAAAGGTCATCGGCCGGTCCAGCCAGGGCATCATCCGGGTGGTCGGAACGTTGAGCAGCAGATTGGGCGCGGTGACGTCATAGGCAACCCCCCGGCCGAGCTGCAATCGCGGCTCGAACACGGTCAGGGCCAGTGGCCGCGTGGCGCGGTCCAACAGATGGCGCAGGAAAATGGTGCCGGTATAGCCGCCGCCGATGACGGCGACCCGCAACGGGGAATGTTCGCTCATGACCGGGTGACGATAACCTCTCCGCGCGACGGGCGCACCTCTACATGGTCTCCCGTGCGGATCAATTCCGTGACATCTGCTTCGAACCGGTCCATCAGCGGCACATTTCCGAAAGCCGCCCCCTGGGCCATGATCGTATTGGCAAAATTCAGCAGAAGGGCCGCGGGCGCCATCCCCCGCTCGGCCATTTCACGCAGCATCCAGGCGGTAGCCACCCCGCCCTTGGCCGCATTCAGCACCAGGATGCGGCCGACATAATTCTGTCCGAACAGCTTATGCTGCGGGCGGGAGAAAATGCCCTCGATCCGGTTGAGATCATAGCGGGCCGAGAAATTGTCGGAGGCGACCAGTGCAACCCCCGACACATCCGCGCCGATACCCGCATGGGCCTTCAGGATGATGGTCCCGCTGCTCATGCCACGATCCTCCCGGCGACCGCACTGTCGACACAGGCCTGCATGGAGCCCAGCACCGGATCGTAGCCATAGCCGCCCAGAATATTCACCAGCTTGGCGGAGTTGGACATCAGCCGTTTCCAGCCATTCGCCTCCCCGATCTCGCGGGCATGCATCTGATAGAAGCAGACCCCTTCGAGCAGGATGCCGCCCGCCTGCTCGATCTCGGCGGTGATGCCGAAGCGGTCACAGCCCGATTTGATCTCCGGGCTGGTGGTGGCGATGAGGGTGACATCGGGATGGATGCGCCGGCCCTTCATCAATCCGCCCAGCTGTTGCAGCTCCACCAGCGACAGCTGCGGGGCGGCGAAAACCACAACATCCAGCTTGTCGCCGCCCTGGTGGAAGCCGACCAGGAAATCGTCGATATCCTGACGGCCCAGCCGGAGCGGCTCCGGCGGCACCTTATCAAAAACAGATTGCAGATCAGCAGCTTCCGGGGTGATGCCGATCATGTGGAAGAGCGGGGTTGAACCATAGCTGGCCAGCGCCGCCCCGAAATGCTTGATCTCGTCGGAGGTGGGAGACCCCTCGATCCCTTCGATCACCGGCACCTCGAAATAGCTGCGCATGCGCCGGCCGATCAGGCCACCCAAAGCCCCCCAGTCGGACAGGTCGCGCGGGCGGTCCTTCACGATGAAGCGCGTCGTACCCCGGCGGCAGCGATCGAGATGGAAACCATAGCGCGGCACACGCCCGGTCAGGGCCGCCGCCAGGGCCGACGGGCCGCCCTCGAAATTGGTGCGCGCCCCCAGCACGGAATTGGCATAGATCGACGAGCCGGTATCGCCAAAGGCCAGATGTTCGCCCTTCACCGGGGGAATGACGGTCTGATAATTGATGCAGGTATCCGTCATCATGATGCCAAGTGCGGCGAAGGCGTCGGAGGCGCGCCGTTCCAGCGCGACATAGCTCCGGTCCTGCTTGATCCGGTCATAGGCCTTGAAATCCGCCCCGCGCGGATCGGTGATGGTGGGCACGCGCACGCGCCGCTCTTCCCAGGGCATGCCTGCCAGCGCTTCCAGGTATTCCACCCCGGATTCGCCCAGGGCTTCCGTATCGGCCATCAGATGCACCTGGGAGATTTCGACGAAATCCTCCGCATCAAAGAAGCGACCGACGGACAGCAGCTGTTCCATGGCGCGACGGCGGGGCTCCCCATAAGCTCCGGCCAGAAGCGCCCTCTCCTCCTCATTCAGGCGCGGCTCGCCCGTCATGGCATTCCCTCCTTGTCGGTGTTCGGCACGGGCTCATTCCGCAGCCGCGCTGTCCTTGATCAGGGTTTCCCCCGGCTTGACGCGGGAGAAGACGACCGGGCGGGAGGACAGGGCGATACCGCCGCCCGCCTCCAGCCGCACGATGGTGTTGGCGCTGGTCTCCAGGTCAGAGGCATTCGGATTTTCGACCCGGAAATGGGCGCCGCGCGAATCCGTGCGCGCCTTGGATGCCGCCACGATGGCGCGGCTGACCAGGATCTGGTTCGACAGGTTCATCCAGTCGCCCCAGGTCAGGTTGAAATCGCGGCCGCTATCGGCCAGCCCGGTCTGGTTCAGGGCCGTATCGAGATCGGCCAGCATGGCGTCGGCCCGGTCGAGGGAGGCGGCAGAGCGAATGATGCCCGCATCTTCCCACATCCCGTCCAAGAGCGCGTCGCGAATGGCGTTCAGATCGCCCGGCTTCCGGGTGAAGGGTCGCTCTGCCCATTCCATCGCCGCATCGATGGCGGCGGTATCTGGGTCGGCCATAACACCCTCGCGCCGGACATAAGGGGCCATCACATCGCCGGCGATGCCGCCGAAGACGGTCGAATTGGCAACGCCATTGCCGCCCAGCCGGTTGGCGCCATGAATGCCGCCGGTATCTTCCCCCGCAGCGAACAGGCCCGGCATGGCGGTGGAAGTGTCGGTGCCGAAGCAGACCCCACCCATCATGTAATGCGCCGTGGGGGTGACCTCCACCAGGCCGGAGACGAGATCGAAGCCCACATCGGCACAGCGCAGCACCATGCCACGAAACTCCCGCTCCACCATGCGGGGATCGAGATGACGCATGGTGATGAACAGCCCGCCATGGGGGCCGACCTTGCCCTTGCGCATCTGTTCGAACATGGCGCGCGAAACGATGTCGCGCGTGGCCCGCTCCCCGCGCGGATCGTATTCGGCCATGAAGCGATGGCCCTCGCCATCCAGCAGATAGCCGCCCGCGCCGCGCAGTCCTTCCTCGATGATCGTGCCGGTGATGCGGGTATCCTTGCCGGCGACCAGACCGGTCGGGTGGAACTGCACCATTTCCATATCGCGCAGTTCCAGGCCCAGACGCATGGCCATGGCCATGCCGTCGCAGCTCTTGTCGCCCGAAGGCGTGTGGTAGCGGAACATGCTGGGGCCACCGCCGGTCGCCAGCAGCACGGCTTTGGCCCGGACAAACAGGTAGCCGCCCCTGCGCATGTCGATCAGCAGCACGCCGGAAATCCGCGACCCGTCGGCGGCGGGAACCAGCGCGATGGCGCGATGCTCCTCCAGCCGGTTGATCTTCCGTGCCCAGACCTGTTCGGCCAGCCGGTTGATGATCTCGATCCCGGTCAGCGAGCCCTTGTGGACGGTGCGGTCGAAAGTCTGTCCGGCGAAGGCCTTACCATGGATGGACCCATCCGGGTTGCGGTCGAAAAAGCAGCCCAGATCGTTTTCCAGCTCCAGCACCCGGTCTATGGCCGTGGTGCAAAGCGTCCAGGCAAGCTCCTGATCATTCAGCCATTTCCCGCCCTCAATGGTATCCATGAAATGGCGTTCGATACTGTCGCCCTTATGCAGCGCGACATTATAGCCGCCCTGCACCATGCGGGTGCAGCCGGATTTGCCAAGCAGGCCCTTGACGGCCACGGTGATGGAAAGCTCCGGGTCCGCCTTATGGGCATGCAGGGCCGCGAACAGCCCCGCCCCGCCGGAACCCAGGATCAGGATATCGGTATCCAGCCGTTCGATGCTGATGGTCATGGCCTTATCTCCTCCCGCTTTATCGCAATGCCTGGAACAGGAAGATCAGCCCGACGGCGAGCGCGAAGCCGAAGGCGATGGCGATGCGGGATTTCTGTTGCGGCGACCAGGGCAGGAATTCCAGCGCCAGCAGGCGCAACCCTCCCGCCAGATGGATGGCGAGCGCCGAAACCAGCAGCGCCTCCATCAGTTTCACCGGCAGGCTGGACGTCCAGGCAATGGCCTGATTGAAAGCATCCGCTTCGACAGCCGTGCCCAGCACATAGAAATGGGCGGGCAGGAACAGGGCCAATGCCGCGCCCGACAGGCGATGCGCCAGGAAAGCCCAATAGGCGGGGTGATTGCGGGCGCGTGCGGCGTCCAGTGGGGCTATGCGGCTCATGTCACCGCCCCCACGGCCCGCAGGCCCAGCCAGATCAGACCGACAGCGAAGGCCAAGGCGGCCAGGTTCAGGGACGGGCCATGCCAGCCCAGCAACTCCCGCACGATGCCGCGCAGGCCAATGGCGCCATGCAGCCCGGCCGACAGCACGAACAGGCCGTAGACCAGCATCCAGCCCAGGCTTCCCTGCGTGCGGGCCAGGATTTCCTCCCCCGTCACGCCGCCCTGAATGGCATAGAGGATCACGCCCAGATGCAGCAACACCAAAGGCGCCAGGATCATCGCGGTCAGGCGCTGCACCACGTAGAGCCAGAGTTCCATACGCTGCGCCATGGGGTTACAGCTCCCCCTTCAGGGCGGCGGCGAAGATTTCGCGCTTCAGCCCGGCGATGGAGGCAGTCGGGTTCAGCATCTGCGGGCAGTTATTGGCACAGGCCTGATGCGAATGGCAGGCATGGCAGCCCGCATCGACCGCGACCTTTTTCAGATGGCCGGCCTTGTCGCCGTCGCGCTCGTCATTCACCAGCGACCAGGCCCGGTTCAGTGCCGCCGGCCCGAGATAATCCTTGTTCCAGGCCACCACATCGCAGGAGGCATAGCAGACCCCGCAGCCGATGCATTCGATGGCGGCATCCGCGCGCTTGCGCTGGCGGCTTTTTGGATCGACCGAGACGATATCGCGATGGCCTTCCCGCGATGGCACGAAGCGCCCGCCCGCCTTTTCGTTCTTTTCGAAGAAGGTGGACATGTCGGTGGCCAGGTCCTTGATCACCGGCAGGCTGCGCAGGGGGGCGAGCGTGATCTGCCCGTCGCGCACCACTTTCGACACATGGGTGCGACAGGTCCAGCGCGGCGTGCCATTCACCATCATGGCACAGGAACCGCAGACGCCGACCCGGCAGGCGAAGCGATAGGACAGGCTGGGATCGAGCTTGCGTTGCACGATGGTGACGGCATCCAGTACCGTCATCCGGTCTTCCGCCGGAATTTCGAACTCCTCGAAACGGCCTTCCTCGGCGCCGCGCCAGATCGATAGTTTCAATATTGTCAAGCCGTTGCCCGGCGCTGTTGCAGTCCTGTCCGCTGATGTCACAGCGTGCCCTCCCGGTCGGAATTCCGAGTCTTGTATAAGATATAATTATCTTGGTCGCGCGACTTGGGCAAGCCCGTAGACACGGTAAAATCTCAACGCATTCCGAATGGATGGATCGGCTGAAACCTGCGGCTGGAAATCGCGATAGAACAAAAAACGCCCGGAACCGGTCCGGGCGTTTCGTGTTTCCTGTCCAAGGCTGGCAAGCGCTCAGGCTCTGCGATCAGCCCTTTGCCACCTCGTCGAAACGCTTCAGCGTTTCCAGCAATCCGCGCAGTTCATGCAGTGGAACCATGTTCGGCCCGTCGGATGGGGCCTTGTCCGGATCCTGATGGGTTTCCATGAAGATGGCGGCCACGCCGACCGCGATGGCGGCGCGCGCCAGCACCGGCACGAATTCACGCTGCCCGCCCGAGGTCGTTCCCTGTCCGCCCGGCTGCTGCACCGAATGGGTGGCATCGAACACAACCGGCTTGCCGGTCTGTTCCGCCATGATCGGCAGGCCGCGGAAATCGGTGACCAGCGTATTATAGCCGAAGCTCGCCCCGCGCTCGCAGACCATGACCTGATCGTTGCCGAAGGCTTCGATCTTGGCGACGACATTTTTCATGTCCCAGGGGGCCAGGAACTGGCCCTTCTTGACATTGATCGGCCGGGAAGTGACGGCGGCAGCGGCCAGCAGATCGGTCTGGCGGCACAGAAACGCCGGAATCTGCAACACATCGACCACGGCGGCGACATCGGCGCAATGCTCGGGCAGATGCACATCGGTGATGGTGGGAACGCCGAAGGTTTCCTTCACGGCCTGGAACACCGGCCCGGCCAGCTCCAGCCCCAGCCCGCGCGCGGAATTGGCGGAGGTGCGATTGGCCTTGTCATAGGAGGATTTGTAGATGAAGCCGATGCCCAGCTCGTCGGTGATTTCCTTGATCGCACCGGCCATGTCCAGCGCATGGTCCCGGCTTTCCATGGCGCAGGGGCCGGCGATCAGCGTGAAGGGCAGATCATTGGCAATGGTGACATCACCGACGCGAACGGCAAAGGCGGCCATGAACGGGCGCTCCTAGGGTCTGCGGCTGGTTCAGACCAGACGCGAATGGGCCAAGGCGGCTTCGATGAAGCTCTTGAACAGAGGATGTGGGGCGAAGGGCTTGGATTTCAATTCCGGATGGAACTGCACCCCCACGAACCAGGGATGTTCCGGAATCTCCACGATTTCCGGCAGGCTTGAATCGGGCGACATGCCCGAAAAGCGCAGCCCCGCCTGTTCCAGCCGGTCCTTATAGGTGATGTTCACCTCGTAACGATGGCGATGGCGCTCGCTGATCTCGGCCGCATCGTCATAGATGGCGCGCACCCGCGATCCATCCTCCAGCACGCAGGGATAGGCGCCAAGGCGCATCGTGCCGCCCAGATCATCCTTGTCGCCACGCTTTTCCAGCGTGTTGCCGCGCGTCCATTCGGTCAGCAGGCCGACCACGGCTTCCTTGCAGGGCCCGAATTCGGTCGAACTGGCACCGGGCACATCGGCCAGATTGCGGGCAGCTTCGATCACCGCCATCTGCATGCCGAAGCAGATGCCGAAATAGGGCACGCCGCGTTCGCGCGCAAAGGTTACGGCCTTGATCTTGCCTTCCGAGCCGCGCTCGCCAAACCCGCCGGGAACCAGGATGCCATGCACCTCCTCCAGGAAGGGGGCCGGGTTCTCTCGCTCGAAAATCTCCGACTCGATCCATTCCAGATCGACACCGACATTGTTGGCGATGCCGCCATGGGTCAGCGCCTCGCCCAGCGATTTATAGGCGTCGAGCAGATTGGTGTATTTGCCGACCACCGCGATCTTGACGCGGCCTTCCGGTACCAGGACGCGCTGCACGATTTCGCGCCAGGTCGTCAGGTCCACTTCCCGGCCGCCGGCCGCCAGCAGCATGCCGAAATGGTCCAGCACTTCGATATCCAGGCCGACATCATGATAGGTGATCGGCACTTCATAGATGGTGCTGACGTCGAGCGCCGGGATCACCCGGCTTTCCTTGACGTTGCAGAACTGGGCGATCTTGCGCCGTTCATTCGGCGGAATGTCGCGATCGGCGCGGCACAGCAGGATGTCGGGCTGGATGCCGACCGACAGCAATTCCTTCACGGAATGCTGGGTGGGCTTCGTCTTCAACTCGCCGGCCGCCCCGATATAGGGCAGCAGCGTCACATGCATGAAGCAGGTGCGCACCGAACCCAGCTCGTTGCGCAGCTGGCGGATGGCTTCCAGGAAGGGCAGGCCTTCGATGTCGCCGACCGTGCCGCCGATCTCGCACAGCACGAAATCCTCATCCGTGATGTCGGACAGGACGAATTCCTTGATGGCGTCGGTCACATGCGGGATGACCTGCACCGTGCCGCCCAGATAGTCGCCCCGGCGTTCCTTGGCGATCACTTCGGAATAGATGCGGCCCGTCGTGACATTGTCGGTCTTGCGGGCGGCAACACCCGTGAAGCGTTCATAATGTCCCAGATCCAGATCGGTTTCCGCTCCGTCATCGGTGACGAAAACCTCCCCATGCTGATAGGGGCTCATCGTGCCGGGATCGACATTCAGATAGGGGTCGAGCTTGCGCAGGCGCACCTTGAAGCCACGAGCCTGCAGCAGCGCGCCGAGCGCAGCGGAAGCGAGCCCTTTCCCCAAAGAGGAAACGACACCGCCAGTAATGAAGATGAATCGGGTGGTCATGGACCCTTACTCTATCTGAACGGAGATAGCTTACAAACTAAAGGAGGCGACCCTTCGGCCGCCTCCAAAAACCGCAGGAAAATCAAGTCACTGGGACAAGGGTACTGCGGGCGCTGCCGGCGCCTGTTCGCCACTCTGCGGCGCGGAATCGAGAATCGATGCCGGCTGGCGGTGTCCGCCGGCCAGAATCGCCAGCGTCATCGAGGTGATCATGAACAGGGCGGCAAAGATCGCCGTGGTCCTGGAAAGGGCATTCGCCTGACCGCGGGCGGAGAACAGACCGAAGCCGCCGGCACCGCCGCCGCCACCGCCCCCACCAATACCGAGCCCGCCGCCTTCGCTGCGCTGGAGCATGATTACGCCGACCAGCACGATGGCGATTACGAGATGGGCCGCCAGAACGATCGCTTCCATGGAAAAGGTAATCCCTTCTATCTTACGTCGAGGGGGTATGTAGCGTCTTGGGCGGCGAACCTCAAGTACCTGTTCAGGCAGGGCAGGCCGCCGCTATGGCCAGGAAGTCTTCCGCCTTCAGGCTGGCGCCACCGATCAGCCCGCCATCGACATCGCCAAGCGCCAGGATTTCCTTGGCATTGCCCGGCTTCAGCGACCCGCCATAGAGGATGCGGATGCCTGGAGCGAGATCGGCGGGATAGCTTGCCGCGATGAAGGAGCGGATATGGCCATGCATGGCAGCGATATCATCTATGGTCGGCGTCAGCCCCGTCCCGATGGCCCAGACCGGTTCATAGGCGACGGCAAGATTGGCCGGCGTGGACCCTTCCGGCGGAATAGAGCCGAAAAGCTGGGCGGAGACGATCTGGAAGGCCTGGCCGGCATCGCGCTCCTCCCGCGTTTCGCCGACGCACAGGATGGCGGTCAGTCCCGCACGCCAGGCCGCCTGCACCTTGGCGCGCACCCATTCATCCGTTTCGCCCAGCCCATGGCGTCGTTCGGAATGGCCCAGGATCACATGGGTTGCCCCGGCATCGGCCAGCATCTCCGCACTGACATCCCCGGTGAACGCGCCGGACATCTGGTCATGGCAATCCTGCCCGCCGACGGCGGGGGCACGGCCCTGCAACGCATCGGCCACGGACGACAGTACCGTTGCCGTCGGGCAGACCAGATAGTCCACATCCGCCCGACCGGCCCCGGCAGCCACGGCCTGGGCCAAAGCCACGCCTTCGGCACGCAGCAGGTTCATCTTCCAGTTTCCGGCGATCAGCTTGCGGCGGGTGGTCATCGGCTCTCCCCGTTCGGAATTCCGTTCATGTTTGCGCGCTTCCGTTAGCACGGGGCAGAAAAAGCAGGCAAGCTGCGCTGTTGCCCTGGAGACGACGGATCGCTAGGATCGCCCGCCCGCCCAACCGGGGCGCCCGGCAGGCGGATTCGCGTCGCCGGGCCTGTAACATCCAAATTCGGGTTCTTGAACGCCATGCTGCAGGCGATGCGCAATTCGGTCGGTTCGACCGT
>Ga0209066_10001857_pt1 | contig 27112 bp, 23 predicted proteins | sample All_14_2_FD_187198 | JGI IMG/M metagenome (GOLD analysis project Ga0209066, IMG submission 187198) | Freshwater microbial communities in response to fracking from Pennsylvania, USA - Allegheny Zone_MetaG_DW_15 (SPAdes) (version 2) ...
GCCGGGTCGCCGTCGGCCACCAGCTCGCCGTTGTGCAGCACGATGATGCGGTCCGAGAGTTCGCGCACCACGTCCATCTTGTGTTCGACCAGCAGGATGGTCTTGGTCTTGTCGGCCTTGAGCTGGCGGATCAGGTTCAGGATCACGGGCACCTCGTCCACGCTCATGCCGGCGGTCGGTTCGTCGAACATGAACACCTGGGGTTCCAGCGCCATCAGGATGCCGACCTCCAGCTTGCGCTGGTCGCCGTGCGGCAGGCTGGACGCGAAGGCGTCGCCCTTGTCGGCCAGCGCCACGGCTTCGAGCACCTCGTCGGCGCGCACCACCAGGTCGCGCCGGTCACTCCAGATGCGCCAGAGGTTCAGACCCGCGCCCGCCCTCGCCTGCACCGCCAGCCGCACGTTCTCGCGCACGGTGAGGTTGGGGAACAGGTTGGTGAGCTGGAACGCCCGGCCCAGCCCGGCCTGCGCGCGGGCCGGCGCACCCAGAGAAGAGACGTCCACCCCGTTCAGGCGAACGCTGCCCGCCGAGGCCCGGATCTGCCCCGAGATGAGGTTGAAGTAGGTCGTCTTGCCCGCGCCGTTGGGGCCGACGATGGCGGTCAGCGTGCCCGGCTCGAAAGCGCAGGACACAGCATTCACCGCCACGTGCCCACCGAAGCGGACCGTGAGATCGCGTGTTTCAAGCATGAGGTCTCCGACAGGGAGAGGAAGTCTGGGCGCGGCAAGTGCCGCGGCCTTCGGGAACACGGTGGAACCGGCTTTGCCGGGCCACTCGTGTTGTCCCCCTTTAGGGGGAAGCCGCGTTAGCGGCGCAGGGGGTTGCGCCGAATAAATCGCAGGGGGTCAAGCGCTCTCAGCGCTTGTTTTTAATAGGCACATTCATGTCCGCCGGCTTGATCTCGCGCACCAGCTCAGGCACGCCCCATGGGAAGGCCGGGTCCACCTTGATCTTGAAGTGGTACATGCTCTGCATCGCCTGGTGGTCTTCCTTGCGGAAGGTCATCGTGCCCTTGGGCGTCTCGAAGCTCATGCCTTCCATGGTCTTGATCAGCGTGTCGGTCCTGGTGTCACCGTTGGTCTTCTTGAGCGCGGTCACCAGGGCCATCGCAGCGCTGAAGCCGCCAGCGGTGAAGAAGTCGGGTGGGCTCTTGAACTGGCTGTAGTGCTGGGCCACCATGGCATCGTTGACAGGGTTCTTCGGGATGCCGAAGTAGTAGTACGTGGCGCCTTCCATGCCGGGGAAGTTCTTGTAGTTGGCCATCGCCGGCAGGATGTTGCCGCCGGTGGCGATCTCGATGTTGTAGCGCTTGAGGTCGAGGTCGGCGATCTTGAACGGGTTCCCTGCGCCGGCCCAGATGATGAAGATCACCTTGCGGCCCGGCAGGTCCTTGAGCTTGTCGATCAGGCGCTGCGCACCGGCGGTGAAGTCGGTGGTGCTGGTCGGCAGGTATTCCTCGTGCACGATCTTGGCGGTCTTGACCGCGTCCTTGAAGGCCTTCACGCCGTCACGCCCGAACGCGTAGTCCTGCGCCAGCGTGGCGATGTTCACGCCGGCCTTGTCCAGCGCCACGGCGTTGGAGATCGCGTCCTGGCTGCTGTTGCGGCCGGTGCGGAAGATGTACTTGTTCCACTTGTCACCCGTGATGGAGTCGGCCACGGCGGGCTCCACCAGCAGGATCTTCTTGTATTCCTCGGCCACCGGCAGCATGGCCAGCGCCACGCCGGAGCCGGTCGGGCCCACGGCGATGTCGGCCTTGTCGTCGGCGAAGGCGGCCGCCAGCTGGGCCTTGCCCACGTCGGGTTTGAACTGGCTGTCTTTCTCGATCACCACCAGCTTCTTGCCGCCCACCATCATCGTGCCGCCGGTGGCGTAGTTCAGGCCCATCATCAGGCCCGTGTGGGTCTGCTTGGCGTAGGCTTCGAGCGGGCCGGTCTTGTCGTAGACGTGGGCAATGCGGATCTCGCCCTTGTCCGACTGGGCAAAGCCCAAGGTGGCCGTACAGGCGAGCGCGATGACCGCCAGGCGGCGGGTGGTGTTGTGCATGTCTTGTCTCCTGGTTGGAAGTGTCACAGCGCGTGGCGCCGTGTCTTTCACAACGCAGGGTCCGTGCCAAGGAGACAAGTGTTTGATTTCAAACAGATTTTTCTGTGACGGTTGGGCGCCTGTCTGAGTTTCAGACAGTCACGGGTGGATACACGTGTCTGAAATTCAGACACTTGTCTGAATTTCAGACGCATCCGCAGAACCCGCCGGGGCACCCAGCTTGTCGTACAGGCTGGCGCGCGAGATGCCGAGCACGCGTGCCGCCGCAGCCCGGTTGCCCCCGCTGCGCTGCAGCGCCGCCGCGATCGCGCGCTGCTCCAGTTCGGCGATCTGTTCCGGCAGGGGTCGGGTGTCGACCCCGCCCGCAGCCAGCGCCTGCGCAGGAGCGGGCACCACGGCAGGCTCGATGCGGTCCAGCCCCGATTCGCGCAGCACCGTCTCCACCTGCGGCGCCGCGATCTGCGGCGAGTCGCTGCGCAGGGCCAGCTGCTCCAGCACGTTGCGCAGCTCGCGGATGTTGCCGCGCCAGGGCTGGGCCGCGAGCAGCGCGCGGGCGCAGGGCAGCAGGTCGATCTGCTCACCCGCGCCGCGCGCGGCAATGTCCTCGCACAGGGCTTCGATCAGCAAAGGCACATCGTCGCGCCGCTCGCGCAGCGGCGGCACGCGGATCGGCAACACGTTGAGCCGGTAGTACAGGTCTTCGCGGAAGCTGCCCTCGCGCACCATGTGCTGCAGGTCGCGCGAGGTGGCCGCCACCACGCGCACGTCAAAACGGATCAGTTTGTTCGAACCCAGCGGCTCGATCTCGCCTTCCTGCAAGGCGCGCAGCAGTTTGACCTGCACCGACATCGGCATGTCGCCCAGCTCGTCCAGAAACAGCGTGCCGCCGTCGGCCAGCTTGAACTTGCCGTCACGGCCCTTCTTGTCGGCCCCGGTGTAGGCGCCGGGCGCCACGCCGAAGAACTCGGCCTCCAGCAGCGTATCGGGCACGGCCGCCATGTTCACGCTCACGAACGGCCGCCCTGCGCGCGGGGACGAGGCATGGATGGCGTGGGCCAGCAGTTCCTTGCCGGTGCCGGTTTCGCCCAGCAGCAGCACCGGGCTGCTGGAAGACGCCGCGCGCCGCGCCTGGCGTTTCACCTCCAGCGCGCCCGGGCTGGTGCCCACGAAACTGGCGAAGGTGTATTTGCTGCGGCGCTGGCTGGCCAGCTCGCGTCGCGCGTCGCTCAGGTCCTGCTCCAGCCGCGCGAACTTGGCGATCAGCGGCTGCAAGGTGGTTTCGGGGTGGTCGAAGAGCACGATGCCCAGCACGCCGATCACCTCGCCCGCGTCGTCGCGCAGCGGGATGCGGCTGACCACGAAGGTGCCCGCCTTGTTGGTCAGCAGGTCGATCAGGATGGGTTTGCCGGTGGCCAGCACCTGGTGCATCTGCGTGTTCTGCACCACGCTGGAGACCGGGTGGCCGACAAAGTCTTCCTCGCGCTCGAAGCCCAGCGCGGGCAGGAAACGGCGGTACTGGTCGTTGATCCAGACCACGCGGGCCTTGCGGTCCACCAGCATCATGCCTTCGCTGGCGGTGGCGAACAGGTCGAACATGGAACGCGCGGCGAGCTCCAGGATGCTCTGCGCGTCGCGGGGAAGTCGGTCGTCTCGGATCATGACGGGATATTAAGCCCACCCCCATCGCTTGTTCGCTTCGCGTAACCGCTCCGCCCCTCAAGGGGCGATGCGAGCGGCCCGGCGGAGCCGGTTCCACCGCATCCTGGGGTGAGGCATTTCGCTCCGGGGCAGCTGCTGTCCGATCGGTCAGATTGGCAACAGCCCCGCTTCCACCAGTTGTGCCCTCACCTGCAACGCCGATTCGAAGCGAACACCACGCCAGCCGTGAGCATGGGCCGCGTCCAGGTTGCGCTGCACATCGTCGATGAACCAGACCTCATCGGCACCCAGGCCGAAGCGCTCGACGGCCAGCGCGTAGATACCCGGGTCGGGCTTGATCTGTTGCACATGGGCCGAGAAGATGCCGTCGTCGAAAGCGCTGAAAAACGCCTTGTCGCGCAGCAGTCGCTCGGCGTACGGCGCCGGCATGTTGGAGAGGAAGCACAGCCGATGGCCCTGCGCGCGCAGTTCGTGCAGCAGGGCCTCGGTACCTTCCAGTGTGGCCAGGTGCGGCGGGATGGCCTCGATCACCGCCTGCACCTCCTGCACCTGCAGGCCGGTGCGAGCGGCAATGCGTTGCGCCAGTGCATCGGGGTCGATCTGACCCAGGTCGAACAGTGCCCAGTCGCCACCGGGATCGAAACCCTGGAACAGCTGCTGCGCCAGCGCCTGCGCGCCAGCGTGGTGGGGGGCGTGTTGCGGCAGCAGATGCTGCAGCAGGGTCAGCGGCTGCCAGTGCAGCAGCACACCACCCAGATCAAAAATAACAGTCTTCTGTGGGCTCATGCGTCCATTGTCGTGCCCTGCCCATCAGCGGAGGGGGCCAACGATCCGGCGCCGGGCCGCCCCAAGCCGGATCAGCCCCCTCGGGGGGCAGCAACCCGCGCAGCGGCAGAGCCCCGGTCAGCGCCCGACAGGGCGCGGAACGCAAGGGGGCCATTTCTTCAGGACCTCCGATGCCAGGCCAGCAGGCGCGGCGTGACCAGCACCAGCACAACGATGGCCAGCAGCGTGGCCGACATGGGGCGTTCAAAGAACACCGCCAGACTGCCTTCGCCAATCGACATGGCGTTGCGGAACTGCGCCTCGGCCAGCGGCCCCAGGATCAGGCCCACGATCACCGGGGCGGTCGGAAAGTCGAACCGGCGAAGCACCACGCCCACCAGCGCCAGACCGAACATGATGAACAGGTCGAACGAGCTCTGGCGCATGCCATACACACCCACCGTGGCAAAGATCAGGATGCCGGCGTAGAGCGGTGCCTTGGGGATCTTCAGCAGCTTGACCCACAACCCCACCATCGGCAGGTTGAGCACCAGCAGCATCACGTTGCCGATGTAGAGCGAGGCGATCAGCGCCCACACCAGGGCAGAGGACGTCTCGAACAGCTGTGGCCCGGCGTTGATGCCGTAGTTCTGCAGCGCGCTCAGCAGGATGGCCGCCGTCACCGAGGTGGGGATGCCCAGCGTGAGCAGCGGCACCAGCGTGGCCGTCACGGCCGCGTTGTTGGCGGCTTCGGGGCCGGCCACACCTTCGATGGCGCCGGTGGTGCCGAACTCCTTCTTGAACTCGGGGTCGGCCAGCTTGCGCTCCGTCGCGTAGCTCAGGAAAGTGGGGATCTCGGAGCCACCCGCTGGGATGGTGCCGAAGGGGAAGCCGATGAAGGTGCCGCGCAGCCAGGCGGGCCAGGACCGCTTCCACTCGGTGCGCGTCATGTGCGCCTTGTTCATCTTGTTCAGGTTGGCTTCGCTCCTGCCTTCGTACAAGGCGTTGTAGAGCGCCTCGGTGACGGCAAACAGGCCCACCGCCACCAGCACCACCTCGACGCCGTCCATGAACTCGATGACGCCGCCGGTGTAGCGCACCTGGCCGGTGATCTGGTCCATGCCCACCAGGCCCAGCGCCAGGCCGAAGAACAGCGCCGTGATGCCGCGCAACGTGCTCTGCCCCAGCACCGCGCTCACGGTGGTGAAGGCCAGCAGCATCAGGCAGAAATATTCGGGTGGTCCGAGCTTCACGGCGAACTCGGCCAGGATGGGCGCGAACAGCGTCACCAGCACCGTCGCGATGCTGCCGGCCACAAACGAGCCGATGGCCGACGTGGCGAGCGCGGCGCCGGCGCGTCCGCTCTTGGCCATCTTGAAGCCTTCGAGCGCGGTCACCATGGTGCCGGTCTCTCCGGGCGTGTTGAGCAGGATGGAGGTGGTCGATCCGCCATACATGGCGCCGTAGTAGATGCCGGCGAAGAAGATCATCGACGCGGTGGCCTCCACCTGACCGGTGATCGGCAGCAGCATGGCCACCGTGACCGCCGGGCCCAGGCCGGGCAGCACGCCGATGGCGGTGCCCAGCGCGCAGCCGGCCAGCGCCCACAGCAGGTTGATGGGGGTGCCGGCGGTCACAAAACCGCCGAGCAGGTTGTTCCAGGTTTCAAGCATGGTGAATTCCTTTCAGGTCCGTCACACGGCTCACAGCCAGCCGGTGCCCGTGAGGCCCGGCAGGTTGACGGCGAGGAATTTGGTGAACAGCCAGAAGGTGGGCGCCGAGATCAGCATGCCGATCACAGCGTCTTTCACCGTCTGCATGGCGTTGCCCGCGGGCTTGCCTTCGCTGATGCGCAGGCCTCGCACCGCCAGCGTGAAGCACATCGCACAACTCAGGATGAAACCGATGGTGGTGATGAGCGCCGCGTTGCCCAGGATGCCGGCCGACACCCAGACCATGGCGTGCCAGTCGCCGCGTGCCGCGCCCGAGGGCTCGGGCATGTTGCGGAAACCGCCGGTGCGCACTTCCCAGATCAGCAGCACACCGCACAAGCCCATGGCGGCCGACACTACCCAGGGCAGGAAGTCCGGGCCGACGCCCGCGTAGCCCGCGTCCGACGGGATGTTGGCCGCGCCGTAGGCCAGCCCGGCGGCCAGCAGCACGGCGGCAATGCCCAGGGCCAGCTGGCCGGGCCTGTGGTCCGCGCGCGCGGGTGGATCTCGGGAATCGGTGGTGTTCATGTGGGCCTCCAAAAAAAAGCCGCGACAAAATGTGCCGCGGCCGGTGGGCAGCGCGCCGTGCGCGGCGCTGCCGCGTCAGGCCATGCCGGCGCGCACCATGGTGGCACGCAGGCTGGAGAAATCGCGGTCCACGAATTCGTCAAAGGCCTTGCCGGTCAGCAGCGCGGGTGTCCAGTTGTTCTTGACCAGCGCCTCCTGCCAGGCCTTGCTCTTGGTGGCCTTGACGATCATGTCGGTGAGCGCGTCGCGCTGCGCCGGGGTGATGCCGGCCGCGCCGTACACGCCGCGCCAGTTGCCGATCTCCACGTTGATGCCCTGCTCCTTGAGCGTGGGCACGTCGATGCCTTTCACACGCTCGCCGGAGGTGATACCGATGGCGCGCATCTTGCCGCTGTCGATGTACTGCTGGAACTCGCTGTAGCCACTGCCGCCGATGGTGACGTTGCCGCCCAGGATGGCCGCCACGGCTTCGCCACCGCCACGGAAAGGCACGTAGTTGATCTTGGCCGCGGGCACACCCACCGACTGCGCGATCTGGGCCGCCGCGATGTGCTCGGTGGCGCCGCGCGAACCGCCGCCCCACTTGACGCTGCCCGGGTCTTTCTTGAGCTGTTCGACCACATCCTTCATGGTCTTGAAGGGCGAATTGGCCGGCAGCACGAACACGTTGTATTCGGTCGTGAGGCGGGCAATCGGCGTGAGCTGGGTGACCGACACCGGCGGCTTGCCGGTGATGATGCCGCCCAGCATGACGGCGCCCATGACCATCATGGCGTTCGGGTCTCCCTTGGAGCTGTTGTAGAACTGGGCCAGGCCGATCGCGCCCGCCGCACCGCCCTTGTTCTCAAAAGTCACCGAGTCGGCCACCTTGGCATCGCGCAGGGCTTCGCCCAGGGCGCGGCCCGTGCCGTCCCAGCCACCGCCCGGGTTGGCGGGGATCATCATCTTGACGTTGGCAGCGGCCCAGGCCAGGTTCGGCAAGGCGCCGGCAGCGGCCATGGCGGCCAGGGATTTGAGGAAGGTGTCGCGACGCATGTGAAGTCTCCATTGGGTGTTGATCGACGGAGCCTATGTTCGTGTCGCACGCTGTCAATCGGCTGTCCAACATCTAAGGAGAAACCCTAGTGATCTGGATCACCCCAGCGCTCCGCCCGGCGCTGCCGATAATCAAAGCCGAATGAAACTGCTGCTGATCGAAGACAATCCCACCATGCAGACCACGCTGCAGCGCACGTTCGAGCGGCGTGGCATGCAGGTGCTCACCTGTGGCGACGGTGCGCGTGCGCTGGCGCTCTGGCAGGCCAGCCTGCCCGACGCCGTGCTGCTCGACCTGAGCCTGCCCGGGCGCGACGGCCTGCAGGTGCTGGGCGACGCACGCGCCGCCGGCCTGACCACGCCGGTCATCATCCTCACCGCGCGCGGCACCGTGGGCGACCGCATCATCGGCCTGAACACCGGCGCCGACGACTACCTGCCCAAGCCCTTTGACCTGGACGAACTTGAAGCCCGCCTGCGCGCCCTGGTCCGCCGCTCCGCCAGCGCCAGCGAAGCCGGCAACGGCCCGACCGGCCGCACCGCCGTCTGGTGCGGCATGCAGCTCGACAAGGACAACGGCGCGGTCTACTTCGAGGGCCAGCCACTCGAACTTGCGCCGCGCGAACTGGCCCTGCTGCGCGCCGTGCTGCAGAAGCCGGGCCACGCCATCGCCAAGGAGCGACTCACCGAACTGGTGTTCCCGGGGGAAAGCCAGGTGCAGCCGGAGGCGATCGAGGTCGTGGCCTACCGCCTGCGCAAGAAGATCGCCCACACCGGTGCCCAGCTGGTCACGCTGCGCGGCCTGGGTTACCTGTTGAAAGCCACAACGTGAAGTCCCGCTCGCTCTCGCTGCGGCGCACCCTGCTGCTCGGCATCCTGCTGCCGGTGTTCGGCTTCGTGCTCATCAACACCGTGGTGCTCTACCGCCAGGCGCTCGCCGCCGCCGACACGGCCTACGACCGCACGCTGCTGGCCACCGCCAAATCGCTGGGCGAACAGCTGGAGGTGGTGAGCGGTGGCGCGGGTGCGCGGGTGACGTCATCGCTGGCCTACTCCGCGCTGGAGGCCTTCGAAGCCGACAACCGCAGCCGCATTTTTTACCGGGTCAGCGGGTTTGCCGGCGAAATGGTCTCCGGCTTCGAAGACCTGCCGCCTGCCCTCCAGCGCCTGCCCGACCAGAAGATCTACGCCGCCCTGGTGCACTTCTACGACGACCAGTACCGCGGCGTGCCGGTGCGCATGGCGGTGCTGCTGCAGCCGGTGGCCGGGGTGGCCGGACAGGGCATGACCACCATCCAGGTGGCCGAAACCCTGGAGCTGCGCCAGACGCTGGCGCGCCAGATCCTCATCGACACGCTGTGGCGCCAGGCGGCGCTGGTGATCGTGATCGCGGGCGTAGTGGTGTTCGTGGTGCAAAGCGCCACGCGTCCGGTGCGCGCGCTCAGCCACGCGCTCTCGGCGCGCAGCGAAAACGACCTGTCGCCCCTGCCCACCAGCAGCGCCCCACGCGAGCTGCTGCCCCTGGTGGAAGCCACCAACCAGCACATGCAGCGCCTGTCGCAGTTGCTGGAACACCAGAAGCGCTTTGTGCGCGACACCTCGCACCAGCTGCGCACGCCGCTGGCCGTGCTCAAGACCCAGGTGCAGTCGGCGCGCCGGGGCGATGTGGAGCCACAGCTGGCGCTGGAAGAAATCGGCCACACGGTCGAACGCGCCACCGAACTGGCCAACCAGATGCTGGCGCTGGCCAAGGTCGAACAACTGCGCCAGGAGATCGACGCGCCGGTGGTGGACTGGGCCGACGTGGTGCGCGCCGTGGGACTCGATCTTTCGCCACTGATCGCCGAGCACGCACTCGACTTCTCGCTCGATGTCGTCAGCGCGCGGGTGCGCGCACACGAATGGGCGCTGCGGGAGCTCAGCCGCAACCTGCTGCACAACGCCATCAAGAACACGCCCGAAGGCTCGCGCCTCGCGGTGACGCTGGTGCGCGACGCCCACGCCGCGGCGCTCACCATCAGCGACAGCGGCCCCGGCATCTCGGCAGCGTTGCGCGAGCGCCTGTTCCAGCCTTTCGCCACCGACCCGCAGCGCACCGGCGCACCGGGCAGCGGCTCGGGTCTGGGCCTGGCGATCTGCCACGGCGTCACGCTGTCGCTCGGCGGCAGCATCGACCTGATCAACCGCGAAACCCATGGACAGGTCCTGGGGCTTGACGCGACCGTCCGCCTGCCGCTGGCCTCCACCTGAACCTAACAAACCTTTCGATGAAGAACGTTCCGTCCACCAGCGCAGGCAGCGGCAAGATCCGGCTCGACAAATGGCTCTGGGCCGCGCGCTTCTACAAGACCCGCAGCCTGAGTTGCGAAGAAATCGACAAGGGCCGTGTGCGGCTCAACGGCCAGCCGGTCAAACCCTCGCACGACGTAAAGCCGGGCGACACGCTGGAGATCCGGTCCGGCCCCATCGTCCGCACCGTGCTCGTGCGAGCACTCAGCGGCGTGCGTGGCCCGGCCCCGGTCGCGGCCCAGCTTTACGAAGAAACCGCCGAGTCGACGGCCCAGCGACTCGCCGCCGCCGAACAGCGCCGGCTGGCGCCCGAGCCCGCCCACAGCCTGACCCAGGGTCGCCCGACCAAACGCGACCGGCGCCACATCGAAGGCCTGCGCGACGAGGGCAGCGCCCCGGGCTGGAATCAACGCTGGAGCGCTTCGCTGGACGATGACTGATCGTCGAGCGGTCGGTCAGTTTTTTCGAGTGCCCAGCCACACCACCGTGGCCACCACCAGCAGGCCACCCGCCACCTGCACCGGCGCGATGCTCTGCCCCAGGATCGCCCAGGCCAGCATCAGCGCAAAGATGGGTTCGATGTTCATGATGGCCGAGTTGCCCACCACGCCCAGCCGCGGCAACACGGTGAACATGATGGTGAAGGCCGTGCCATACAGGACCGTGAGCCCGAGCAGGCCCCACCAGCCCGCCACAGCCACGGGAAAATGGAACCCGCCCTGTGTCGCCACCCCCGCCAGGGCCAGCACCGCCACGATGCCCATGGTGCTCGCGGTGCGCAGGCGGCCATCCAGATCGGCCGTCTCGTGCTGGGTCAACACCAGCGCGAGTCCGAAGGTGGCCGCCGCCGTGAGCGCGAAGGCCACGCCCACGCCAATCTGCGCCCAGTGACCCGAGGCACCCAGGCCCGAAGCGGCGCCGGACACATCGAGCGCCAGCGCCAGGCCCAGCAGCATCACCGGCATCGCGCGCACCATGCGCGCTTCGGGTCGGTGGCCGTAGACCACCCGTGCCCAGAGTGCGGTCCACAGGGGATAGGTGTTGAACGCCAGCAGCGCCAGCGCTACCGGCAGACGGGCCACCGATGAATACAGGCACAGGCTCTGGACACCGACCAGCAGGCCGATCACGGGCAGCGCCCTGCGGTGCCGCTGACCGAGCCGCACCGGCACGTGGAACCAGCGCAGCAGAAATGCCACCACCAGCGCCGTGACCCCGCTGCGGAAGACCACCGCGGTGGCGACATCGACACCGTTGTCGAAAGCCATGCGCGCCGCCACGTGGTTAGCCCCCATCATGAAGGCGATCAGCAGCAGCGTGGCGAAGGCGGCGCGCGACAGCGCCGGGCGTGTAGTCGAAGACATGCGCAAAAGGTCCTTGTGCGGGCAGCCCCAAGAAAAAACCCGTTCCAGCTTGCGCTGAAACGGGTTTCTCTGATTGGCGGAGCGAGAGGGATTCGAACCCTCGATGAGGCTCTACACCCCATACTCCCTTAGCAGGGGAGCACCTTCGGCCACTCGGTCATCGCTCCGGAGCCTCATATTATGCCTCAAGTTGCCCCCTCTCCCGAGGGAACCGGGGCTGTGGCTGCCGACTTCAGCCAGCGATGCTGTCTTCGGTGCGGTCCAGATCGAACTCGCGGTGCAGTGCGCGCACGGCCAGCTCCATGTACTTCTCGTCGATCACGACCGAGGTCTTGATTTCCGAGGTCGAGATCATCTGGATGTTGATGCCTTCGTCGCTCAGGCACTTGAACATGCGGCTGGCCACGCCGACATGGCTGCGCATGCCGATGCCGACGATGCTGACCTTGCAGATGCGGGCGTCGCCCACCACGTCGGCCGCGCCGAGCTCGGGCACGACCTTGCCCTTGAGCAGGTCCATGGCCTTCTGGAAATCGTTGCGGTGCACCGTGAAGCTGAAGTCGGTCTTGCCGTCCTTGCTCAGGTTCTGGATGATCACATCGACCTCGATGTTGGCCTCGGCCACCGCACCCAGGATCTGGTACGCGATGCCTGGCTTGTCGGGCACGCCGAGCACGGAGATCTTGGCTTCGTCGCGGTTGAAGGCAATGCCGGAAACGACGGCTTGTTCCATTTGTTCGTCTTCCTCAAAAGTGATCAGGGTGCCGGAGGCGGCTTCTTCATTCAGGTCGATGTCCCAGGGCGTGAAGCTCGACAGCACGCGCAGGGGCACCTTGTACTTGCCGGCAAATTCCACCGAACGGATCTGCAGCACCTTGCTGCCCATGCTGGCCATTTCCAGCATCTCTTCAAAGCTCACACGCAGCAGGCGGCGCGCTTCGGGCACCACACGCGGGTCGGTCGTGTACACGCCGTCCACATCGGTGTAGATCAGGCATTCAGCGGCCTTGAGCGCAGCGGCCACGGCCACGGCCGAGGTGTCGCTACCGCCACGGCCGAGCGTGGTGATGTTGCCATCCGGGTCCACGCCCTGGAAGCCGGTGACGATGACAACCTTGCCGGCGTCCAGATCGGCGCGCACGCGCAGGTCGTCAATCGACTCGATGCGCGCCTTGGTGAACGCGCTGTTGGTCTTGATCGGCACCTGCCAGCCGGCGTAGCTCACCGCCTCCATGCCCTCGGCCTGCAGCGCAATCGCCAGCAAGGCCGAGGAAGCCTGTTCGCCGGTGGCTGCCAGCATGTCGAGCTCGCGGCCGTAGGCGCTGTCGGTCTTGCCTGGGGCCAGTTCCTTGGCGAGGCCCAGCAGGCGGTTGGTTTCGCCGCTCATGGCGCTGGGCACCACCACCATCTGGTGGCCGGCCCTGTGCCATTTGGCGACGCGACGCGCCACGTTGCGGATGCGCTCGGTCGACCCCATGGAGGTGCCGCCGTACTTGTGAACAATCAAAGCCATCGGGTTGGATTGGGTTGGAAAGATCGTTGAAACAGGAGCCGCGCCGCCGGGGCGTTGTGGTGATCCTGCGGGGCGCGAAACGCGCTGGACAAAGCCTTGGAATTATATCGGCGAGGTGCCAGCCAGGCGGGCAAAGGCCAGATGCCCGCCTTCGCGCGTCACGAAACCGCTGGCCACCTTGATGCGGATGCGGTGACCCCGCGTGCGGCAATCGGCGATCTGGTCCAGCAGCTCGTCCAGCTGGGCGGCGCTGGCGGCCACGCCCGCACTGCAGCGCAGCCAGTGGCGCAGCGCATTGGCCTGGCGCTCGCGGCTCAGCGACTGCAGGCCCTGGATGGCGGGCGGCATGCCGGTCTGCGCCAGATCGATCCGGGCCAGATCGTCGAGCAACACCTGCCCCTGTGCCGCGTGACCCGCACTGCGCGCCAGCAGGGGGCGAAAGCCTGGGAAACAGGTCTCCCAGGCCGGCATCAGGATCGCCCGGATGCGGTTGCGGGTGTAGCGCAGGTCGGTGTTGGTCGGATCGTCCACAAAGGCATGCCCTGCCGTCTCCAGCCATTCGCGCAAGGTCCGGGACGGCAAGCCCAGCAAGGGACGGCCAAACACCACGCCGTGCCGCTCGAACCGGTCCGGCATGGCCGCCAGACCGGGCAGTCCCGCGCCCCGGCTGAGCGCGAGCAGCAGGGTCTCGGCCTGGTCGTCGGCGTGCTGCCCGAGCAGCACCGCGGATGCGCCCGCCTGTTGGGCCATGTCGGCAAGCGTCGTGTAGCGCACGTCCCGCGCAGCGTCTTCGGGGCTCTGACGCGGGGCATGTGCCGCCTGCACCCGGCGCACCTGCAGCCCGATGCCATGGAGCTCGCAAAAACTGACGGCAAGTGCTTCAAAGCCGTCGGCCGCCGCCTGCAGCCCGTGGTGCACATGCAGGGCCAGCACCCTGCCCGGCCAGCGCTGTTGTGCCGCCAGCAGCAGGGCTGTGGAGTCCGCGCCAGCGCTGTAGGCCACCGCCACCGTTGTGGGTGATGCGCTGGCATCTGCGCTCGCAGGCAACCAGCGCACGCACCACGCCGCCAACGCCTGCTCGCAGGGGTTGGCGGGTGCGGATGGCACGCTCACCTCAGCGCTTGTCCGACTTGCTCTCGGCTTTGGTGTCGGTGTAGCGCCCGTAGCTGTTGAGGCGTGCGTAGCGGCGGTCCACCAGTTCCTTCACCTTGAGATCGGCCACCTGACGCCACGCGTCGGTCAGTGCGCGTTTGAGGAAGGCGGCCATCTGCTTGTGGTCGCGGTGCGCGCCTCCCACCGGTTCGTTGACGATCTTGTCCACCAGGCCGAGCGCCTTCAGGCGGTGTGCGGTGATGCCCAGTGCATCGGCCGCATCGCTGGCGCGGTCGCTGGTCTTCCAGAGGATGGAGGCACAGCCCTCGGGGCTGATCACCGAGTACACCGAGTACTGCAGCATCAGCACCTGGTCGGCCACCGAGATGGCCAGGGCGCCGCCCGAACCGCCTTCGCCGATGATGGTGGAGATGATCGGCACTTCCAGTTGTGCCATCTCGAAGATGTTCCGGCCGATCGCTTCGGACTGGCCACGTTCCTCGGCGTCGATGCCGGGGTAGGCACCGGGCGTGTCCACGAAGGTGAACACCGGCAGCTTGAACTTCTCGGCCAGCTTCATCAGGCGCAGCGCCTTGCGGTAACCCTCGGGCTTGGTCATGCCGAAGTTGCGCAGGCCGCGCTCCTTGGTGTCGCGCCCCTTCTGGTGACCCAGCACCATGCAGGGCTGGCCATTGAAGCGGGCCAGGCCGCCGACGATGCTCAGGTCGTCCGAGAAGTGGCGGTCACCGTGCAGCTCCTGGAAGTGCGTGAAGATTTCCCGCAGGTAGTCCAGCGTGTAGGGGCGATCCTGATGCCGCGCGATCTTGGTGATCTGCCAGGGCGTGAGGTGGCTGTAGATGTCTTTGGTGAGCTGCAGGCTCTTGCCCGACAGCTGCTCGATCTCGGCGGAGATGTCGACCGCCGATTCGGTCTGGACATAACGCAGTTCTTCGATTTTGGATTCGAGATCGGCAATCGGTTGCTCGAAATCGAGAAAGTTCTTCTTGGCCAAGGTGTGACTCCTGTGGTCTTGTGGCGACCCTTCCGCGGTCCGCATGCAGGCGGCTCGCGGTTCCGTGTCCTGAAGCATCAGGACGGTGTTTCAACGACGTCTTTTGGTATCAATAGGCCACAGGGGCCGGGTCCAGCGAGCGCCAAATATACCAAGTCGCCACACTGCAGAACGGTGCCCAGGTGGCGGCCACTTCGCGGATCTCGCTGCGACTCACCGGCTCTCCCGAAAAATAGCAGCGGCTGATGCCGTTCTGCAGGCCCACATCGTCCAGCGGCAGCACGTTGGGCCGCATCAGGTGGAAGATCAGGAACATCTCGGCGGTCCAGCGGCCAATGCCGCGGATCGCCACCAGCTCGGCGATGATGGCCTCATCGTCCATGTCGGCCCAGGCATTCACATGCACCTGGTCGTTGGCAAAGTGCAGGGCCAGGTCCACCAGGTACTCGACCTTGCGGGCCGACAGGCCGGCCGCTCGCATGTCGTCCACCTTGAGCTTGAGCACCTGGGCGGGCAACATCTTCTTGGGCAACACGGCAAAACGGTCCCAGACCGATTGCGCAGCCTTCACCGAAATCTGCTGGCCAACGATGCTGCGCGCCAGTGTGACGAAAGCATCCCCCCGCGACTGCAGGCTCACACCGGCATGTTGCGGAATGAGTTTTTTCATCACCCGGTCGCGCTTCATGAGGTGGCGGCAGGCCTCCTGCCAGTACAACGGTGCGTCGGGTCCCACATCGGGCAACACAGACGACGCCATCAGCTGCGCTCCCAGGTGGTGCCGGTGGCACTGTCCTTCAGCACCACGCCCTGCGCCAGCAGGTCCTGGCGTATGCGGTCGGCTTCGGTGAAATTTTTCGCCGCCTTGGCGGCCGCACGGTCCGCGATCAGCGCCTGGATCGTCGCCTCGCCCAACCCACCTGCAGCAGCGCCACCGCCCTGCAAATAAGCCGCCGGATCGATCTGCAGCAGCCCCAGCGTGCCACCCAGGGCGCGCAACAGCCCGGCCAGTGCCGCGTCCTTGCTGCGGTTGATTTCGCTCGCTAGATCAAACAACACGGCCACCGCTTCGGGCGTGCCAAAGTCCTCGTCCATCGCGGCGCGGAAGCGCTGGGCAAACGGATGCGACCAATCGATGGTGACCACCGGCTCGACAGACACCAGCGACAGAGCGGTGTACAGCCGTTTCAGCGCGGCACGGGCATCGTCCAGGTGCACGTCACTGTAGTTGAGCGCGCTGCGGTAGTGGGCACGCAGGATGAAGAAACGAACCGTCTCGGCGTCGTATTTCTCCAGCACTTCGCGGATAGTGAAAAAGTTGCCCAGGCTCTTGGACATTTTTTCGTTGTCTACCCGCACAAAACCGTTGTGCATCCAGAAGCGCGCCAGCGGTTTCCCGCTCGCCCCCTCGGACTGGGCAATTTCGTTTTCGTGGTGCGGAAACTGCAGGTCGGCCCCGCCGCCATGAATGTCAAAGGTTTCGCCCAGCATTTGGCAGCTCATGGCCGAACATTCGATGTGCCAGCCCGGACGGCCAGCGCCGTAGGCACTCTCCCACTGGGCTTCGGGCGGCTCATCGACCTTGGCGCCCTTCCAGAGCACGAAGTCCAGCGGGTCCTGCTTGCCATCGTCCACCGCCACGCGCTCGCCAGCCCGCAGGTCGTCGAGCGACTTGCCTGAAAGCTTGCCGTAGCCCGGAAACTTGCGCACGGCGTAGTTCACATCTCCGCCCTCAGCCCGGTAGGCCAGGCCCTTGTCTTCGAGGCGGCGGATGATGTCCAACATCTGAGGCACGTACTCGGTGGCCCGCGGTTCGAACGTCGGCCGCTCGATGCCCAGCGCGTCGGCGTCCTGGTGCAGGGCGTCGATCATGCGGTTGGTCAGCGTGGTGATCGTTTCGCCGTTTTTCAGTGCGCGGGCGATGATCTTGTCGTCGATATCCGTGACGTTGCGGACATAGGTAACCCGGTACCCACTGGCCTTGAGCCAACGCTGAACCACGTCGAAGGCCAGCATGGAGCGCGCATGGCCCAGATGGCAAAGGTCGTACACCGTCATGCCACAGACATACATGCGCACATGGCCGGGTTCCAATGGCTCGAACGGCTCCGGACGGCGGGACAGGGTATTGAAAATGCTCAGGGTCATGGAAACAAAATCGGGCAGCGTGCGCAAGCAAAGGGAAGCAAAGGCCGAACACAGCGCCTTCCGTCTGCACCTGCCAGCAGGCGCGGAGCGGCACAAAAGATCGGGAGCAGTGGGTGCGAGCGGGCCGAATGTCACACCCGACCGGCGTCAGGAAGCCATTGGACTTACACCCTCAGATACAATCTGCCAGTATAGCCAGCTTGGTCTTGAGCGAGCACACACAGACAGGCGCTATATTCATGTTTTCAGGCCCGCTCGCGGTCTTTGGTCTGCCCGCATTCGCTCTTCTGAGGTCCCATGCATCACCCCGCAAAAACTTCGTCCATGCTGTCCGCTTCAAGTCGCGGCAGCACCTCCACCCTGGTCACATCCCGGCTGCGCCTGCTGGCGCTCTCGGTGGCTGTTTCGGCCGCGCTGGGGGCTACTGTGGTCATGGCCCAGACCGACGATTACGCCGAGGTGAACCGCCTCATGCGGGCCGGGCAGCTCAGCGAAGCTTTGAGCAAGGTGGACCAGTACCTCACCAGCAAGCCCCGCGATCCCCAGATGCGCTTTCTCAAAGGCGTGATCCAGACCGAAGGCGGCAAACACAGCGATGCCATTGCCACCTTTTCCAAGCTGACCGAGGAATTCCCCGAGCTGCCCGAGCCCTACAACAACCTGGCCGTTCTCTACGCCGGACAAAGCCAGTTCGACAAGGCACGCGCAGCCCTCGAAATGGCCATCCGCACCAACCCCAGTTACGCCACAGCCCATGAGAACCTGGGTGACGTGTACGCCAAGCTGGCCAGCCAGTCGTACAGCAAGGCACTGCAGCTGGATGCCGGCAACACCGCCGTGGCCCCCAAGCTCAGCCTGATCCGCACCCTGTTCAGCGCCGACGCCAAGGGCGGTGCCCGCCCGGGCACGGCGCCGGCGGCAGCGGCGCCCGTTGCCACCGCACCCGTGGCGGTGGCCAAGCCCGCAGTCCCGGCACCGACACCCGCTCCTGCCGCTTCGGGCAACGCCGAAGCCGCCGTGGAAGCCGCCGTGTCCTCCTGGGCCAAGGCTTGGTCCAGCAAGAACATGCAAGGCTACTTGGGCGCCTACGCCGGCAACTTCACGCCCCCCGGTGGCCAGGCCCGCGGCGCGTGGGAAGCGGACCGCAAGGCCCGCATCCTGCCGCGTTCGCGCATCGGCGTGGACATCAGCGACCTGTCGGTATCGGTTGATGGCGATCGCGCATCGGCCAGTTTCAAGCAGGACTACAGCTCCGACACGCTCAATGTCACCAGCCGCAAGAAACTTGATTTCGTCAAGAGTGGCAGCCGCTGGTTGATCGTGCGCGAATCCACGGGTTCCTGATGGCCGGTCGGCGGTACTTCCAGCATGGCCACGCCAGCATTCCCACCGCCAACCTGAGTTCTGGCATTGGCGGCCTGCTGCGCCCGACCACTGGACTGGCCGTTCTGGCTGCGTTGGCGCTGGCCATTGGTTTGATCAGTTCCTGCGTGGGTCCGATGGGCCTGTCTGGCGGTCTGCTGGACCGGATGACCGCTGTGGTCACCACCGCCGATCCAGCCAATGCATCATCCGCTCCGTCCATGCTCGACAACGCGCTGAGCAAGGTTCAGGACGCAGCCCAGTTGCTTGGAACGCCAAAAGCAGCGTCCGGGCTGCAATCCAGCCCGCTCTCCGGCGAAGCCCTGCAACAGGTGATGCCGCTGATGGGCCAGGCCGAGGCGCGCCTCATTGAGATCTACCAGTTGATCAGCCAGGGATTGGCGCGCGAAGCACTGACCAAGGCCGACGCACTGGTGCGTGATCATCCGAACTTTCATCTCGCGCACCTGGTGCATGGCGACTTGCTGAGCCTGCAAACGCGCCCGGTGCACAAGCTCGGCGATGTGCCCGACACGAAGGCGCTGGCCGCCTCTGAGCAACTCAAGACGCTGCGAGAAGAGTCACACCGCCGGCTGCGGGCCCTGATGGAGCGACCACCCGCCGGGAGCATCCCCGCGCAGTTCCTCGCCCTGTCGTCGCAGAGCCGGCATGCCATCGCCATCGATGCTTCCCGTTCGCGTCTGTACCTGTTTGAAAATCAAACCCCCTCGGCGTCGGGCAGCCTGATCGCAAAAGCACCCCAGTTGCATCTGGTGGGTGATTTCTACATCTCCGTCGGACTGTCCGGTATCGAGAAAACCGTTGAGGGCGACAAGCGCACACCGCTGGGCGTTTATTACATCACCAGCAACCTCAACCCGGACGACCTGCCGGACCTGTACGGCGTGGGTGCGCTGCCCATCAACTACCCCAACCCGCTCGACGTGCAACGCGGCAAGACCGGCAGCGGTATCTGGCTGCATGGCACACCACGAGAACAGTTTGTGCGTGCGCCCCAAGCCTCCGATGGCTGCGTGGTCCTGTCCAACCCGGACCTGGAGCGACTGCTCAAGACCGTGCAGATCCGCACGACGCCGGTCGTGATCGCGCCCGAACTTCAATGGGTGCAACCCGAGGCACTCGACACCGAACGTCAGGCCTTTGAGGCGGCCCTGGAGGCTTGGCGCGTCGCCAAGAGCGAAGGCAATCTGGGACAACTCAAGGGGTTTTACTCCAGCCGGTTCCTGAACCAGGGCCGCGATCTGGCCCAATGGTGGCCGCGTGTCGAGAGCGAACTGCGTCCCGCAAAAGGCCCCCGGGAGCTGCAGCTCAAAGAACTCTCCCTGCTTCGCTGGCGCGATGCCCAGGACACCATGGTGGTGACCTTTGGCGAGGTTCCCTTGGGCCAATCCCGCGGCGTGACGCGCCGACAGTACTGGGCGCTGGAACGCGACCAGTGGAAAATATTTTCTGAAGGTACCCTTTGATGCTAAACACGTCTTTCATGCCACGCCCGTTGCGTCGTCACCTGGCTTCCCTGCTCGTCGCGGGCGCTGCTGTGGCCCTGTTCCCGGTGGCCGCCTGGGCCCAGAGCACGTCGGCCGGCGAGGCACCCAAGGTGCGCCTGAGCACCTCCATGGGTGACATCGTGCTGGAACTGTATCCAGACAAGAGCCCCAAAACGGTCGAGAACTTCCTGCAATACGTGCGCGACAAACACTACGACGGCACGGTGTTCCACCGCGTGATCAACAATTTCATGATCCAGGGTGGCGGTTTCAACGCCGATTTCCAGCAGAAGGCGACCCGTGCGCCCATTCCGCTGGAAGCCAGCAACGGATTGAAAAACGACCGCGGCACGATCGCCATGGCCCGCACGCAAAACCCCAACTCCGCCACGGCACAGTTCTTCATCAACGTGGTGGACAACGCCGCCTTGAACGCCCCCAACCCCGACGGCCATGGTTATGCCGTTTTTGGCAAGGTCACCGCAGGCATGGATGTCGTGGACAAAATCAAGCTCGTTCCAGTCGGCAACCAGGGCATGCATCAGAACGTGCCCAAGACACCCCTCACCATCCTCAAAGCCACCCTGGAGAAATGAACATGGCCAACCCCCAAGTCGAACTGCACATCGCCAACTTTGGCATCGTCACACTGGAACTGGACGCCGAGAAGGCCCCGCTGTCCACCGCCAACTTCCTGTCGTACGTGAACAAGGGGCACTACAACAACACGGTGTTTCACCGCGTCATCCCCGGCTTCATGGTGCAGGGTGGCGGCTTCGAACCGGGCATGAACCAGAAGCCCGCCGACGCACCCATCAACAACGAAGCCAACAACGGCCTGAAGAACGAGCTCTACACCGTGGCCATGGCGCGCACCAGCGACCCGCACTCGGCCAGCGCCCAGTTCTTCATCAACGTCGCCAACAACGGCTTCCTCAACCACACCGCTCCCAGCGCGCAGGGCTGGGGTTACGCCGTGTTCGGCAAGGTGGTTGCCGGTTCGGACATCGTGAAGAAGATCGAGGGCGTGGCCACGGGTCGCAAAGGCTTCCATGACGACGTGCCCAAGGAGGACGTCGTGATCGAAAAAGCCGTCGCCATCTGACCGTCGCCATCTGATGGCGGGGGCCCCCTGCCCTGTCCCCATGCCAGAATCGACCCCCGACCGCTTCGCCACCCTGCGCGCACCCGCGCACTGGCAAGCGGTCGATTTCATTTCCGACCTGCATTTGCAGGCCGCAGAACCTGCCACGCTCGCCCTGTGGCAGCGCTATCTGCAACGGCCCCCTGAGCAGCGGGCCGATGCACTGTTCATCCTGGGTGATCTCTTCGAGGTCTGGATCGGTGACGACGTGCTGGCGTCCCAGGCGCCAGACACCACGCCGTCCTTCTGGCACACCTGCGCCCAGCTGCTGCGGGTGCACAGCCGCCACACCCCGGTGTATTTCATGCACGGCAACCGCGATTTCCTGCTCGGTGCCAGCGCACTGGGTGCCTGCGGGATGCAGGGACTCTTCGACCCGACCGTGCTGGCGTTTCAGGGCGAGCGCTGGCTGCTCAGCCATGGTGATGCCCTGTGCCTGGCCGACACCGACTACCAGCAGTTCCGGGCTGTGGTGCGTTCCGCCGACTGGCAGCGTGATTTCCTCGCCAAGCCGTTGAGCGAACGCGAGGCGATCGCCCGCGGACTGCGCGAGCAAAGCGAGGCCCGAAAACGCGGCAGCGCGCACGATCCCAGCCTCTGGGCTGACGTGGATGCGGGTGCGGCCAGAGAGTGGCTGCAGACGGCCGGCTCACAGACCTTGATACACGGCCATACCCACCGCCCGGACCAGCACGACCTGGGACAAGGCCTGCGGCGTGTGGTGCTCAGCGACTGGGATGCGACCGCCCTGCCACCGCGTGCCGAAGTGCTTCGCCTCAGCGCGCAGGACGGACTGCAGCGACTGCCCCTGTGCTGAAGCCGGTGACCCGTTTGCTGCAGCGCTGGCTGCCCAGGCGCTGGCGCAGCCCTCTGCCGCTGCCCGCGGCGCTGTGGCGCGATACGCTGCAGCAACACCCATTCCTGTCCACACTGACCACAGCGGAGCAGGCCCGTCTGCAGCAACTCTGCGGCCATTTCCTGCTGGAGAAAGAATTCCACGGCGCCCATGGCCTGGTGGTCACCGACGCCATGGCGCTGAGCATCGCGGCACAGGCCTGCCTGCCGCTGCTGCACATCGCCAGCCCGACCGCCCGGAGCCCTCGCAACCCGATCGATGCGCTGGACTGGTACGACGACTTCGTGGGCATCGTGGTGCAACCGGGTGCTGCTGTGGCCATGAGGGAGTCCATCGACGCAGCGGGCGTGGTGCACCGCTACCGCGAGGTCCTCGCGGGCGAGGCCATGGACCGTGGCCCGGTGATGCTGAGCTGGGAAGATGTGGCACAAGCCGGTCAGGTGGCCGGCAGCGGAAGCAACGTGGTGATCCACGAATTCGTGCACAAGATGGACATGCGTGGCATGCAAGCCGGCGACACCCCGGATGGCGCACCCGCGATGAGCCAGGGCTTGTGGGGCGCGGCCCATTCGGCCCAGTCCAGACAACACTGGCGGCGGACCATGACCGAGGCCTACACACAATTTCGTGAAGCGCTGAATCTCACTGAACGTTTTGGCGGCGAACGCCCCTGGCTGGACAGTTATGCCGCCAAGGACCCGGCCGAGTTCTTCGCGGTGACCTGCGAGGCCTACTTCGTCAACCGCGAGCGCTTCGCCCTCGAATGCCCGACCCTGCTACCGCTGTACGACGGGTTCTTCCGGGCTCACCCGCAGTAAACGGCCACCGCCCACCTGGCCAGGCAGGCGGTCGCCACGCCTCAGTGTCTCTCAACGCTTGAGTAGGACCTTGAGCGCGTTTTGCAGGCGGCGCGCAGCGCCAGCATCAAAACCACCGGCCAGCACACGGGACACATCCTGGGCCCAGGTATCGGCCGGCGCGGCTTCGTGGCGGCGCGTGAGCAACTGCAGTTGCAGCATGCGGCGGGAATCCAGCAGTTCGGCCGGCGTGGGCACTTCGGCCGCCATCTCCAGGCGCAACAAGGCATCGGCAGGCACCGCGGCGGGCGCACCCCCGTTCAGGCTCTGGGACCACGCGCTGCGGGTTGCCGCGTTGACCCGCGAACCCAGCGCCTGCGCCGTCGGCAACTGCGATGCGTCGCGCTGTTCCCAGGCGGTCAGCAGCTGGGTCAACACCTCGCCGTGCGCCTGCGCCGCGAGCTTGCGCAACGCCGCTTCGGCGTGTTCGATCGCCTGACGCTGGGCACGGAAAGCGGCATCCCCCAGGCGCGGGCCCCGCGGCTCGCGGTCAAACCGTTCGCCGCCTCGCCCATCGCGGGCATCTCGCCCGTCCCCACGGCCGCCAAAACCACCCCGTGCATCGCGGGTGTCGCGGCCCGGAGGCCCCCGTCGGTCATCACGTCCGGCGGGTTCGGTCTTTTTCATGCCCGGCCGGTCGTCGCCACGCACCGCCACGATCTTCTTGGGCGGGGCGGCAGGCTTGGCGGGTGCCGGGGCCTCCGCCGCGGAGACTTCGCCCTCGGCATCGGCCGGCGCAGAACCATCTGCTGCCGGTGCCATCAGTGGTTCTTCTGCCTTCACGTCCGTGGCGCCGGCCTCGGCAGGCGTGGCAACGGCATTCGCCCCGCCACGAGCGGGTTCAGCCGCAGCCTCCGCCTGACCGCGCAAGGCGGCTTCCAGCGCCGCCATGGCGGTGCGAATCTGTTGGGCGTCGCCGCTCGCGCTGGCGGCATCCACCGCTTGCGACGCCTCCAGAACGCGCTGGTCGTGGGCATTGAGTGCCGTGGACGCCTTCTCGCGCTCGCTGCTCTTGCGGGCAAAGGCTTCGTCAATGGGTTGGCGGAAGGCCTCCCACAGCTTTTGTTCCTGTTTGCGCTCCAGCGGCACCGCGTGCGCCTCGGCCTGCCAGCGCTGTTGCAGCGCCTTGACCGCGTCAATGCGCAACTGGGGCGCTGCGCCCATGGCCTTGGCTTCGTCGATCAGGGCACGGCGACGCTCGACGCTCTGTGCCTGAGCGGCTTCGAGTCCGGCGTGCGCGGCGTGCATGGCGGTTTTCCAGAGCGGCTGCATTTCGGCAAACGCCTTTTCGCTCAGGTGACCGGCTTCCCGCCAGCGCTCGGAAAACGCGTGCAGTTCACGCACCTGTGCCTTCCAGTCGGTGCTTTGCCCATGCGTGGCGGTCCAGGCCTTGAGCTCTTCAATGATGGCCATGCGCTGGGTCTTGTGGGCCTCCGCCTGCTGACGGACCTGGGTCAACCAGACTTCAACGCTCTTGTGCGCCTCGGTGCAGGCTTCGTCGAAACGCTTCCACAGCGCGTGGTTGGGCTGGCCGCCCTGGTCGGTCGCTTTCCATTGATCGCGCAGGCTGCGCAGGGTTTCCTGCATCTTGCGCCCGCCCAGTCGCTGGCCCTCCGGCGGCTGCAACAGCGCCTCGGCCTTTTTCACCAGCTCTTCACGCAGCTGATCGGCGCGCCAGCGCTGCCAGTCTTCCAGATCTCCGGCCTGGGTCAGCGCCGCGTGGGCGCGGGCCTCCAGCTCGGGACCAATGAGGCGGGCGTGCGACTTCAGCACCGCACGCACATCGGCCGCGGCCTTCGGCGTGGCTTTTCCATGGCCTTCGGCCAGCTCGCGCTCCAGCACACCCAGGGCTCGATCCAGCTCTGCGAGCACCTTGGCCCGGCGCTCCTGGGCGGCCAGGGCATCGTGAGCGGCTTTTTCGCCCGGCACAGCGGCATCCATACCGCGCGCGGCACGCAACTCATCCGCCCACACCGGCACGGCCGGCAGCGGTGCCTGCGGGTTGGCATCGGCTGCGACCGCCTGGGCCAGGGCCGCTTCAAAAGCCTCCCAAACCAGTTGCAGCTGGCTGCGCGAAGCCTGGAGCATGGGGGGAAACTTCGGTTCAACGCTGGGCCACTGGGCGTCGTCGGCCAGGGTACTGGCCTGCTGCTGCCATTGGGCCACGTCGGTGCGCAGCGCTTCGGCGCTCTGCAGGGCTTCGCGCCACGGCTTGGTCGACATCACCTCGATGCGTTGAGCCATCAACACCGCCGACTCGCGCTCCACCTGAACACGGTGCTGCACATCTTCGATCGCCTTGACGCGTTCGGCCAGGGCCTGCTTCAGCCCCGCCAACGGCTCGCGCGACAGCGGAGCGCCCGCCCGGGCCGCATCGCGCTGCCAGGCCATGGCATCGGCCAGGTTCAGACGGGACTGCCCGATGAGGGCCTCGGCCTTGACGGCCCATTCGGCGGCTATCTGTTCCTGGGCCTTCAAACGCTTGTGTTCGTCCAGCTTTTCCTTCAGCGGCTTGGCCGCACCCCGGTCGCGCTGCGACAGCTCCTTGAACACCTCGGTCATCTGCTCCAGACCCGGTTCGCCGGCCAGCCATTCGCGGATGCGGGATGCGCGCTCGCCAGAGGTGGGCGCAGAAAACGCGCCACCGGTCAGGGCATCCAGAGGGTGTGCGGCGTTGGCAGTGGCTTGCTTGGAGCTGGCGGGCGTGTTCACGGCAGATTCCGGGGCATTGGACTGGGGGGGACTTCTTCGCAGGGAAAACAGCGACATACAGGGATCGTTCTAGATATAGGTGCCGGCGCGTGAGCGCCTGGCGAAGCCCGTATTGTCGCTGCTGTTGCTGCACATGCCGGTCAGGCACGCCCAAAAACAAGAAACCCCGGTGAGCAGAACCCACCGGGGTTGACGGCGGGCAACTTGCACTTGCCGTCATTTTTGGCGGAGGGAGTTGGATGTCTCTCCAGCCTGGAAGCAACAGATTGCTCCCGTTTGGAACCGGTTGGCGGATGCTCCGCGTCACCGGTTTGATGCCCATCCACGACGGGCAACTGAAGGTTAACCGGGTTCCTGATCCGCTTCAAGACGCAGCCCCGACCAACGTCATGGAAATTTTCAATCGCAATCAGCGCGTGATGAAAGTCACTCGGTTAACAGCAGTAACAACACCCGAGCGCACCCGAATCGACCAGCGGTACTTCTGAGACGCCGACCGGCGAGCATCGCTGATCCGGGCTGGCATCCGTGCTAGCACGGAACACAAAAGGGGGCCAATACCTCCACTACATATACCTCAAAGTATTTATGAATCAAGTTTTAAACATTGACTTGATATTAAACTGCCTCTAACATTCGCCGGTTTTGCCCTTCAGGGTAAACCCGAGCCGCTGACCCAGCAGGGTCCATCGAACGCAAGGCTCACAAAGCCCGCCTCGATGAGGTGCCCAGCCAGCCGCACGGACCCACCCGGTCACCGCGGCACCGACAGGAGAGACATCATGAATGACACCACCACCAGCCACCACAAGAGCACCCCAGGTGCCAAGGCATCCCTCAACACAGCCCTCAGCGATGTGGTCCAGGGCTTCCTCGCCATCACCCACAACAGCGTTGCGCTGCTGGGCACCGTTCTCGCCGTGGGCCTGATCACGCTGGCCGCGCGCCACGACCTGCGCAGCGACGCCGAGCAACACCTGCTGGGCTGGCTGCAGCAGCGCCAGGTGGCCGCCGCTCCCGTGGTCGCGTTCGAACCCGAACCCGAAGCCGTGCAACGGGTGACGGCCGTGCTGCCTACCCAACTGCCCAAACAACAGGCCAACGTGGCCTTCTGGCTGAGCCGCAAGTACCGGGTTGCCCCGGAGCCGCTGGGGGTTCTGGTGGCAGAAGCTTTCGAGGTGGGCGAAAAGGCGCGGATGGACCCAACCCTGATCCTGGCGGTGATGGCCGTGGAGTCGCGCTTCAATCCTTTTGCCCAGAGCCCCGTCGGTGCGCAAGGCCTGATGCAGGTGCTCACGCGCGTGCACACTGAAAAATACGAAGACTTTGGCGGCCAGCTGGCGGCGTTCGATCCCGTGTCCAACCTGCGGGTGGGTGCACAGGTGCTGCAGGACTGCATCAAGCGGGCGGGGTCCATCGAAGGCGGTCTGCGCCTGTACGTCGGTGCGGTCACCACCGATGGCAGTGGCTACATCAACAAGGTGATGGCCGAACACCTGCGCATCCAGAG
>Ga0209066_10001858_pt1 | contig 27095 bp, 25 predicted proteins | sample All_14_2_FD_187198 | JGI IMG/M metagenome (GOLD analysis project Ga0209066, IMG submission 187198) | Freshwater microbial communities in response to fracking from Pennsylvania, USA - Allegheny Zone_MetaG_DW_15 (SPAdes) (version 2) ...
TCCGGCCGCCAGACTCTACCGACAAACTGCCCGCCGCGCGGCAACTCCGCCGCGCCCATTTCCGTTTGGATCATGCTCCTATCACGCCTTTCTTGAGGATTATGTTTCCATACAGCAGCGTTTCCCCTGTCTGGAGAATGGCGAAGCAATCCCGCGCGCGCAAATAGAATGACTCCCGCTCCAGCATTCCGCACAAATCAGGAGCACCGATCATCTGGCGCATCCGGGCCACAACCTCCGGCACGCCGCCCGGATCGCCCACCACCTGCATGGTATGGACCGGCCGATCCACAAAACCATCCAGGGGCAGCACGGACAGAACGGCCTGCAAGGCCCGCGTTACCGTAACACCGTCCTGGCGGATCAGACGTCGCGCCAACGCGGTAGCAGGGAAATTGGCATCCACGATGGCGATCTCGTCGCCATGCCCCATGGCGCGCAGGGCGTGCAGCAGCTCCGGCGACAAGAGGGGATCGATATTCTTCAACATGTGTACCTCCCTGAAGCAGCATCCGATTAGAACTGGACCAGAAACATGCTAACATGCTAGTCAACGGAAATGTATCCAGCGTTTGGGAAAGCTCCACGATGAACCCGGCCATCCGCCTGCATGACAAGGACCAGGTCGCCATAGCCCTGACGGATCTTGGCGCGGGCGACGTGCTTTTCGCCGTATCCTTGGCCGAACCCATCGCACGCGGCCATAAATTCGCGCTGCAGCCCATCGCGCAGGGAGAACTTGTTCGCCGCTATGGCCAGATCATCGGGCGCGCGACGCTGCCGATTGCCGCGGGCGCACATGTGCATGTGCACAACCTTGCCATGGCGGAGCATGGCAGCCAATCGGACGAAGAACCTTACGCCCCCGCCCTGCCCCCGGCCGATCCCGGCCGCCACTTCCTGGGCTATCGTCGTGCCGATGGACGGGTCGGCACCCGCAACTATGTCGGCATCATCACCACGGTGAACTGTGCGGGATCGGTGGCGAAATTCGTGGCGGAAGCGGCGGAGCGCAGCGATTGGCTGCGCTTGTCCGGCATCGACGGCGTGGTGCCCATCGTCCATGGCAATGGCTGCGCCATGGATCGCGATGGCGAAGGCTATGAAACATTGGCCCGCACGCTGTCGGGCTATGTGCAGCATCCGAATTTCGGCGGGATTCTGTTACTGGGCCTTGGCTGCGAGACCATGCAGATTCCCGATCTGGTCGGGCGCGGCGTTTCGCGCACCGACCGGAATTTCCACGCCATGGTTATCCAGGATGAAGGCGGCACGGCGGCCACCGTGGCGCGCGGGCTGGAGGCTTTGAAACAGGTGGTGGAAATCGCGGCCAAAGCGAAGCGCGAACCCGTCCCACTGGCCCATCTGACCATCGGCATGCAATGCGGCGGATCGGACGGGTTTTCCGGCATCACGGCCAATCCGGCGCTGGGCCATGCTTCCGACCTGCTGGTCGCGCATGGAGGCACCACGATCCTGTCGGAAACGCCGGAAATCTATGGCGCGGAGCATCTTCTGACCCGCCGGGCAGTCTCGGCCGAGGTACGCCAGGCCCTGCTGGCGCGCATTGCCTGGTGGGAAGACTATGCCGCCCGCAATGGCGGGCAGATGGACAACAACCCCTCGCCCGGCAACAAGCGCGGCGGACTGACCACGATCCTGGAAAAATCGCTGGGCGCGGTCGCCAAGGGTGGCATGGCCCCACTATCGGCGGTGTATAAATTCGCCGAGCCGATCCGCCAGACCGGCTTCGTCTTCATGGATAGCCCGGGCTATGACCCGGTTTCCGTCACGGGCCAGATCGCGTCCGGCGCCAATCTGATCGTCTTCACCACCGGGCGCGGCTCCGTCTCCGGCTTCAAGCCCAGCCCGGGCATCAAGGTTGCAACGAATTCCGACATGTACCGGCGCATGGAAGGCGACATGGATGTCAATTGCGGACCGATAGCCGAAGGCACGGCGAGCATTGAGGAGAAGGGCCGGGAAATCTTCGAAGCCATGATCGCGGCGGCCTCCGGCAAACCGACGAAAAGCGAGGCGCTGGGCTTCGGCGGGGCGGAATTCGTGCCCTGGCAGATCGGCGCAGTAATGTAGGGGCTTTGAATTGCCCCCCATGCTTCGAGACGGGCCTGCGGCCCCCCCAGCACGAGGGATATTCTTCGTCATGCAAAAGGTCCCCTCATGGCTAGAGGAGCCCGAAGGGCGTCTCGAAGCATGGGGCGAAAGCGACGCTTCAGTCTAAGACAAGCGCCCCACCTCCACCTCCTCCAGCCAACCCGCCAGGATCGCATTAACCTGATCGGGCACTTCGAAGGGCGCGCAGTGCCCGGCGCCGGCAATGCGGAACAGTCGGGAATCCGGGCGCAGCCCATGCATCTCTTCGGACCTGTCCGGCGGGGTTGTCACATCCTCCTCCCCCACCAGGATCATCAGGGGGCCGTTCCAGGCCGCCAGGGCCGGACGACCGTCTGGCCGGGCGATGATCGCCTCCTGCTGCGCCAGGAAGGCCTCGATGCCGATCTCCTCGGCCATCGCAATCAGATCGGCCAGCAGCGCGGCGGAGAGCCGCGACGGATCGTGGCAGGACATAGCGAGATTGGCCCGATGGGTCACGGCCATGCCTTCACGGCGCGCCTGATCCATGGCCAATCTGCGCTGCGCCGTCCGTGTCGCATCCTCCGGCCGGGCGGCGGTGGCGATCATGCCTAAGCTGGCGAAGCGGCCCGGGCACAGCTCCAGCAGCCGACAGGCGATATAGCCGCCCATCGACCAAGCCAGGACATGGGCCGAAACCGGCAACTGCGCCGCCACGCACTCCGCCATCTCCGCGATGGAGCCCAGCCGATGCTGGCCTTCCGGCACAATGACCCGGTACCCCAACGCTTCCAGAAAGGGAATCTGGCAGGCCCAACTGCGCCGGTCCGATTGCAGGCCAGGTATCAGCACGACGGGGAGCTTTTCCGCATCGCTCATGCCGCGCCCTCCAGGGCCAGCACGTCCTCCGCGAAATGGCAGGCGACGGAATGGCCCGATCCAAGCGTCCGTAGGGCCGGACGTTCCTTCAGGCAACGCTCCTGCGCATGCGGGCAGCGTGGGCGGAAATGACAGCCGGCCGGCGGGTTCAGCGGGCTGGGCAACTCGCCCTGGATCGAAGCGCGCTGCCGCTTTTCCCCCGGCACCGGGCGCGGTACGGCCGCCAGCAGGGTCCGCGTATAGGGATGGCCGCCGCCGGCGAACAGCCGATGCACCGGCGCCAGTTCGACGATACGCCCCAGATACATCACCGCAACCCGATCAGCGATATGAGCCACGACGGACAGATCATGCGAGACGAACACCAGCGTCAGCCCCATATCGCGCTGCACCTGGAGCAGGAGATTGAGGATCTGCGCCTGGATCGACACATCCAGGGCCGAAACCGGCTCATCCGCCACGATCAGCGCCGGTTCCAGCGCAATCGCCCGGGCAATGCCGATGCGCTGGCATTGCCCGCCCGAAAGCTCATGGGGGTATTTGTCCAGATGATAGTCCGACAGGCCGCAGGCCCCGGCAGTCACTTCCACCCGCCGGGCGATCTCTTTCGCCGCGCCATAGCGATAGTTCCGCAACGGCTCGGCCAGGATGGACCGGGCCGTCATGCGTGCATTCAGCGAGGCATAGGGGTCCTGGAACACCATCTGGAAGTGCCGGCGCGCCGCATGCAGCTCGGCCCCGGAAGCGGCGTTCAGATCGCGGCCGTCGAAGCGGATTGTCCCGGCGCTTGGCGGTTCCAGATGCATCATCAGCCGCGACAGGGTGGATTTGCCGCAACCGCTTTCGCCGACCAGCCCCAGGGTTTCGCCGCGTTGCACATCCAGGCTGACATCGCTGACGGCATGCAGCAGCCGCCCCTTGCCCATCAACCCGCTGCGGCTGATCTCATAGGTTTTCGATACCTGCGACAGGGACAGATGCGGATGGTCGCGCGTTGCCATGCTCATCGCCATTCCCTCACGATCTCGTTCTCGGCCAGCGCGGCCGTCACGGCGGCGGCGTTCAGGCAGGCACTGCCATGCCCCTCCTCCACCGGGGAAAGCACCGGCAGTTCCCGCTGGCAGGGCGCCGTGGCGAAGGCGCAGCGTTCGGCATAGATGCAATGGTCGATCTCGCGATCCAGCCGGGGCACGGCACCCGGAATTTCCTGCAGGGGTCTGCGGTGATGGCTGGCACCGCCCGGCGGCAGGGCCTGCAACAGCCCGGCCGTATAGCCATGCGACGGATTGCCCAGGACGGCGCGGACCGGCCCTTCCTCCACCACGCGGCCGGCATACATCACCATCACCCGGTCGGCCAGATCGGCCACCACGCCCAGATCATGGGTGATCAGGATCACCGACATGCCGAGCGAGCGCCGCAAATCCTCGATCAGATCCAGGATCTGCGCCTGCACCGTCACATCCAGCGCCGTCGTCGGCTCGTCGGCGATCAGCAGTTCCGGATCGCAGGCCAGCGCCATGGCGATCATCACGCGCTGGCGCATGCCGCCCGAAAGCTCATGCGGATAGGCGTTCAGCCGGCTGGCCGCATCGGGAATGCGCACCAGATCCAGCATCTGCAGCGCGCGCTTCATCGCATCGGCCCGGCTGCCCCCCTTGTGACACAGCACCGTTTCGGCAATCTGCATGCCGATGGTATGAACCGGCGTGAAGGAAGTCATGGGGTCCTGGAAGATCATGCCGATCCTGCCGCCACGGACCCTGCGCATCTGCTTTTCCGACAAGGTCATCAAATCCTGCCCATCCAGCAGAATCCGGCCCGAAGGATATTCCACCCCCTGGCGCGGCAGCAGGCGCAGGATCGACATGGCGGTCACGGATTTCCCGCAGCCGCTTTCGCCCACCAGCGACAGGATTTCCCCGCGCTTCAGATCGAAGGACACATCGCTTAGCGCGTGATGCACCCCCGCCTTGCCGCGAAAACGCAGGGACAGGTTCTCCACCGTCAGGAATGCCTGGTCCATCACAGCGCCCCTTTGCGAGCTTTGCGCGGATCAATCGCATCCGACAGCCGGTCGCCCAAGATGTTGACCAGCAGCACCAGGGCCGACAGCGCCAGCCCGGGATAGAGCATCAGGGTCGGGTGCAGGCGGAACTGGGATCGCGCATCGGCCATCATGCCGCCCCAGCTCGGTATTTCCGGGGAGGTGCCGACCCCCAGGAAGGACAGCACGGCGGCCGCGATGATGGCCGAGGCGCAGGCATAGGTGGCCTGGACCAGCACAGGGCCCATCATGTTGGGGATCACATGGCGCAGCACCAAAGGCAGGCCGCGCGTACCAATGGAGACGGCGGCCGACAGATAGGGTTGCGCGCGCACCCCCAGCACCAAAGCGCGCACGACGCGCACCATGCGTGGAATTTCCGGAATGGTGATGGCGACGATCACCGCCGTCAGCCCCTGAGCCATCAGCGAGGCGAGCGCAATGGCCAGCAGCACGGCCGGAATGGACATCATCGCATCATTCAGCCGCATCACCACCGCCCCGCCGATGCGCGAGAAGCCCGCATAGACACCGACGGCGATCCCGACCAGGGAAGCGATGGCCGCAACCGCGAAGCCGACCGCCATGGAATTGCGGGTGCCGTGGATCAGCCTTGCCGCGACATCCCGGCCCAGATGATCGGTGCCCAGCCTATGCTCCGCGCTTGGCGGGCGTAGCCGGTCCGCCGGGTCGATGGCCGCCGGGTCCCCCGCGATCCAGGGTGCCAGCAGGCCGATGCTGGCCATGACCAGGATCAGGCCCAGCGTCACCGTCACTTCAGGATGGGATTTCAGGAAACGCAGGGCCTGCACGCCCATATCCATGGCGGGGTTGGCGCGGCGCGCGGGCGTGTGGCGAATGTCGGTCACGGCCATGGCTCAACCCCGGACGCGCGGATCGAACAGCGCATAGCTGAGATCGACCACCAGATTGATCAGGATCAGCAGCGCGGAGAAGAACAGGATGATGCCCTGCACCACCGGATAGTCGCGCCGTACGATGGCATCAACCGTCAACCGCCCTATCCCGGGGATGTTGAAAACGCTTTCAGTCACCACCACCCCGCCGATCAGCGCCGCGATGCCGATGCCGATCACGGTGACGATGGGCACGCCCGCCGCCTTCAGCACATGCACGATCAGAATGCGCGCCGTCCCCAGCCCTTTGGCGCGCAGGGTGCGGATGAAATTCTCCTGCAACACCTCCAGCACCGCTGCACGGGTCACCCGCGCGATCAGGGCGGAAAAGACCAGCGCCAGCGCCACCGAAGGCAGGGTAAGCGACACCAGCGTGTTCCAAGGCCCGTTCGCCAGGGGCTTGTAGCCCTGCACCGGGAACCAGCGCAGCTCCACCGCGAAGACATAGATCAGGAGATAGGAGGTCGCGAAGACCGGCACCGAAAACCCGGCTACGGAGAAGGCCATCACCAGCCGGTCGATCCAGCCATTCGCCTTCCAGGCGGCAATGGTGCCTAGCGGCACGGCGATCAATACGGTCAGCAGGATGGTATAGCCCGCCAGCAGGAAGGTGGGTTCGATCCGCTGGGCGATCAGCTCCGTCACCGGCTTGCCGGAATAGACGCTGGCGCCCAAATCGAACTGCATTGCATGGCCGAACCAGATGCCGAACTGCACCGGCAGCGCCCGGTCCAGATGCAGCCTTTCGCGGATCTGAGCCACCTGTTCGGGATTGGCATTGTCCCCGGCAATCAGCACGGCCGGGTCGCCCGGCGCCAGATGCACCAGGCCGAAAATGAAGACCGAGACGATCAGCAGCGTGGGGATCGCCGCCGCCAGCCGGCCGAAGACGTAATACAGCACGGGGACATCTCCATCCGATCCGGGTCCCGCCGCCCTGGCGCGACCCGGATCAGGTTAGCGGAATTACGGCTTGCGCGAGACGTTCCAGAAAAACGGAACCGGGCTGTCCAGGAAGTTTTCCAGCGACTTCGAACGGCCCTGCATCGGGAAAAGCTGCCCCAGCGGCACATAGGGCACCAGATCATGCGCGACTTCCTGCATGCGCGTGGCCAGCTTCTTCTGTTCGGCGAAATCGGTTGTCGCCGCGAACTGCTCGCGCAGCTTCTGCAACTCCTCCGAACAGGCCCAGCCGAACCAGCCCTTGTCGCAGGCGCCCGCGACATAGACATTCGTCATCGGGTTGATCTGGTCGATATAGCCCCAGCCGGTGACGAAGACATTCCAGCCCCCCTTGTCCACCGGCTCTTTCGAAGCACGGCGGCTGGCGACCGAAGCCCAGTCGCTGATCTGCTCATTGACCGTGAAGCCGGCCTCTTCCAGCATCGGCTTCAACACCGAATAGACTGCGTCATGCGCCGGGATATCGGTGACATGCAGCAGCAGGACCGGTGTGCCGTCATAGCCCGCCTTTTGCAGCAGCGCCTTGGCGGCAGCCGGATCGCGCTTCAGGATTCGATCGGTATTCACGTCGCTGGCGAAAGGCGTATCGCAGAAGAAGACGGCGGCGCAGACCTTGTACAATTCCGCCCGGTCGCCATTGATCGCCTTCATGAAGGGTTCCTGCTCCACGGCCAATTGCAGCGCGCGGCGGATGTCCGGATTATTGAAGGGCGGGTTCAGATGGTTGACCACCAGTTGCATCGAATTGCCGGACTGGCGCGCCGGCACGGCTTCGGCCTGGTCGGAGCCTTCGAACAGCGGCAGCATGTCGGAAGGAACTTCCTCGACCCAGTCGATTTCGCCGACCAGAAGCGCATCGATCGCCGTGGAGGTGTCGGGAATATTGATGATCTCCACCCGCTCGAAGCGGGCAAGCTTGCCGCCGGCCGCCATCGAGGCCGGTTCGGCGCGCGGCTTGTAGCCTTCGAACGGCACATAGACCGCCTTCGATCCCGGCACCCATTCATCGACCAGCATCTTATAGGGCCCTGACCCCACCGGCTGCTTGACCGCATCGCCCGGCTCCTGGGCGGCCAGCCGGGCCGGCATGATGACCGGAATGTTGGAGGAAATCTTGCCCAGCGCCGGTAGGACCTGGCCCCAGGGCTCCTTCATGGTCAGGACGGTGACCATCTCGCCCTTCGCTTCGATGCCGGCCAGCTTGGAAAACAGAAGCTTTCCCAGCCCGTCCACCTTGCCCCAGCGCGTCAGCGAAGCGACCACATCGCCCGCCGTCACCTTGCCGCCATCATGAAAGGTCAGGCCCTGGCGCAGGGTGATGGTATAGACCAGCCCATCGGCCGAAACCTCCACCTTCTCGGCCATCTGCGGCTTGATTGCGAAATCCGCATCCAGAGCGAACAGCACGTCATAGATCAGATAGCTCGCATTGCGGATGGTGTAGTTCGTGGTCGAAATTGGATCGACCGAGTTGATGTCGCCATTCATGCGCAGGCGCAGCACATTGTCCGCGCCATGGGCCGGCGCGCCCAAAGCCGCGGACAGGGCCACGGCCATCCCCCAATACCGAAGTTCCATGCTCTCCTCCCTGTGTGCGCAACCTTTCGTGCATTTTTAGAAGATTGCGCTATTTTGATCCGCAGATGTCAGCTTTTTACAGCACGTGACGTTTCGTGTTTAGCTTACATGCTAGCATTTATCAAGCCCCTCGACAGCGGCTTGGGACAGGGATCAAATCGTCGTAGGACGGTTGATCATGGAAGGGGCGGAAGACAGAATGGCCACAATCAGGGATGTCGCGCGCGCGGCTGGCGTTTCGGTTACCACCGTTTCCGCCACGATCAATGAAAGCGCCCCGGTCAGCGCCGTCCTGAAAGCCAGGGTGATGGAAGCGATCCGTCAGGTCGGCTACACGCCCAACCCCGTGGCGCGCAATCTGCGCCTCGGCCATTCCAATCTGATCGGCCTGTCGGTGCCCGACATCGCCTCCCCCTATGCCGCCAGCATCGCCAAAAGCCTGCAGATCGCCCTGTCGGACAAAGGCTATTCGATGTTCTTCGCGTCGAACGGCGACAACTACGCCCGCGAACTAGCCGATGTGGCGCGCATGGTCGAGCATCAGGTGGCGGGTCTGGCCGTGCTGCCGACCTGTCTGGGTCCCGATTATACGGAAAACCTGGTTGCCCGGATAAACTGCCCTTCCGTGTTCATGGATCGCATCGTTCCCGGCGCGCCCTATGACTGCGTGGCGGATGACAACCATCTGGGTGCCAGGCTGATCGTCACCCATCTGTTGCAGCTGGGCCATCGCGCGATTGCGATGATCGCCGGGCGCACCGGCATCTCCTCCTCCGACGAGCGATTGCAGGGAGTCGGCAACGCCCTGGCACAGGCGGGCCATCCCCTGGCGCCGGAATTCATCCGCACCCATCACCAGACGGAGGAGCATGGCTTCCGCGCCGTGCAGGACCTGATGGCCCGCGCCAACCGGCCGAGCGCCATCATCACCATCAATGCAGCCCAGACACGCGGCGCGGTGAAGGCGCTGCGCAGCATGCAATTCGCCTGCCCGCGCGATGTGTCCCTGATCTCCTTCGACGGTTTCCATTTTTCCTCCGGCTTCGAGCCGGAAATCACCTCGCTGGAACAGGACATCGCTGGCATCGGCGAAGCCACCTCCGCCATGCTGGTGGAACGGCTGGCACGGGCCAGAGGCCCGCAGGCGGGGGCCGACGATATCCCGCCGCGCCTGCTGCGCCTGGCCCCCAAGCTGATGGTGCGAAGCTCCTGCCGGGCTGTCGGTAGTGTCTCAGTTTGAAATCGGGCGGGATTGACGGGCTGTCGAAATTCTGCCGCGCTTCCTATATGCTTGGTGGAAAGCAGTAGGAGGCTCGTGTGCCAGAGTATAGCGTCCCCATCGTGCATCGAGACTCTTTGAAGTTGTGGCATGAGTTTTGGGATCAACCCCTTCAAACTCAGCCCTCAATTGATGCCAATCGGGATGGATCGCTTGGGCAGACGGCCCATATCAAAGCCCGCAATAAGAACGACGCGGCTAAAATTGCAGAGAATCAGAACCCAGGGTATGTCGCGATTCGCGACGCTATCCAAAGGATTGGCTAGCTATCGCAAAGGCCCGCAAGGATAGAAACGCCCCGGCGTTGTGATCGGCGCTGCCGTCATGTTCGCTAAGATCGCGACTGGGAAGGTTCAGGATATGCAGGAAGACGACGGCAAAGCCCCGAAACGCGAAGGCATTGGGGCGAGGGGTGGGCGTGCGCGGGCCGACGCCATGACGCCAGAGCGGCACGCGGAAATCGCCAGGAAGGCTGCGGCGAAGCGACGGAGCGCAAAATAGTTTTTGGAATATTTTTCTTCCATTTTGTCCGAGGCAGGCGTAAGGTAAGTTGTTCCACTCAGGCGCGGGGCTCTTGCCATGGAAACTGATATCGATGTTCTGATGGGCCGCATCGAGCCCTATCTTGATATATTCGACGGTATACTTCGCCGTGGGCACGCAACCTACGAAGCGTACCCTCCGGAAATTGTCCTGGATCACGATGCAAGTGCCCAGGCGCATTGTACCTACCGCCATATCCTGAAAGAAGCGCGTCTCGTTCTCGATACGCTTCCACATGTGGAGCACATGGATTTGCGCGGGCAAAACCTATGGCTGTTCAAGGATGCCAACGTAATAATTCGAATGAAGAAGACTGACGAGAATGGTGTTTCATCGAATTATCCGACGCCACAAGCCAAAGCCTTTGATGACGGTGATGAGTTGCCGGGCCTTCCCGCCGCTCCAACTCGGCTGACCGTTGGGTATCTTCTCGACGCGACGGGTATGGGCTATGGCCGCTCACAAGTGTCGCTCCCGGTACGACGGGGCGCTATGTGGTGCGCTGCAATCGTGCCGATCAATATGCGCGAGGCAGGCGACCAATCTTGGTATGAAGTCACCAAGCAACTGCGAATTCTGTAAACAAAAATGGAACAGGTGGAAACATTCAACCGCCACATGATGGCGGTCGCAAGGGATTCGCGAGGGCTTTCACAGACCGCCTTGGCGGAAAAGATGAACGTCGCGCAAGGCACCATTTCGAAGATCGAAGCCGGCGTCAACTCTGCCCCGCACGACTTTATTCAAGAACTGGCGTCAGCGCTTGAATACGAGCCGGATTTCTTTTTTGAAACTGGCCGTCCGTATGGAATGCCGCCGTTTCACTATCGGCGACGCAAGAAACTTGGGCAGAAACCGCTGGACAAGATGATTGCGGAAATGAACATCCGCAGGATTCACTTGAATGTTCTATTGAAGGCTGGCGGTTCGGGGGGCAATGGCTTCATCCCTGAAATTGATCGGGACGAATATCAGGGAGCGACTTCACGGCCATTCAGCGTCGAGGACGCTGCGCGGCATCTGAGGGAATTGTGGATGTTGCCTGATGGGCCAGTAGAAAATGTCACGGACCTAATTGAGGACCATGGAGGAGTCGTCATTCCCTGTAATTTTGATAGCGACCTGATCGACGCTGTAAGTCAGCGGATCGACGGGTTGCCCGTTCTGTTTTTCGTCAACATGAACGCGCCAGCAGATCGGATACGGCATACCCTCTGTCATGAATTGGCCCACATGGTGCTGCATACGACCACAATTCTTGACGACGAAGTGATGGAACAAGAAGCCGACCATTTTGCGGGTGCTTTTCTATTGCCAGCAAAGGCTGTTCGTTCCCAATTAGCAAAATTTGAGTTTCGGCAGATCGCGAATATGAAAAAATATTGGAAAGTGTCGATGTCCTCGATTGTAATGAGGGCGGATCGCCTAAATTGCGTTACGCCATATCAGAAGAAATCATTCTTTATTCAGATGAGCAAGCTCGGGTATCGCAAGAATGAGCCTTATGAACCGGCGAAGGAGTATCCAACAAAGATTCGAAAGCTCGTTGATTACCATCGAAATGTCCTCGGATATTCGGATCAGGAACTTGCCAAAATTCTATACCTCAGAGAGGCAGAATTTCATCGGATGTACGGATTCCAAATGCTGGGTGACCCTTCAGGCACGCCAGACCGAAATGGCAGGCCCGTGCTGCGTATCATAAAATAAACTAAGATACGTGACAGTAAGCATACCCAGATGACACATCGCCACCTGAGGTCAGACAAGTTCAAACTGAGACACTACCGCGCTGTCTGACCGGTTGCGGGTCCGGCACTGACACGCTACCATGCCAGCTGTGAGCCAATATGGTGCAAGGCAGGTCATGTCCAAGCTGGATCAAGTCTATACTGAAGTTCGTTCCATGATCGTATCGGGGGAATTGCCGCCGGGCGCGCCTATCGACAAGGCCGTGATCGCCCAGCGGATCGGGGCGTCGCGCCAGCCCATCGCGGCGGCCATCGACCGGCTGTCCTTCGAAGGCCTGGTGGAGGTGGTGCCGCAGCATGGCTCCTTCGTGGCCAAGCTGAACCGCGCCACCCTGTCCGACTGGTTCATGGTGCGCGCCGCGATGGAGGTGGAATTCGTCACCCGCTTCGTCGAAGCTGGCGAAACCGCCCCGATGATCGAGCTGGAGCGCAATGTCCGCTATCAGAAGGCGGCCGCCGAAGCCGGTGACATGGCGGGATTCTATGAGCTGGATATCGGTTTTCACCAGATCATCACCCGCTTCACCCCCTGCATCGAGGGCCATGCCATTCTGGAACGCGCCCAGGCCAATCTGGGCCGGGTCCGCCAGTTCCTGCTGCCGCAATCGGGCCGCATGTCGGTAACGCTGGCGGAACATCAGGCGATTTTCGATGCAGCCCGCACCGGGGTTCCGGCCCAGGCGGCAGCCGCCATCCGCGCGCATATCCACTCGGTGGAGCGCCATCTGCAGGCGGTCCTCGCCTCCCATCCCGAACTGGCGGCCTAAGCCATGATCAAGACACGGACATGGGACCGCCTGGGCAATGGCGGCCTTGTTTTCACGGAAATCGGCTTCGGTTCAGCCCCGTTGGGCAATCTCTATCGCGCGATTGACGAGGCAACAGCCGACGCCACCCTGGCCGCCGCCTGGGATGCCGGCATCCGCTATTATGACACCGCCCCGCAATACGGGCTGGGGCTGGCGGAACGCCGGATCGGCCGCTTCCTGCGCGACAAGCCGCGCGAAGAGTATGTTCTGTCGACCAAGATCGGCCGCCTGCTGCATCTCTGCCCGCCGGAAGACCGCTTCGGCATCGGCAAGTTCATCGATGTGCCGTCCCGCCGGGTCGAGTATGACTACAGCTATGACGGGGTGCTGCGCTCGCTGGAATTCTCCCTCGAACGGCTGGGGCTGGACCAAATCGACATCGTCTATGCCCATGATCTGGACGTCTTCACCCATGGTTCGGCGGAACTGCGCGACCGCTATATCGCGCAATTCCTGGATGGCGGGTATCGCGCCCTGCGGGAACTGCGCGACCAGCGGGTGATCCGGGCCTTCGGTGCCGGGGTGAATGAATGGCAGGCCTGCCAGATCCTGGCCGAACGAGGGGATTTCGATATCTTCCTGTTGGCCGGCCGCTATAGCCTGCTGGAGCAGGAGGCGCTGGAGAGCTTCCTGCCGCTCTGCCAGTCACGCGGCATCGGCATCGCGCTCGGCGGGGTCTATAATTCTGGCATTCTGGCGACCGGCCCGGTGGATGGTGCCATGTATAATTACAGCCCGGCCCCGCCGCCGATCCTGGCGCGGGTCAAGACCATCCAGTCCATCTGCCAGGATCATGGCGTGCGCCTTGCCGATGCGGCCCTGCGCTTCCCGCTGACCCATCCCGTCGCGGTGACGGCTTTGCTGGGCTTCCAGCATCCCGATCAGGTGCGGCAGAATCTGGCCGGCCTCGACGCCGCCATCCCGGCTGCGCTCTGGGCCGATCTGAAGACGGCAGGTCTGATCCGTGCGGATGCGCCGGTGGCGTGAATGCGCATCGATGCCCATCATCATCTCTGGCAGTTGGCCCGCGGCGATTATGGCTGGCTGACACCCAGGCTGGCAGCCATTCATCGGGACTTCACCGCCAGCGACCTTGCGCCGCTGCTGCGCGCGGCAGGGATCAGCAGAACCGTGCTGGTCCAAGCCGCCCCGAGCGTGGCGGAGACGGAATTCCTGCTGGATATCGCAGCCGATACCGATTGGATCGCGGGCGTGGTGGGCTGGATCGATATGGACGCGCCGGACGCCCTGATTGTGCTGGATCGGTTGCGCGCCCATCCGAAATTCAAGGGCATCCGTCCGATGATCCAGGACATTGCCCAGGATGACTGGATCCTGCGCCCCGCCCTGGACCCGGTATTCCGTGCCCTGATCACCTGGGACCTGAGCTTCGACGCGCTGGTGCTGCCGCGCCATCTGCCGCACCTCCTTGCCCGGCTTCGGCAATTCCCTGAATTGCGCTGCGTCATCGACCATGGGACCAAGCCGAACCTTGCTGGCGGCGACCTTGCCACCTGGACACAGGACATCGCCCGGATCGCGGCAGAGACGCGCTGTTTCTGCAAGCTGTCCGGCCTGCTGACGGAAGCGGGACCACATCCCACATTGGAAGCCGTTCGCCCGGCTGCCGAACACATTCTTGCAGCCTTCGGACCCGACCGCGTGATGTTCGGCAGCGACTGGCCGGTGCTGAACCTGGCCGGGACCTATTCCGGCTGGGCCGACATGGTGGAAAATATTCTATCGCCCCTGACCGAGCGAGACCGGGAAGCGGTCTGGGGCCGCACGGCGGCTGCATTCTATGGCCTTCGGTGATGGAGAATAATATTCTCCCGCAGCGCAGCAAAAGAGAATGGACGGGTGCGGCAACCGCCCCTATTTTCTGTCTCGTGGTGATTTGAAGCCGACCGGCTTGCGGCCACGTTAAACAACTCGCTAAAAAGGTCGGGGGAAATCATGCCCTGGCCTCCATCGAGTCCAGGGTTTTTTGTTGCCCGCAACCGGTCGCCTCCCTCTCGCCGTCGAGAAACCGAGGATGAAGCCGCGATGTTCAACCCCACTGCCTCCGCCCCGCTGACCGCGGCACCGCCTGCAACGGCATGGCTGCGAATGCGCGCGCCGGGCCTGGTGCGATGTAAGCGCCCCGCGATCAGCGCGGGATAGATGGCCCGGCCCGCAACGACAGCAAGGCCATCCAAGACAATTCAACTACTGAAAGCCGTGGGGCAGCGTTCCGCGAACCGTCCCGCGCAACCCGGAACAAGGACTTTTGACCATGATCACGACCACGCTCAAGCGCCTCGCCCTGCCGCTTCTGGCCGGTTCCATCGCCTTCACGGCCCTGCCGGCCCGGGCCGAACCGACCGAAATCCTGAACGCGTCCTATGACATTGCCCGCGAACTGTTCGCCGCCATCAATCCGCTGTTCATCGCCGATTGGAAGGCGAAAGCCGGTCAGGACATCACGGTGAAACAGACCCATGCCGGCACGTCCAAACAGGCCCGCTCCATCTTGGAAGGCTTGCAGGCCGATGTGGTGACCTTCAACCAGTTCACTGATGTGCAGTTCCTGGCCGATAATGGCGGGCTGGTCTCGCCCGACTGGCAGACCCGGTTCCCCAACAATGCCTCCCCCTACTACTCCCTGCCCGCCTTCCTGGTGCGCAAGGGCAACCCCAAAGGCATCAAGGACTGGGATGATCTGGTCAAGGACGGGGTGGAGGTGATCTTCCCCAACCCCAAGACCTCGGGCAATGCGCGTTATACCTATCTGGCGGCCTATGGTTACGGGCTGGAGAAGTTCGGCGGGGACGTGGCGAAGACCCAGGACTTCGTGAAGACCATCTTCGACCATGTGCCGGTATTCGATACGGGCGGGCGCGGCTCCTCCACCACCTTTATCGAGCGCGGCATCGGCGATGTGCTGATCACCTTTGAGTCGGAAGTGCATGCCATGGCGAAGCTGCATGCCGCCGATGGCTATCAGGTCGTCACACCGTCTTCCAGCCTGCTGGCCGAATTCCCGCTGGCGGTGGTCGACAAGGTGGCGGAAAAGCGCGGCAGTCAGGCCCTCGCCAAGGCCTATCTGGACTTCCAGTACACCCCCCAGATCCAGGAACTGCTTGCCAGCAACTTCTTCTATCGCGTCAATAACGAGACCGTCGCCAAGGCCCATGCCGACCAGTTCCCGCCGGTGAAGCTGATCCGGGTGGAGGATACCTTCGGCGGCTGGAACAAGGTGTCGGAGGAGCATTTCGCCTCCGGCGGCCTTCTCGATAAGCTGTTCGGCGAAAGGTAACTCCGGTGTCTGTTTCCGCATCCAGCCCGGCGGAGATCCCGGCGGCGCCCAAAAGGCGCCGCCGCAGGAGCGCGCTGCCCGGCTTCGGCCTGAGTTTTGGGCTGACCGCCTTCTATCTGGGGCTGATCATCCTCCTGCCGATCGCGGCCCTGGTGCTGAAAGCCGGTACGTTGAGCCCGGCTGAGTTCTGGGCCGTCATATCCTCGCGCCGTGCGGTGTCGACCTATCGGCTGACGGTCAGTTCGGCCCTCTACGCCACCATCTTCAACGCCCTGTTGGGCTTCCTGCTGGCCTGGATCCTGACCCGCTACGAGTTCCGGGGAAGGCGCGTGCTGGATGCGCTGATCGACCTGCCCTTCGCCCTGCCCACGGCGGTCGCCGGAATATCGCTTGTGGCCTTGCTGTCGCGCAACGGGGCCATCGGGCAGTGGCTGGAACCGCTGGGGCTGAAGATCGCCTATGCCCAGCCCGGCATCGTCATCGCCATGGCCTTCACCAGCCTGCCCTTCGTGGTGCGTACGGTGCAGCCGGTGCTGGAAGAGCTGGAGACGGAGGTGGAGGAGGCAGGCCATATTCTGGGGGCCAATGACTGGCAGCTGTTTTCCCGGGTGATCTGGCCGGCCGTGCTGCCCGCCTTCCTGTCCGGCGCATCGCTTGCCTTCGCGCGCAGCCTGGGCGAATTCGGCGCGGTGGTCTTCATCGCGGGCAATCTGCCCAACCGCACGGAAATCACCGCCCTGCTGACCTTGATCCGGATCGAGGAATATGACTATCCCGGCGCGGCGGCGCTGGCGACGGTGATCCTCGCCTCCTCCTTCGTCATGCTGTTCGTGGTGAACGCGATCCAGCTCTGGCAATTGCGCTATGTCCGACGGAGCTGAACCGATGTCGAACCCCCATCTCCAAGCCGCCCCGGCGGCGACCCGCGTCTTCTCCGGCCCCATATTGCGGCCCGTGCTGATCGGCACCGGCGTGATCCTGGCCGCGATCATGATCGGCCTGCCGGTCGGCGCGGTCTTCTATCAGGGCCTGTCGAGCGGCATCGCCGCCTATGCCAGCGCCATCCTGCAGCCCGATACGCTGCACGCCATCTGGCTGACCGTGCTGGCGGCCCTGGTCGTCGTCCCGATCAATATCGGCTTCGGCATCGCCGCCGCCTGGGCGATCACCCGCTTCCATTTCACGGGCAAGAAACTGCTGACCACGCTGATCGAGCTTCCCTTCTCCATCTCCCCCATCGTGGCGGGTACGGCCTATCTGTTCCTGTATGGCGCGCAGGGCCTGTTCGGACCCGTGCTGGAGCAGGCGGGCATCCAGATCATGTTCACGATATGGGCGATCTTCCTGGCCTCGCTGTTCGTTACCTCCCCCTTCGTGGCGCGCGAGTTGATCACGGTGATGCAGGCGCAGGGCTCGGAGGATGAGGAAGCCGCCGTGATCCTGGGCGCTTCGGGCTTCAAGATGTTCCTGAAGGTCACCCTGCCCAAGATCAAATGGGCGCTGATCTATGGGGCGGTGCTGTGCAACGCCCGCGTGATGGGCGAATTCGGCGCGGTCAGTGTCGTGTCCGGCTCCGTGCGCGGGGAAACCAACACCCTGCCTTTGCAGGTCGAACTTCTGTTCCAGGATCAGGACACGGCCGGCGCCTTCGCCGCCGCCTCCACCCTGACGGTGATCGCGCTGATCACGCTGTTTATCAAGCTTTGGGCCGAAGGCCGGAGGGCGTCATGAGCAATATCCAAAGCCAAACCCTGTCCGAAGACGGCGCAGCCAGGGCAGAGCCGGCCGGGTCCGTCGGAATCTCGGTGCGCAATGTCGCCAAGCAGTTCGGGAATTTCGCAGCCCTGGGCGGGGTCAGCCTGGATGTGCAGCCGGGCGAACTGGTGGCGCTGCTTGGCCCTTCCGGCTCCGGCAAGACCACGCTTCTGCGCGTGATCGCCGGGCTGGAATTTCCCGAAAGCGGCGATGTGCTGTTCGGCGGGCGCGATGCCCTGTCGATGAGCGCGCGCGAACGCCGGGTGGGCTTCGTCTTCCAGCATTACGCCCTGTTCAAGCATATGAGCGTGGAAGACAATATCGGCTTCGGCCTGGATGTGCGCCCCGGCGGGCAACGCCCGCCCAAGCCGGAAATCCGCGCCCGCGCCCGCGCCCTGCTGGAGCGGGTGCAACTGGGCGGCCTGGAAAAGCGCTTCCCGGCCCAGCTCTCGGGCGGGCAGCGCCAGCGCGTCGCCCTGGCCCGGGCGCTTGCCATCGACCCATCGGTGCTGCTGCTGGATGAACCCTTCGGCGCGCTGGATGCCAAGGTCCGCAAGGAGCTGCGCCGTTGGCTGCGCGACCTGCATGACGAGCTTGGGCTGGCTACCATCTTCGTCACCCATGACCAGGAAGAAGCCCTGGAACTGGCCGACCGCGTGGTGGTGCTGAACAAAGGGCTGATCGAACAGGATGGCTCCCCGCAGGAGGTGTATGACAACCCGAAAACCGCCTTCGTCACCCGCTTCATCGGCGACACGCTGACCTTGGCCGTCACGGTGCAATCCGGCGCGGCCGATGTGCTGGGTACGGTGTTTCCGGCAGCCCCCGGCACGCCCGATGGTCCGGCCACCGCCTTTCTGCGTCCGCATGATCTGCATGTGCACCCCCAGGGCAGCGTTGCGGGACCGGCTGCCAGGGTACTGGGCATCACGCCGTCCGGCGCGGCGCTGAATGTGCGCCTGACGGTCGGGGGCGTCGGATCGCTGGATGCCGCCATCAGCCGCCAGGAATTCGCACGCCTGGCGCTGAAAACCGGCGATGCGGTGACGCTGTCACCCCGCCACGCCTTCATTTTCCAGGAGTGAGCGGACGCCGACAGGGCGGCTGTCAACTTTCCCTTCAAACCGACAGAAAATAGTGTCAATGTATATTGACACTCTGGATGTCGGTGGTTGCCATGTCGAAGCCTTTCCCCTTCTCCGCCATTGTCGCCCAGCACGCCATGAAACAGGCGCTGCTGATGGCGGCGGTGGAGCCCCTGCTGGGGGGCGTGCTCATCTTCGGCGACCGGGGCACGGGCAAATCCACGGCCGTGCGCGCCCTGGCAGCGTTGCTGCCGAAAATGTCGACGCGGGAAGGCTGTCGCTTCAACTGCCTGCCCGATAGTCCGGAGGAAGCCTGCCCCGTCTGTTCCGACAAGGCTTCGGGTCGCAAACCGAAGGTGGTGCGCATCCGCGCGCCGATGGTCGATCTGCCGCTGGGCGCAACCGAAGACAGGGTCTGCGGCGCGCTGGACCTGGAACGCGCCCTGGTGGCTGGCGAAAAGCGCTTCGAACCCGGCCTGCTGGCTTCGGCCAATCGCGGTTTTCTATATATCGACGAGGTCAACCTGCTGGAGGACCATCTGGTCGATCTGCTCTTGGATGCCGCGGCATCCGGGGTGAATGTGGTCGAACGCGAAGGGTTGAGCATCCGCCACCGGGCGCGCTTCATCCTGGTTGGCAGCGGAAATCCCGAGGAAGGCGACCTGCGTCCGCAATTGCTGGATCGTTTCGGCTTGGCGGTGGAAGTGCGCACAATCGGATCGATCGAGGAGCGGATCGAGGTGATCCGCCGGCGCGATGCCTATGAAACCGATCCGTACGCCTTCTGCGCCGCCTGGGAAAAGCAGGATACGGCCATCGGCAACCGGGTGACCCAGGCCCGCCGCATCCTGCGGGAGGTGGACATACCGGAAAGCGTGCTGCTGCGCATGTCGCAGCTTTGCCTGCGTCTGGGCATCGACGGCATGCGCGGCGAACTGACCATGATGCGCGCCTGCCGCGCGGCGGCCGCGCTGGAGGGGCGACGCACCGTCTCCTGGCAGGATGCCGCAGCCATCGCGCCCATGGTGCTGTGCCATCGGCTGCGCCGCGACCCGCTGGACGATGCCGGAACCGCCCCGCGCGTGGAACGGGCCCTGGCCGGTATCGGCGCCGGGAACGGCCATGCCTGAGGATGCGGATGATCTGAACCGGCGCGGTCAACAGGCCTGGACTGACGCATTGCTGGCCGCGCGCATCGCCAGCATCGGCGGTCCGGCAATCGGCGGCATCTGGCTCAAGGCCCGCGCGGGCGGTGTCCGCGACCGCTTCCTGGACATGCTGCGGGCCAACCTGCCCGCAGCCATGCCCTGGGTCAGGCTTCCGGTGGGTGCCACGGCCGCGACCCTGCATGGCAGTGTCGATCTCGCCGCCTCCGCCCAGCTTGGAAGGCCGGTTGCCATGCGCGGCCTGCTTGCGGCGGCCGATGGTGGCATTCTGGTCATCCCGATGGCGGAAAGACTTGATCCCGCCGCAGCCGCGCTGATCGCCATGGCCCTGGACCAGCGCGGCCATGCCCACCCGTTGGGCCGCCAACAGGCTGCCGTCCAGACCCGCTTCCATATCCTCGCCATTGATGAAGCGGCGGAAGACGAGGAAGCCGCGCCGCGCGCCCTGGCGGACCGGCTTGCCCTGCGGGTTGACCTGGATGCCGTGGCATGGGGGCAGACGGCCACTTCCGGCAGCGTGGAAGGTTCCACCGGCCTGCCCCCCGCCCGGCTTGGCGACGATGCCCTGCAGCTTCTGGCCCTGCTGGCGGAGGCCAGCGGCAACCCGTCCCTGCATGGTCTTCGCCATCTTGCGCTGGTCGCACGCCTGCATGCCGCGCTGTGCGGGCGGGAGATGGTTGGCGCAGCGGATATCGAGGCAAGCCTGAGGCTCTGCCTCGGTGTTCAGGTGCATGCCGCGCCAGATCAGCCCCGGGATGGCGATGCTGAGAACGCCCCCGCCCCGGAAGCCATGCCGCCCGCCCAGTCAGAACAGTCTGGCCCGCCCGGCGGCGAAAGCCGGGAGCCGGATGGCGAAGACGGCCCGCCGCCTTCGGCCCCGACGCAGGACCCCGCCTTGCAGGAATGGCTGTCGGCGGTGGAAGCTGGCTGTGTCGACGCGCTGCCAGCCATCACCGCGCAGCGAACAGCGGCACGCAGTGGCATCCAGCCCGGCAAGGCCGGCGCCATCCAGCGCAATACCAGACGCGGCAGGCCCTTCGCCATCGCGCAATCTCCGCCCTTCCCCGATGCCAGGCCCGATCTGGCCGCGACCCTGCGCAGCGCCGCGCCCTGGCAGCGCATCCGCGCGACACGACGACAGGAAACGGGGGCGGACCAGGGCAAAGCGCCCCGGCTGCTGGTCGGGTCGCAGGATTTCCGCTATCTGCGCCGCCGCCATGCGACGCCATCGACCGCGATCTTCCTGGTGGATGCCTCCGGCTCCACCGCGCTGGAAAGGCTGGGGGAGACCAAGGGCGCCATCGAAAAGCTGCTGGCGCGCTGCTATGTGCGCCGTGACGAGGTGGCCCTGATCGCCTTTCGCGGCACCGTGGCGCGGCTGATCCTGCCGCCAACACGTTCGCTCACCCTGGCCAAGCGCACCCTGGCCGGGCTGCCGGGCGGTGGTCCGACTCCCCTGGTTTCGGGGCTTGATCTGGGCCTTGACCTTGCTTTGACCGTCAGACGCCAAGGTGGATCGCCCATCCTGGTCCTGCTGACGGATGGCAGCGGCAATATCGCGCGCGACGGCAGCCCGGACCGCCCCCGCGCGCGCGACGAGTTGCAGCGCATCGCCACGCTCTATCGCGGCCTGAACCTGCATACGATCTGCATCGACATCGCCCGGCGCCCGCGCGAACAGGTGGCATCGCTTGCGGCCGATCTGGGCGCCGATCTGCATATTCTGCGTCAGGCAGAAGCAGGCCGGCTTTCCGACCTCGTCTACAACTCGATGCGGGGGGCGGAGCCATGCTGAGCGCCGGCACCTCTTTCGACACGGCGACAAGGGGGGAGGCGCGATCCGTCATCTGCGGCGGCATCGACTGGCATATCCAGTTGCATGGCCCCGCCGCTGGCAGCACCATTCTGCTGCTGCACGGCACCGGGGCCAGCGCCCATTCCTGGCGCCATGTGGCCCCGATCCTGGCCCGCCGCCATCGCCTGCTGATCCCCGATCTGCCCGGCCATGGCCAAACCAGGGCCCGAAGCACCGCCGACCTGTCCCTGAACGGAATGGTCAGCGCATTGCAGACATTGACCGGGACCCTGGGTTTCGCGCCGGATGTGATCATCGGCCATTCCGCCGGGGCGGCGATTGCAATCACCCTGGCCGCACGGCTTTCCCCTGCCCCGCGCCTGACCATTGGCATCAATGGCGCTTTCCTGCCGATACGCGGTGCCAGGGTTTTCTCCCCCATGGCGAAGCTCCTGTTCGCCAACCCGCTTTCCGCGCCGGTTTTCGCGCTTCTGAACCGGGCGACGCCGCTCAGCGACAGTCTGTTGCATTCCACCGGCTCGGCAATCGATGCGGAAGGACAGCAGGCCTATCGCCAGCTTCTGCGCACGCCCGCCCATCTGAAAGGGGCGCTGGGCATGATGGCGGCCTGGGACCTCGGCCCCTTCGCGAACCAGCTGCGCATCTTTGCGGCACCGCTGGTTCTGATCGCGGCGCGCGATGACCCGATGGTTCCCTGTTCCAATTCCCACTATGCCGCGGCGCTGGCCCCGCAGGCCCGGCTGGTCCTGGCGGCGAAAGGTGGGCATCTGCTGCATGAAGCCGCGCCCGACCCCGTCTGCGCCTGGATCGAAGAGGCCATGGCCGAATCCATCACCGACAAGGCGGGCGCGGCATGAACCTTCCCCTACAGATCCCGCCCTCGCCCCATGCCGACCAGACCGATGCGCGGCCGCATGCCGCCGTGATCGGGGCCGGTATCGGTGGCCTGGCGACCGGCGCGCTCTTGGCCGCGCGCGGCTATCGGGTGACGATTTTCGATCCTTTGGACGCGCCGGGCGGCCGCGCCTATTGCCACCAGCAGGATGGTTTCCGGTTCGATGCGGGCCCCACCATCATCACCGCCCCCTGGCTGTTCGAGGAGCTGTGGCGCGATTGCGGCGGCAATCTGGCCCAGGATGTGGAGATCAGGCCCTGCGACCCGTTCTATACGATCCGTTTCGATGATGGCACGCTGTTCCACTATTCGGGCGATCCTGAGCGGATGGAAGCCCAGATCGCGCGGATCGAACCCGAAGATGTGGCAGGATACCGCGCTTTCCTGGCAGAAAGCCGCCGCATCTACGAGGTCGCTTTCGAAAAGCTGGCCGACCGGCCGTTTCACAGCCTTGCCTTCACCGCGACGGTGCTGGCCAGGCTCGTGCGGCTGGGCGGGTATCGGTCGGTGCATGATGTGGTCGCCCGGCATTTCCGCAGCGAGAAGCTGCGCACGGTCTTTTCCTTCCATCCACTGCTGATCGGCGGCAATCCGTTTTCCGCCACCTCCTTCTACTGCCTGATCGCGCATCTGGAGGCGCGCTTCGGCGTGCACCATGTGCGCGGCGGCACGCATGCGCTGGTGCGGGGTATCGCGGGGCTGGTGGAACGCAATGGCGGGCGGCTGCGCCTGGGGGAACAGGTCGAAACCATCCTGACCGAAGGCCGACGGGCAACCGGCCTGCTGCTTGCGTCCGGCGAGCGGGTGGACGCCGATATCGTCATCTCCAACGCCGACCCCGCCACCACCTATGGCCGACTTCTGAAGCACCATCCGCGCCGGCGCTGGACCGATGCCAGGATCGCGCGCGGCGATTATTCGATGGGGCTGTTCGTGTGGTATTTCGGCACCGACCGACGCTTCGACGATGTGCCGCATCACAGCATGCTGTTCGGTCCGCGCTATCGGGGCCTGCTGGACGATATCTTCCGGCGCAAGCGGCTGGCCGAGGATTTCAGCCTTTATCTGCATCGACCGACCGCGAGCGATCCTGGACTGGCGCCGGAAGGCTGCGATACCTTCTATGCCTTGAGCCCCGTCCCCAACCTCTCGGGAAGCACGGATTGGCTGGCCGAGGCGGAACCCTATCGCGCCCGCATCCAGAAAATGCTGGAGGAGACGGTGCTGCCCGGTCTGGGCCGCCATATCGTGACCTCGCGCCTGGCCACCCCGCTCGACTTCCGCGACCGTCTGCTGTCCTGGCAGGGGGCGGGTTTCGGGCTGGAACCGAAGCTGCTGCAAAGCGCCTGGTTCCGACCGCACAACAAAAGCGAGGAGTTGGACAACCTCTATCTCTGCGGGGCCGGCACCCATCCGGGTGCGGGCCTTCCGGGGGTTGTCTGCTCCGCGCGCATCGTGGCGGATCTGGTCCCCGATCCGTCCGCCCTGCCGCGCATGCCGGAGGCGAGGAGAGAGCCATGAACCAGACTGCCGAGCAGATGCTGGCGGCCGCGCCCAGGCCGCGACCGGCCCGGCTCAACCACGGATTTTCCGGAGAAACGGCCGATCTGGGCGCCTGTGCCGCGGCGATCCGGCACGGCTCCAAATCCTTCCATCTGGCATCGCTGCTGCTGCCCCGCCGCATTCGAAGCGCGGCCTATGCGCTGTATGCCTTCTGCCGCCATTCCGATGATCTGATCGACGATCCCCAGGCCGGGCAGGAGGCGCTGGCACGGCTGCATCACCGGCTGGACCTGATCTATGCCGGATCGCCCGGACCACAGGCCTGCGACCGGGCCTTTGCGCGTGTCGTCCATGCCCATGCCATTCCGAAAGCCATCCCGCTGGCCCTGCTCGACGGCTTCGCCATGGACCTTGCCGGGCGGCATCCGGACAACCTGGCGGAGCTGAAGGCCTATGCCACCCGGGTGGCTTCCAGCGTCGGCATCATGATGGCGCTGGTGATGGGGCGGGGCGATGCGGAAGCCCTGGCCAGGGCGGCCGATCTGGGCATCGCGATGCAATTGACCAATATTGCCCGCGATGTCGGCGAAGATGCGCGCAACGGGCGGCTTTACCTGCCGCGCGACTGGCTGCTGCAGGCCGGGTTGGAGCCGGAGGCGTTCCTGCGCAACCCCCAGCCATCCCCCGCTTTGGCTGGGGTCATTCAGCGCCTGCTGGAGGAGGCCGAGCATCACTACCGGCTGGGCATGGCCGGCATCGCCTTGCTGCCGGCGGATTGCCGGATGGCGATCCTGACCGCGGCCCTGGTCTATCGGGAAATCGGATGGCGTCTGGCTGCAGGCGGCTTTGACAGCGTCACGCGGCGCACAACGGTCCCGCTGGTCAGCAAACTGGCCCTTCTGTCCCAGGCGCGCGGCGCGATGGGGTTGACGGCGCCCGCCATGCAACATCAGCCGCCGGACCCTTCGGCGGCGGCCCTGGTCGAAGCGGCCGCCCAGGCCTTTGCCCTATCCGGCCAGGATCGCGGCCCACCTGCCCATGGTGCAGAAGCCCGCCCCGGTATCGGACGCGTCGCCAGCATCCTGATGCGGCTGGAGGCGGATGCCCGGCAGGAAGCCCGCACGCGCAGGCTGGCGGCCCGGCAGCGGGCAGGGCTGCATGCCTGAAGAGTATTTTGGATTGATCGAGGCCGGGTTGGTGTTCGGTCTGGCCATCGCCTTCTACCTTTGGCAGCGCCACGACCTGAAGCGGGAAGAACGCAAGGCGCGGGAGCGCGAAGCAGGTACGGATCATTCAGCAGACTCGGGTTAGAATATATCTGGTTAAATTGCAGTCAGCCTTGCCTTTTCCCGCGCCCTTCGAGGCTCGCTATCGCTCGCACCTCAGGATGCGGGAAAAGTTAAAAAGTAAGCCCGCATCCAGAGGAGGCCCGAAAGGGCCGTCTCGAAGGAGCGGGCTTCAATGTTTAATACAATCCAAACCAGCGAAACCCTGGCTCACGCCCTGCGCGGCATGCGGAAGGGCAGCATCAGACGTACCAGCGGATTGTCCAGACGGGTACAGTCCAGGCTTTCCTGCATCATCTGCCAGTCCCGCCCATCCAGACGGGTGCGGACCAGATTACGCCGATAGAACGGCCCATCCTCCAGGCGCTTCAGGATTTCGGGTGCATGACCCGCATCACAGGCGATGCCGGCCTTCACGCCCCAGAGACCGCGCGGCAGGGTCTGGCGCGCCGCCATCGGCATGGCATGCAGCGACCCGTCCGGCCCCAGATGCAGCGCGAGGCTGCGCTGCCCGCCCCCGCTCAGCCTGGCATCGTAAAGCAGGGCCACCTCGCCCTGTTCGGTTCTGCCGCGCGCCCAGTCCCAACCCAGGAAGTCCTGCTGCAACGGCCGATTGCCCCAATTCGTGTCGTGATAGCCATGCCCGACCCAGCGGCGCTGCGCGAAGGCGTTTGTTTCCACCTCCACCGAAGCGGCCGGGACCAGGGGCATCCAGAAATGCTGCCCGGCCTCGTCCAGCTGGAACGGCCAGACGGTTCGTGCCGTCGCGGCAAGCCGGACTTGTCCTTCGATGCGCCGGGGCAACAGGCCGTGGCCCGGCCAGGGCAAGGCGATTTCCCGGAAGGCAAGCTCAAGCCCGCCATCGGCGGTAAGCGTCAGGCTGCTTGCGCCGATCTGCAGCCGGTTGGTCGACCGCGACAGGCTGGCCTGCCCACGCTCCGTCATCGCCCAGGCGCGGCCGTCCGGACCATGCAGCGCGATGTTGAAGGCGACATGGTTTTCCGGCCGACCCCGCCCGGACCAGTGGTAATAGGGGGAGAAGACCGAGCCGATAAAGGCAATGGCGACCAGCGCATATTGCCCGCACGCGCTCAGCGCATCGACATACCACCAGCGATAGCCGCCGGGCGGAACCGCGACGTCGAAGCCTGATCGTCCAGCAGGCATTCCGCCGCCAGCTTGCCCGACAAGGCCACCATCGGCAGGCCCGCGATCTCGTGCAGCACCTTCGGCTTGGCGCTCTTCATGCGCGTGCCCTCGCCGGCTGCGAGGATGATGGACAGGCAGGATCTGGTCGTCATGGCGTCACCGCTCAACTGAAAGGGAATCGCTGCATCGAGCATATGCGCGATGCTGACGCACATGCGGTTAAATTCGGGTGAGCGCTACCCCAGCGTCCCCAGAACCGGAAACGTTTCGAGCAGCCAGTAG
>Ga0209066_10001859_pt1 | contig 27084 bp, 23 predicted proteins | sample All_14_2_FD_187198 | JGI IMG/M metagenome (GOLD analysis project Ga0209066, IMG submission 187198) | Freshwater microbial communities in response to fracking from Pennsylvania, USA - Allegheny Zone_MetaG_DW_15 (SPAdes) (version 2) ...
CCCTACCCGCTTCCAAACCCCTCAAAAACCGCCCTAGCAGCATTGGGAATATTCCCAAAGGGATTTTGGCAAAAATTCCCGCATTCAGCATATTCCCAACGGGATTTTGGCAAAAAAACAGGCGTTGGGAATATTACCAACGGGTCTCAGGATTCCTGCGGGGCGTTGGTAATATTACCAACGGCATTTCGGCGGCTGAAATAGGGTTTAGAATATTCCCAATGCCTCCAAGGCGGTTTTTGCCGGATTGGCGGAATAGCGGTCTAGTAAATTGCGGGAAAAGGGTCAACAAAAAAATTTTGTAACTTTTTTTCAGTTGCGTACAACTTTTTCAAATTCATCCGTAAAAACACGTAAGCCCCGGCGCTTCCGGGGCAGCGGTACTAGGGGCCGTGAGTATTTTGAGGAAGAAAGGGGTCAGTAGGACCGGCATTTTGTCATTTAATTTTTTTGAAAACATGAAAAGCGATCTCTGGGCTCAGCTCATCAACACATTTGAGGTAAACACTAGGTACTCCAGGCGCAAGATGCTCCGCATCGCCAATTTCCATTATGCACGGTTGCAGGCCATGAAGTCCGACCCGTTTATTCTGGCACTCCTTAATCTATTTGAACCTGCGCTGCTCTTGTACCGGACGATGTTCTCGAACCTCGACAGCCGTGAAGGCATCAGCGTCTCGAACACGACCAGCTTTACGTTCCTTTTGGACGAAATGGCTAAGTCGTGGTTCAATAAATGGCAGACGATGGTGCGCCAAGTATATGAAGTGGGCACACCGGAATTCATTGCTATATTCCCAAAGGGAAAGGAGCCGTTCCAGAGCATCGAATACGATTTGCGCATGGTGGCCGTGGAGGCGCTGCACACGACCCTGCTGACTTTCCCCGCCCTGAAGGATGTAGCCCTGGACGTGGAAGCCAAGCTGGTCTTGCTGAACGATGCCCGTGCCAAGCAGACAGAGGGTTTTGGCGTGAATGCCTTTACGGCAAGCATGATTGAGGAGCAGCGCCTGGTGCTGGCCGACCTGCTCGACGATAACCTCTGCGACCTTCGCAAAAAATACCGCAAGAACATCAAGATGGTGGAGAATTTCTATGACCTGGGCGAGCTTCGCAGGCCGTCGAGCGATTCGGATGCCCGGTTTATGTTCAGCGGTGCGGCGGAGGCTGGCATGACGACGGCGGTGCCGCTGCCCGATAAGCTGAACATGAGCGCCAATGCCATCAGCGTCTTTGTGAACAAATCGAACCAAGTCGAATTGCAGTTTTTCTTCTCGGCAAATGCCGCTGCATCGGACAACCCCGTGAAGGCGACCGTGCTGGCCATGCAGTCCGTGGAGACCAATGCCGCCGATGCTGGCTGGGCACCTGGCGCCAAATATATCATCGTGAAAAACCTCGGCGCAGTGACGGCGGAGTTCGAGCTGCAAGTGACGGAGGCGGTGGAGGGATGAGGGATGTGGGATGAGGGATGAAAACGGGCAGGTTCTACTGGGACTTGCCCGTTTTTTTTGGGTCAAGTTAGGAGGTGACTCATTGTTTAGTATCGTCGATTTAATATTAGCACGTTGTTGCACATCTATCATCTTGTAACCCCCGGTTTTAACCGTGGGAGGAGCGATGCCCCCGACCCACATCTATCATCTTTGCAAGACATCAACATCGGCTGATGTGATGTTTTGAAAAGAAGTTAGATGGGGGTTTGTCACGGATGTTGACCCCCTCGTTGAAACGAAGGGTTACAAGATGATAGATGTGAGACAAGTTTCAGCCCTTAAATTGACGACCTTAAACTCGAAGTTACCTGTTGTCACAAGTCTTCCACCTTCCAATTCCAGCAGCATTTAAGTCTTTATGAAAAAGCAAAAGTTCCAGCAAGTGTGGAGCGGAGCGGCACTTGCGATGGGTGTAGCAGGCTGGCTTAAACCCTGCTCCACTTATTTGTCGTAATATATGTCCCAAAGATGGCTTATTTTGGCCGTTGAGGGGTTCCAAAAAAGATACTATAGATTGACATGTTTAAAACTGATACTTGAAATTATGCTAGCACCTTAGACGGCCTTATTTCTTTTAGCAGTTTAACCCTTCGAAACCCGTTAAAAACTAAACCCTGTTCGAGCGCAGCGAGTTTGGTTTAGTTTAGGGTTTCGAAGGGTTAAACTGCGTTAAAAAAGAAATACAGCCTTGATTTTTGGTTCTTTTCATCAAGGAAAAGAACATGAAAAGTCAATGACTTCTTTATCAATTTTCAATGCGATTATCTATAACAACTAATGCAACCAACCATGTCAACAGCAGAAACTGTAGCGTGTCAAAAACACGGGCAAAAGCGAATAGCCTTTGTTTGCCAGCACTTGAACAAACATACCCGAACAGGCTTCGAGGAAGCATTTCCAAGTACCATAGGGATGGAATTGGAGGAAGACGATGATTTTCAAGCATGGTGTAACGCCTGCGAAATTGAAAGGCAGCGAACTGGTGGTTGGAATGACGAGTCCATGAAATTTGCAAATATCAAAGTCATTTGCGAAGACTGCTATTTTGAGATTAAGGAGTTCAACCTCGGAAAATAACCCCGTTTGCTTAAGTCTTTCAACCCGCGATATTTGCACCTGTCAACAGTCAGCTTAAACCACACCACCACAATAAACAATCAATGAGCTTTTCGCCAAATAAAATAATCGCAATGCTGCTACTTGCGCTGACGGTGGCTTCGTGCAGCCTAAATGAAGTGGATGGAATTCGGATTGACCAAACTTTATACGAAAATCAAAGCGCCGTAAAGCAACAAGAACTTAGGCAGCTCATTCGACAGACATTAAACAGGGACGAAAAAGCATTGGCAAAACTCAGCGACTTTGGGTGTGGTGGCGGTGCTGGATGCTATGACCTTGGCTTTGTCATCACACAAATTATCTACCGAGTTGGCGAAAAAGACTTTATCGCAATGGCATCTACACTTGACAGTAAGCAATCGGCAGTACTTGAAAGTTTGATAACGGCTGGGCTTGAATACGGCGACCAAAATAAAGATGGCAAAGTTGATAACAGGAGGATTGAAACTGAATTTCCAGCGCTTTCCGAACTATTGAAATCAAAAAATGAATGAATTGGTAAGCGTTCCGCTTTGGTGCTGTCTGACATCCATCGCCAATAGGGTAGGAAAGGTAATTCGAGGCAAAAATTGTCGCAATTTATCACCAAAAGAAAGCTTATTTTGGCCGTTGAGGTCTCAAAAAAGTTACTAAAATGGAACAGTCAAAAATACTCGAACTAATCAGCGGTGGCCGGACGGATTTCATAGTCGAACTGATGAAAAAACCGGAGTGGCAGGAACTGTTGAAGGAAGGTCAAATAAAGCCGCTTCAATGGTTGGTTTATTACAACGACGTCACAGGGCTGCGGATGGTAACCGAAAACGGGGGCACTCTGGAAAGCATCAATATCCATGAAGAACTGGGGAATGCGGCGTTTTTCGGGCATTGGAAAGTCTGCGACTTCCTCATCAAGCAAGGTGCTAATGTGAATTATTTGGTAGAAAAGACCCATGAAACGCCGCTCCATAATGCCTTGGCCAAGGCAGGGCGGCCCTATTATTTTTATGTTGTGAAACTGCTGGTCGAAAAAGGTGCGGCCATAAATGCTAGGACAATCCCCGGCATGGCGACGGGTGCATTTATGCGGGACGTCAGGACCAAAGGGGAAACGCCGCTTCACAGGGCCGCCGCTTATGCCGATGAACGCACGATTTCCTTCCTGCTAGAAAACGGTGCGGACAAACAAGCCAAGGATGCCAACGGCGATTCGCCCCTTAGCTGGGCCAGTGAACACCTAAGGCCTGGGAGTATTTTAAGCTTGTTGGCGTATGGCGAACACACCATATCAGCAGGCCATATCGCTAAAAACACCAGTGACCACGGGCATGGTTGGGGCAATTCGATGGATTGGAATCTAATTGGGGATTATTTGCCGGAATAACTCAAAGTTTATTGTCGTCAATTTAAGTTGAGTGCGTTGTTGTCCAACTCCGTGTAACTCGTTCTCTCTGTGTCTCCGTGTTTAATTTTTAACACAGAGGCACTTAGAACACTTAGAAACACAGAGGTGGCAACCGTTTACTTTGTCTAAGTTGACAACCTTAAACTCAAACTTACCTCCTAACTTCTGCCCGCTGCTGGGCATTTTTCCCCATATTTGGCCGAACAGCTAAAAACAAACAACATGACCAGCAAATCCTTTTCCATCCTTCTCCTGCTATTGCTCCTGGGCACGGCAAGTTTTGCACAAAAAAAGCCGCTGCGGGTGGGCATCATCGGCCTGACGCATACGCATGTACACGGGATTCTTGGGCGAAAAGACCGGGGCGACATCGAAATCGTGGGCATCGTGGAGCGGGACAAGGAGCTGGTGAAGCGGTACGCCGACCAGTATCATTTCCCTCTGAGCATGGTGTACAATACGATGGAGGAGCTGATTGCTGCCAAGCAGCCGGAGGCGGTCACGGCTTTTAATTCCACGTTCGAGCATTTGGAAGTGGTGGAGAAATGCGCCCCGTTGGGCATCCATGTGATGGTGGAAAAACCCTTGGCCGTGAACCTCAAGCACGCCAAGAAAATGGAAGCGCTCGCCAAGAAGCACCATATTCAGTTGCTGACCAATTATGAAACGACCTGGTACCCCACCAACCACAAGGCTTATGAACTGCTGAAAAACGACTCCATCGGAAGCCTGCGGAAAGTGGTGGTGCGGGACGGGCACCGAGGCCCGAAGAAGATTGGCGTGAACAAGGAGTTCTTCGATTGGCTGACCGACCCCGTGCTGGATGGCGGCGGCGCTATCATGGATTTCGGTTGCTATGGCGCCAATCTGATGACCTGGCTGATGCAAGGGAAAAAGCCGCACACCGTCTCTGCCGTCACCCAACAATTGCAGGCGGAAAACAATCCGAAAGTGGACGACGATGCCACCATTCTATTGATGTATGACGATGCCAACGCCGTTTTGCAGCCGTCGTGGGATTGGCCCATCGGTCGAAAGGACCTAGAAATATATGGCCTTACCGGTGCTATTTTTTCCGATAATCGCCACCAACTCCGCATACGCATGGCGGAAGGATATGACGGCTTCCATGAAACGACGCTTAAACTGGAAGAACGCCCCGCTCCTTATGATGATCCGTTTTCCATATTGGCCGCCGTCATTCGAAAGGATATTAGTTTGGCACCTTATGATTTAACTTCCTTGGAAAACAATATGGTGGTGATGGAGATATTGGAGGCAGCGGCAAAAAGTGCGAAGAAGGGGAAGGTGGTGAAGCTTAAATAGGCAATGGGCAAGTTAGGAGGTAACATTGAGGTTAACGTCGTCAACTCAAGAATTTGCGTGATTTTGATAGGACACAGATTTAACAGATTATAGATAGTCGAATTGAAAATTGATAAAGCAGTCATTGACTTTTCTTGTTCTTTTCCTTGATGAAAAGAACCAAAAATCAAGGCTGTATTTCTTTTTTAACGCTGTTGAACTTTTCAAAACCCTAAAGTAAACCAAACTCGCTGCGCTCAAACATGGTTTAGTTTTTAACGGGTTTTAAAACGTTCAACAGCTAAAAGAAATAAGGCCGTCATGAAGGACAAGCTTAATTTCAAGTATCATTTTTAAACATGAGTATCTATAACACTGATAAAATCTGTGTAATCAATTAAATCTGTGTACTATGTCAGCAAATATGTCCCGCTTAGTTGACGACATTAAACTTCGAGTTATCTCCTAACTTCTACCCAATAAACAATGAACGCAGATGTCAAACATTGAAATTGAGCAAAATGGCGAAAGGTTATTCACCAGCTTTTATCCTAATTACCAGCAGGAGACGGTCATTCTATTGCACGGTGGGCCCGGAATTCCGAGTGATTTGAAGGAAGTGGCCGATTTGCTGAAGCAAGATTATCAAGTCATCTGCTTCCATCAGCGTGGAACAGGCTTGTCCCCTTGCAATGGGGATTATTCGATAGCGAGATATTTGGCAGATATTGATGTAGTTGCAAGGCATTTCGCAGTGGATAAATTCCACCTATTCGGCTATTCATGGGGTGGTTTATATGCACAGTTATATGCTTTGAAATATCCCGCTAAAATCCAAAGCATGTTCTTGTGCAGCCCAAGTGCTGGCGTGGGGGCGCAATGGAAGGAAATGGAGCTGGAACTTTTAAAATACAATTATCAGCGTAGTGGCGCTTTGGCTTTTATCAACATGGGCCTGAATGCCTTGCTGGGCTTGCTTGGCAGCGATAAATCAATGCAAAAATCATCCAAGCAAATAGTCCGAAATTACAATAAAGGATTTGAAGAAGATGCGCAATTGTACAGCGAATTGGTCAATATAAAAGCTGCCCCTATCAATTCGACACGCTCAGCTTTGTTGTCCTATCCAGCATTGCCCAGTCCAATCATGACTGATTATAAAATAACGATTAGTTTCGGTGACCAAGATATTTATGGCGCCAGCAAGCGTTATACCATTCATCGTTATCCGCAGGCCATCGTTCAAACAATTGAAAAATCTGGCCATTTCCCTTGGCATCATCATAAGGAAAGATTCGAGCAAGTTTTGAGAGGCCATTTTGATGGAATTATATGATTTTGCCTAGTTGTTGATAGGCTATCCAATTGTTCCACCGCAGCCCTTCTTTCCTGCAAATGCCCGGCAGTTCTACCTATCCCCAGCATTTGCCGCAATAATGCCTATCTTGTATCCATGAACCAAAAATTCGAGTCTATTGTCGAGGGCATCATCGCAGACAACTACGCCACCTGCGAGGATTTTTTCGATGAGAAACTCGTCACGGCGCTGCGCAACAACCTGATTGGCCGCAGGGCCAAGGACCAGATGCACCGAGCGGGCATTGGTCGGCAGGCTTCTTCCCAGCAGAACCTGCAAGTGCGGGGCGATGTGATTTCATGGCTGGAGGACGATACCGTTGACGCCCACGAAAGGGCTTTCTTCGATACTATCGAGGCTTTTTACCGCTACCTCAACCGCACCTGCTACACGGGTATTAATGCTTGCGAATTCCATTATGCGCTGTACGAACCCGGCAGTTTTTACAAGCGCCACCTCGACCGCTTCCAGCAGGACTCGGGGCGGCAGATTTCGGTGATTACTTACCTCAACAACGACTGGGTGGATGCCGACGGCGGGGAACTGGTGCTTTACCTGGACAGCGGCGAGCAGACCATCCGCCTACAACCGGGCCGGGCCGTTTTTTTCAAGGCAGATGAAATCGAGCATGAAGTGAAAGTGGCGCACCGGGGCCGGATGAGCATTGCGGGTTGGCTGCTGCGGCATTGAATTGTGCGGGGTTGATGAGGGTTGATGGGTTGATGGGTTGATGGGTTGATAAGAGTTGATGAGGTTGATTATCAACCCTTTATAAACCCTTATCAACCTCATCAACTATTATAAACCATTATCAACCCAACCATTCTAACATCCCCCCACCCGCAGAACGGCATACATCACACCATCCGAAACGGAGAGGTTGAATACTTTTTCGCCAATGGTGGGAACGGTGAGTTCCCAGGTTTTGCCTTGGTCGTCGGAGCGATAGATGCCTTTGGGGTGGCCGCAGTAGAAGGTATCGCCCACTTGCACGATGCTGGAGATAAGCTTGGAAGGCGGCAGGCCCGCATCAATGCGGTTCCAAGTTTTGCCGCCGTCGGTGGAGATTTGGACATGCCGTATTTCATCGCCGTGTGCGTAATCAATGGCTGCGAAGCCGCCTTTGATGGGGGTCACGTCAATGCCGACGCCGCCTTCGCTCAGCACCACTTCCCAATTTTCACCGCCGTCGGTGGAGCGCAGGATGCCTAGCTGGCCGGTGCAAAGCAACACGCCGTTTGATTCCACCATTTTGTTCACCCAGCCATTGTCCATGACGTGCTTCCAGGTTTTGCCTTGGTCGGTGGATTTGAAAATACCACCCTGACCATGACCCCATCGAGCTTCAGCGCCAATGAAAATGCTGCCGTTCTGAGCGGTGAAAACGCCGCTCACATATTTTTCCTTGAAATCGGGGAAGATGGGCATCCAGATGTCCGTACCGTTCAACCGTTGGAAAATACGGCTTGGGTCGCTGGTGGCAATCACCCCACCCGGACTGGCCGAAATATGGGTGAGCTGTTGGTCCATGGCAACATCCTTTTCCCATTGAGCGGCTTTGGAAGCGGTGTTGCTTTTGTAAACGCCCTTTTCGGTGGTCAGTATCAACTCGCCTTTATTCGCTAAAAAATTCCAGGGTTCAAATCCAAGGGGCAACCCAGTGCTGATGTCCTGCCAGTTTTGACCACCATCCTTGGATTGGAAGATGATATTGGCAGAAGTGGTTGAGGCCGTGCCTGTTCCGGCAATGGCTTTGGAATTGAGCTTGAGCAAAGCTTGCTCCTGCTCCTGCTGACAGGACAAAAAGCAAGGAAGTAGGAACACCAGTAAAAAATATGGGTTGCGCATGATTGAATTTGATTCGTTAAACAATGCGGCAAAGATGCAGGCGGAGTGGATGGCAAGTCAATTTTTGCCTGTAAAAGGGTGTAAAGGAAATGTAAAAGGGTGTTTTTCCTTAGACCTAACAGGTTTTGAAAACCTGTTGGGTCTTGAAATTGGCCAACTTCGATTCTTGGAACGAAAACTATTGGCTAAATTTAGGCTGCAAATTAAGGTTCACCGCTACATCAAAAATTGGTAGGATGACAAAAATAACTTTCCTGACGCTAGTAATCCTGGCAGTAGGCTGTTCCACTGAAAAACAGTATTCATTTGGAACGTTCAATCCAATGAATATTGAAGCTCAAACTTTTAAAATCAAAACAGATAGGGACACCATTTTGACAACCAAGGCAGGAACAATCCTGCAAATCAGCGCCAATACCTTCCTCAATGCCAGCGTCCCCGAAGTTGAATTCCTCGTGCAAGAAGTGATGAGCAAGGCAGATTTGATAAAAAGCGGCATCCCCACCATTGGTGAAAACGGAGAACTGCTGGAGTCAGGTGGCATGCTGAAAATCCAGACGAATCCCCGTTTGGAAATAAACCCGCAGGCTCCGGTGATAGCAAAGCTTCCGGTGGCAAGTCCAGTTTTATCCATGAAAAAATATACGGCAGATTTGGACAATGGTGAGGTGAAATGGAGCAATCCGGTGCCACTCCTGGAAAATCCGGCTGCTGCGAACCTGAAGGCTGGCGAACAATTGTTCAAGCAGAATTGTGCCATGTGCCATTCAGAAAACCTTTCCACAAATCTGACAGGCCCAGCATTGGCGTGCCTAGAACAAGGAGAAAACAAGCGTGAAAGGGCTTGGCTGCTGCGATTCACCAGAAACTCCCAAAAAATGATAGCGGAGAAAGACCCGTTGGCTGTCTGCAACTGGATTGCATGGCGGCCAGTGGTTATGACCTCCTTCGATTCATTGACGGATTTGCAAATCAACCAAATCTATGATTATATCAAGGAGGAAAGCATAAAGCGCAACCTCTGCGAAGCGGGTAATGATTTTGGAAGGGTCGGGAATGAAGGCCGGAAATGTATGCTCCAAACCTATGGCGACACCACGCCCGTGGAGGGAAACGCCAAGTTGTTGGTAATAGATATGGATAGTTTCGAGGCTCAGGCATCTGTTTCTGCTTTAAATATGCTTGAAATGCCAACCGATGAGACCTATCAAGGAGATACAACTGTAAGAATATATTACTATACCATACCCATCACAAATTACAATTGGGTGAATTGCGACAACCCAGTTGGAGGCGAGTTTGTCAACCCTTTTTATGTAAAAGCAGAAAGCAAGCTGGAGGTATTTCTTATTTTCAAAAACCGCAAAGCCCTTTGGCCATTAATTAATTGGAAAGGGCGTTATATTTTATTTGAAAGCGAGGGCATGGATAAAGTAAGGCTGCCCGTTGGAGAACCTGCAACTTTATTAGCTTTTGGGCCAGCGAAAAATGGTAACAGGACATTTTGCGAAATAGAAACAAAGGTTCAAGCTACCAATAATTACGAGCTAAAAACCAAGGAAATCACGGAAGAAGAGTTCCAGAAGGCGATGGAAAAGTGGTGAAACGATGCAACCAAGAATCGTTTAAAAAACAACTCCTAAAGGTGGGAGCTCAACGTGGGCAGGGTTGCGAACTTCGCTGACGTTCGCCCGGCAGTTATTTTTTCATCGTTACTTAATAGGCGGGCGCAAGTCAATTTTTGCCTGTAATACGGTGTAAACAAAATGTAAAACTGGTCAGAATTGAACGATTTAAGGGATTGAGGCTGTTTAGTGACGCTAGATTTCCTACCACCACCTTAAATTGATGCTTGGCATCGCATGGGAAAAATGGGCCAGAACGAGATTGACCAATTCATTGAATTGGGTTATGTAAAAATCGAAAACGCATTTTCAGAAGCACTTGCGGAGGAATGCCGTTCCATTTTATGGAAAGCAATCCAATTGAATCCAAATGAGCCTGCGATGTGGACAAAACCTGTTATCAGAATCGGGGAAATAGCGCTTGAACCTTTTCAGAAAGCAGCCAACACACCCGCACTGCTGGAGGCTTATCATCAATTAGCGGGCGACAACTGGCTCCCCAAAATGAGCTTGGGAACTTTCCCCATCCGATTCCCGAGCAAAGAACCAGCAGGCGATACGGGCTGGCATGTTGACGCAAGCTATCCGGGCGACGACCCCAATGATTATTTTCAATGGCGAATCAACGTCCATTCAAAAGGCCGTGCGCTGCTGATGCTGTTTCTTTTTTCGGATGTTTCGGAAGACGATGCACCGACGGTTTTGCGCGAAGGTTCGCATTTGGATGTTGCAAAATTGCTGCACGAGGAAGGAACGCATGGATTGTCCTTTATGCAGTTAGCCCAAAAATTGGATGATTTGCCGAAACGAAATGAAGTCATGGCAACAGGGAAAGCAGGTACGGTTTACTTGTGCCACCCATTTATCGTTCATGCTGCACAGGAACATCGAGGAAAAAACCCGAAATTCATGGCGCAGCCTGCGTTGTTGACTAAAACCGATTTCGACATAGCACAACCAGCAGCATTATGTTGCCCTGTTGAGAAAGCGATTCAGAAAGGAATCGGTATTTTAAATGTGCAAAATAAGGCCCAAGCCCTTCCGTTTCAGCTAAAACAGCTTAAAAATGAAACTGACAAAACACCTCACTATTTCTGCAATCATCCTGATTTTAGTTGCTTGTACGTCAAAGCCTGAAACGATGGAACAAGTACAGGGAAAATCAATGGAAAGCATTTTTAAGGAACAAGCCAGCAAAAACGAAGGGATTTATCCTATCCAGATTAGTTTTGTAAGTGCATTCGGGGCATCACCGGAACCATTTTCTATAATAATAAGCTCGGACAGTGTTTGGGTGGATGGCAAAACAGGATCGGATACAGCCAATATGGTCGTGCTTGCCGCCGACACTGAATTCCCAAATCTATTGCGCAATTTTTCAAAGGAGGACCTCGCAGTTGACAAGCATTTTTACCACCCCTATGCCGTGGATGGTGGCACGACAAGTATCACATCCAAGTTTGGGGTAAAGAAATTCACCAATGTCTTTTATTTCGGCGACATTGAAAATATTAAGCCTGACACCATCGGAATATTGAAATTCAAGCCCTTGGTTCAGTACGTAGGCAAATTCATTAATGGAGCCATGTAGAAAATGAAAGGTTCCCTTGAGCGGGCACACCACTTTATCATTTCAAATGTGACTATCAAAGACTGTGTTCGGATTTTGGCTTCCGGCGAAAAATCACCCCTTTTCCGATGCTACTTTGTTAAAAAATTGGTCACGTAGCGCCACTATGCTCCCAATTTTCCGCCTAGTATCATCGAAAAAATGGCAACTTTTCACTCGAAACCCAAAATCCGAACACCGTCTAAAACAAAACTAGCATGTTCTCCATCACAAAGCCGAGCCTTGGCGACCTTCCCATCCTCACCGACATTCCAACCCGAACCATAGAATGGGTTCGACACCGACTTAACTTCGTTAAAACGCAAAATCAGAAAATTACAGCCAAATTGCGGGTTACGTTTTTTGCATGTTGAGCAACGTCTTAATTGAAACTTATCTCAAGACTGCCGGAGATGGGATTGGTCTTTGAAGTTTTTTTGAGGTAGGTTCAGGAAGCTGGTTTGACTATAATCCTATGAAATAATACGTTGCAATGAAGAAGAAGTACTTTGATTTACTTGGTGATCCGAATTCCCAAACTGGTGATGCAAAAACAAAATCGGCCTTTCGAGGAGTAAGTTTACTTGCGCTCCAAAGTGTTTTTTACAGCATCCGAATGGTTGCGGTTCTGCTGTTGCTTTGCTGTTCAGTGGTTTCATTTGGGCAGATTACCTATTTCCTCGAAAATTTTAGCTCCTATCCAGATGGCACGACCAGTGGCAACCATTGGACTACAATTGCCACCGATTGCGACGATCCGAGTCCTAATATGGGCCCCGGCATCAGTGCTTTTGGGGTTTATGATGGCGAGTTTTTAGTAAATGACTCGGAAGGCTCTCCTTGTTGCCCCAATGGTGGCGGAGGGTATATGAATTATTTCATCACCGACGTTTTTGATGTTGATACATTTTGCACGCTCACGTATAGTTTTCAATTCAGGGCAAGCGGGCCTTTGGATTGTGTGGTTGACCCCCAAGATTTACCGCTATGGGGTTGCGCTGGCACTTCGCCACCCGACGATTTTCATGACCAAATCATTGTAGAGTATTCTATCAACGGTGGACCTTTTATAGAACCTTGGGGCTTCTGTTTCAATGATGGTCAAGAGCATCTTTGGGGACCTTTTAGTTTTTTCTTCATTGAACCCACTGACACCACTTTTCAGTTGCGCATCTCGCTTGCGAATAACTCAGATGACGAAATTTTCAAGCTATATCAGGTTAAACTGCAAGGTTACGTAAGAGCACATCCAAACTTCAATAATATTGGTCCACTATGCGAAACAGACCCTCCTCAACCACTACCGACTACCACCAGTAACGGTGCGCAAGGATATTGGAACGTAGGCCCGACTTTCGACCCTGCTGGCCATGGTGGTGAAACCGTGACAATATACTTTACTCCATACGTTAATGAATGTGCCTACCCTGATACGATGGAAATAGAGGTGCTTCCTTCTGTTCCGATAAGCTTTACGCCGATTGGCCCAGTCTGTAGCACAGACCCAAGCATAGCTTTGGATTCGAGTCCCAGCGGCATCAATGGCGATTGGTCTGGGCCAGGTGTAAGCAATAACAGCTTTTCGCCCGCTGCGGCGGGGCCAGGTACACATTCGCTTGTATTCACGCCGGAAGGCAACAACTGTGTGGATGGAGGAAGCATTGATGTGGTGGTGAACCTTGGTGGCGTACCGGATCTCGGTACTGCTACTTTGTGCAATACAGACCAGAGTTTAAATTTGACAAGCCTACAAGACCCAGACTTCCAAACTGGAACTTGGTCTGGGCAGGGTGTGAGTGGCAGCAGCTTCGACCCTTCCGGGCTATCGGGCAATATCCCCCTGACATTTACACCTAGCGAACCTTGTGCCGACCCTTCCACAACCAATATCTTGGTCAATGTACCTGCCATACTAGAGCTCGGGACTGACACCATTTGCAGCATTGACCCGCCGCTTCCATTGAATCAACTTGCAGACTCCGATTTTCCAACGGGGCTTTGGAGTGGCCCCGGTGTGTCGGGCGGGAGTTTTTCACCGATTGGCTACAGCGGCCAAGTCACGCTTTCCTTCGACCCAGACGCACAATGCGCTGCGTCTGCCACAACCACCGTACTGGTGCAAACGGCTTATATCCCCACTTTAGGCACTGCTTCCCTTTGTTCCAATGCCCCTCCTTTTAACCTAGTGCAATTGGCCGACCCAAACAGTTCGAATGGCATTTGGAGTGGGCCTGGTGTCTCCAACAACTTCTTTTTGCCAAGCGGGATGAACGGCAATTTTATCTTGAATTTTACACCATCAGACCCATGCGTAGAAGTAGCTTCCACGCAAATCACGGTAGCAGCGGCTTCCCAGCCCCAACTTGGCACGGCCAGCCTTTGCGAAGCTGACCAACCCTTAGCCCTAAACACTTTGGCCGACCCCAATTTCCCGAATGGGACATGGAGCGGCCCCGGCGTCATGGTGGATAGTTTTGACCCAAGTGGATTGAATGGTAGTGTGCTGCTCGTTTTTGACCCGTTGGCAAATTGTGCAGCCAATGATAGCACAGTTCTGACCGTAAACGCTACGCCAGATTTCACGCTCCTTTCTACCGAAAATTGCGACCCAAGCAACCAAAACTACACCGTCACCCTGCAAATATCTGGCGGAACCCAGCCTTACAATGTGAATGGCGTTCCAATAACGGGCAGCAGCTTCACTTCTGGCCCTATTCCAAACAGCACGCCTTATTCCTTTGCTATCGGGGACCAACCTGGCTGCGGTACCGAAACGGTGTCCGGCAGCTTCAATTGCGGCTGTCCAAGCACAACCAGTACCATTGCCCAAACGCTTTGCACTGGGGATACCTTAGCTGTAGGCAATAGCATATTTACCGAAGCGAACCCAACTGGCACCGTGCTATTGCCTTCGGCAAATAGCAATGGCTGCGACTCCGTGATTTTGGTCAACTTGAGTTTTGTGGCAGCGGCCAACGGCAATATCGCTGCAACCTTATGCCCCGGCGAGACCATTGTGGTGAATGGGGAGGTTTACGACGAGCAGAATCCTACTGGCACGCAAACCCTACCGAATGCCAGTTATCTTGGATGCGACAGCACCGTAAGCGTTAGCCTGAGTTTTTATGCCGAAATTGATACGTCCTTCATTTTCCTGAATTCCTGCGATTCGGCCCAAGTGGGCAGTTTCGTGCAAAACCTGAGTGGACAATCGGGCTGTGACAGTACAGTAGTCACAGTTGTGAACCTGCTGCTTTCTGATACCAGTTTTATTTTGGGGCAAACTTGCGACCCAAGCCAAGCAGGGCAGTTCATCGAAATCTTGAGCAATGCAGCGGGTTGTGACAGTACCATTATTTCTACCATCACGCTCGTTGCCTCAGACACGACTTTTCTCTATGAAACGAGTTGCGTCCCAGCAAATACGGGCACTTTCTACCAAAATCTGGTCAATATATTCGGCTGCGACAGTGTCATCGTCACAAATATCGCATACGCCCTTTCCGACACGACGCTCCTGTTCCAGAACACCTGTGACCCAGGCGCCGCTGGTGTTTTCGTCCAAAATGATGTCTCCCAAGACGGTTGCGACAGCATTACCATCACCACCATTTTGCTTTCTGATGCAGATACCACATTCCTGCTACAGAATACCTGTGACCCAAACGCTGCTGGCGTCTTCACGCAAAACCTTGTCAATCAGGCAGGTTGCGATAGCATCACCATCACAACCGTCCTGCATTCTGGGGCAGATTCGACCTTTCTGTTCCAAAGCACCTGTGACCCAGGCGCTGCGGGCATCTTCACGCAGAACCTTGTCAATCAAACAGGTTGCGACAGCGTAATCGTCACAACGGTGACGCTTTCCAGCGCTGACACCTTGCTCTTGTTCCAAAACACCTGCGACCCTGTTGCGGCTGGTGTTTTCGTTCAAAACCTGACCAATCAAGGAGGTTGCGACAGCACAGTCATAACCACCTTAACTTTGGTAGCGGCTGATACCGTGCAACTTGGGGCCACCACCTGCAATGCCAACGAAGCTGGTGTTTTCGTTCAAACGCTGAGCTCCTCGTCTGGCTGTGATAGTGTGGTAATCACGACTGTCGTGCTTCAATTGGGAGATTCCACCATTTTGTACGCAAGCACTTGCGACCCCAGCCAAGTTGGCATTTTCACGGACCAATTCACCAACCAATTTGGCTGCGACAGTACCGTTTTGACCATTACCAGTCTTTTGCAAAGTGATACCACACTCCTATTGCTGGAGACTTGCGACCCTGCCCAAGTAGGCACTTCGACGCAAATTTTGCAGAACCAAATTGGTTGTGACAGCGTGGTTATTCAACAAACAGTGCTGCTGCCTTTGCAAATATGCGGTGTCGAGCTTTCGCTCACGACTGTACCGGTGTCCTGCAATGGTGCACTGGGGGGTATTAGTCTGACCGCTACAGTGGGCCAACCTCCGTTTAGTTTTGAGGTCTGGCAAACAGGCGGGCTAGTTGAGAGCGGCATACTGAGCAGTTTGGGACAAACAGAAATAGTGGATAACCTGCCCAGCGGCGATTACCAAATCATCGTCACGAATGCAATCGGTACCACGGCTAATTATTCCGCAACTGTTGGAACTACACCTGCACCTCAGTTGGCAGTGGAGGTAAGCTCCGATTTTAACTCCTTCTCAACAAGCTGCGCCAATGCATCCGATGGGACGGCGTTGGCTACTGGGCTGGGCGGAACCCCACCCTACACGTTTGCATGGTCAAATGGCTCAACCACGGCCCAAGTCGAAGGGCTTGGTGCAGGTATTTATCAAACAACGTTGACGGATATGAATGGATGCACGGCCACTTCTGAAATCCTGCTGACGGCGGCGCCTCCACTCGATTTGTCCATCGCTGCCAACCATCCAAACTGCATTAGTCCAAACACCGGCAGCTTGGACTTGGAACCTGATGGCGGTGTCCCACCTTACCAGTTTGCGCTGAATGGAACTGCTTTGCAGACATCAGGGGTTTTTACGGGATTGTCAGCAGGTCAATTCACGGCGACGGTGATGGATGCCAACGGGTGCGAAGTTTCAGAGACCATATTGCTGAATGCACCAACCCAAATCATAGTAGAGTTAGGAGAAGATATTACTATCGAACTAGGTGATCCGGTCACATTGACTGCGCTCGTAAATATCCCTACGGACAGCATCGCATCCGTCACTTGGTCGAACCTGAGCGGGACCAGTTGCCTTGATTGCCTTGTTCAGGAAGTGTTCCCTGTGACTACCACCGATTATTCAATAAGCCTACTTGGAAATAATGGTTGTGCCGACCAAGACGAAATAACGGTCTATGTTAACCGTGAAAAGGCGGTTTATGTGCCAAATGCCTTCTCGCCAAATGACGATGGCTTCAACGATATATTTATGATATATACCAAACCGGGGGCAGTTTCAAAAATCAAATCCTTTGTGGTATTCAGTCGCTGGGGAGAGACCGTTCACCGATACCTTGATTTCCAGCCCAACGACCCTGCCAGTGGATGGGATGGCACGCACCGAGGCCAGCCGCTCGATGCCGCAGTGTTCACTTGGTTTGCCGAGGTTGAGTTAGTGGATGGGCATGTTGAAATCTTCAAGGGAGATATCACTTTGGTAAAATAATAAAAGGACAATATGTAATATTTCCGAAATCTTGAAGATTTCGGAAATCTTTGCCTCAAATGGCTCACGCAATGCCGCAGCGGACGCAACGCTTTTATAAATAAGATACTGCGCTCATGGCGGCGGTGCGTGAAACATATTTTCAACCTGCTTATTAAATTCACATCCCACCCATCCGCATTTGCTGTGGACTGAACCGAAGAAAAACTTCCGCAGCCATGGGGCTATCACCGTACACGGGTTGCAGCGCATCCTCGATGAAATGGAAAGTGGCTTGGGCACCCAGGCGCAGGTCTGTTTTATAAATGCTGGCAAAGCGGAAAGCCACGCCGGGCTTCAGGGCATGGATGCTGTAATTGTGATGGGCTTCCCCGTTTAACACCAGTTCCTCGCCCGATTTTTGAAGGTATTCGTAGCGGGCATAAAACGACCAGCGGTCGAGCAGCAAGGCAGTTTCCAGGCCGATGCTGGATTCCCGGTTATCATCCGTTTTGTTCATGCCGAAGAGCAGGGAACTCAGCAGGTAATGCCCCATGACGAGCGGCTGGCTTTGTGAAACGGAGGCCGTCGTGCGCCACACGTCTTCATCGAAGTGAAGTGCTTCCGGGCTTTTGAGGAAACCCTGCGAGATTTGCAGCGCCCATCTTGGGCCGGGGTTCATACTCAGACGGTAGCTGTAACTATCAAAACGGGGCTTGTCGAAATTGTACCTGTCCTCGTCTGGCTCCCGTCCGGTAAAGCTACTCGCTTCCAACTTGAATATACCGACCCGGAGGCCCAGCGTCGCCACCCCGAAGACAATATGCGTGGCATCCTGCCAATGATGACCGAGCGTGGCATCGGGATTCCCCCAAGCACTCCCCCGGTGCATGAAGGCAACAGGTCCCAAGGCTGGCTCACCGGGATAACCGAAATAGGCAAAAACATCCGCCTGCGGACTAAGGCGGTGACTGTAGGAAACAGAAAGCCCGGAAACCAAGTCGTGCGGATGCTGGCGGTCAATCAACGGTGCTCCTTTCCAAGATTCCCCCGTCTGGAACAGAAGCGGATAGCCCTCACCGCCCATCGTTAGGCGGTCAAGGGAAAACATTCCACTGAAGGCCAGCAGTCCATTCCTTCCCGTCGGGCGCTGGAGCATGAGCATGGCCCAGTTGGGTGCATCCACTTCCTGGTCGTCGCCACGCTTACCGTCGTTGTTAAAATTTTGGCTGTTTAAACGGATGAAAAGGTCGCCATGCGCCATGAGCATCCACGGGCCGAAGTGGTGCATGGTACCGAACATCGGAGTACTGTCCGGTTGCCAACCCGTACCCGAGCCATTGCGGTTCATCGGAAGGCTCAGCGATAGGCTGCTGGACATGGGCATTTGCATCGGCTGCTGCATCTGCATCATGGTGTCGTGCATCATGCCGTGGTCGTGCTGTGCGGTGGCAACGGTGGCCCAACCGAAGCTCAGCAGGGTGATGATGGTCAATTGTTTGAAAGGATGTTGCATTGTTCAAAAGGTCTTGCGGATGATGGGAATCATGATGCAGTTGGATGAAAGTCGATGAACACCCCTTATCAACTTCAACCCGCATCAATTCTGCAAAGGATTTGCGAGTTACAGTATAAAAGGTACGGGGGCTTCATTGTTCATGATAGGAATTTGAACCCTAAAATTCGATGCAAGGAATCAAATACCTACTTTTGTTCAAAACCCTGGCTCAATGGCATTGAATACCGTATTGGTCAAAAACATGGTCTGTCACCGCTGCGTGCTCACCGTCGAGGATATTTTGGAGAAGGCGGGCATTCCTTTCCAGAAAGTGCTTTTCGGGGAAATCCACTTGGCGCAGGAACTCAGCAAGGAACAGCGGCAAACCCTACAGGAAAAGCTGAAAAAAGTGGGGTTTGAACTGATTGACAACCACACCAGCGGCCTGATTGAGAAAATAAAGCTGCTTGTGATGCAAAAGGCAAGAAAAGAGGTGAGTGAAAAAGAAGCCAGACAGAACCTCTCGGTTTACCTCTCCGAAAAACTGAACTACGAATACACGCACCTCAGTAGCTTGTTCTCCACGGTGGAAGGCCGCACGATTGAGAACTACTTCATCGAGCAGCGTATCGAAAAAGCAAAGGAACTGCTTATCTATGGCCAAATGACGCTCTCCGAAATCGCCTATGAACTCGATTATAGCAGCACAGCCCACCTATCCGCACAATTCAAAAAGACGACGGGACTCACGCCTTCCTATTTCAAAGAAGTCGGCATTGCGAAGCGCAAGGCTCTGGATAAAGTGTGATTGAGGCTATTAAAAACAAACTTTATCTTTTTTTACACACCACACCGCCACGAGCGCAATGCCTTAGTTATCAAAGCGTTGCGAATACTGCATCGTTGCATGAATCGTTTTGGTGTATATCCCCCGTTCGAGACTTTCCCAAAATTATATAAGCCATACCCAAAGTAATATAACGCCTGCCCTTGGCACTGGGGATACCTTTGTGCCATCAATTAATCATTAAATCAATTACAATGAAAAAGATGACAGCCTTGAGCCAAAGCGCTCAAACCAACAGCAACGCCACTTGTGGAAATCCAGCTTGTACTTGCGAAGTATGTACTTGCGAAACCTGTACTTGTGGTATATCACAAACCGTAAAATGCGGATGTGAGAATACCTGCAATTGCTAAAACCATTGTGGTATATCCCATTGAAGCCGCTCCACATGGGGCGGCTTTTACTTTTCCTCCCATACTGTCATATCCTCCTGCCTAGTTTGTCGCATTCACATAGCACCTGAAGGCTTTATAAAGCCGAGATTTGCATCATTGTTTAAATCACAAAAGCATGAGACAAATAATCGTTTTATCCATGATTAGCCTGGATGGCGTCATGCAGGGGCCGGGCGGGCCGGAAGAAGATACAGAAAGTGGGTTCAAACATGGCGGTTGGGTAGCACCCTACATGGACCAAGTGGGTGGACAAGTGTTAAGAAAGCAACTGGTGCCTGCCGAGTACCTGCTGGGCCGGAAGACCTTTCAGATTTGGGAACCCTATTGGCCTGTGCATGGGGATTTTTGGCCTAGCATCAATTCAGGCACAAAATACGTGCTGTCCAATACCGTGGAAAAGACGGATTGGGAAAACACGGTTTTCCTTAAAAGCCTTGCGGATATTGAAAAGCTCAAAAACTCGGATGGCCCTGATATTCAGGTACATGGCAGCGGCGAGCTGGTTCAACTGTTGCTTGCCAATGATTTGGTGGATGAGCTTTGGCTCAAGACTTATCCAGTGATTTTAGGAAAAGGGAAAAAACTGTTCAACGGAAATGCGTTTCCAACGGCGTTTACTTTGATGGAGACCACCATCACGCCAAGCGGTGTTATCATGGCCAATTACAAGCGGGCCGGGGAAGTGAAAACGGGCAGGGTTGGAGCTTGAAAAAACGGCTCTTGCAGGCCAGAGAAATTAAGCTTTGATGGTTTGTAAAATCCGCTTTGCTTCCCTTACAACCCATTTCTTAGCGCTTTTTTCATGCCTATCCATGCTGTCACATTCGTCCAGGACATTGTTCAATAAGGTCTTGGCAGTGGCGGCCCTACCTGTTTCTATCATAAACCGGGCGTATTCCAAGCGGGCCAAGTAATTGCCGAAGCGGGTGTCCAATTCCTTGAATTTGGTTGCCGCATTTTCCGTTTCGCCGATATGATGCAGGGCCCAAGCATAAGCCACTTTTTCATCTGCATCCCCAACGGTTTTAACGGGTTCCAGCCGTTTGCCATATTCGACTACTTTTAAATAGTCCTTTTTAAGGAAATATACTTTGAGTAGTTTGTGTAATAGTTCCGGGTTGTTCTCATTAAAACCCTTTTCGCAAGAGGCATATAGCGCAAGTGCATCGTCATATCGTCCCCGTTCCACATAGGCATCGCCCAAGTTTGTTTTATTGGTCAAGGTCGGCGAATATTTCACCTCTTTCTCCAATTTCCCCACTTCATAATTGCTGAACACCAAGCCTTTTACGCCCTCGGCCAGCGAGTCAATATTCCGGCGGTTGTAAAAATTCTCGTACAGGTAAATCAAACTCCCAATGACGGGCACAAAGATGATGACCCAATACCATTTTTGTTGGGTGTGGTTCCGGTAAGCGTGGTAAAGGCAAAAAGCCTGCAAACCAATGATGATGGAATAATAGTTCGAAAAATTGAGCATTTTTAGCGCACATGGGTTAATTGAAAAACGGGTACAAACCTACAATATTCAGGCAGAAAAGCAAAAATTGGGTGCTGGGACGCTGGCACAAAACCCTACCCTACCGTTGGCAATAAACTTTTACCTTTGACCAAACAACCACTCAAAATGAACAAGGACCGGGTCTATAAACTCATTTTCGCCAGCATTTATCCATTGTATCTCAAAAAAGTGGAGGCGAAAGGCCGCACCAAAGCGGAACTGGATACCGTCATCTATTGGCTGACAGGCTACGACGAGCAGCGCTTGCAGGCGCAAATCGAAAAGCGGAGCGATATGGAAACGTTTTTTGCGGAAGCACCCCAAATGAACCCAAATGCCTCCAAAATCACGGGCGTCATCTGCGGCTACCGGGTGGAGGAAATCGAGGATAAGCTCATCCAACAAATCCGTTATCTGGACAAACTGGTGGATGAACTGGCGAAAGGGAAGGCGATGGAGAAGATATTGCGGGGATAATCAGCACGGCAAATACCCCGCTGGCGTTTTTTCCTTTTTTCTTGAAGGCAAGCATCAACAACTTCAATGATTAAATACATGGGCTGATGAATGTCAATAAGAAGTAACTTAGCTTCTTACAAACTTCGCAAAACAATCACGGCATCCATGAAAGAACAAATAAAAACATTGGCCCTCGACGATTACCTCGCCCCGCATTATATCAACCGGAGCAATTGGCTGCGGGCAGCGGTACTGGGCGCCAATGACGGCATCCTCTCCACGGCGAGCCTTGCCATTGGCGTAGCGGCGGCCAGCAGCACACGGGAGCCTATCGTTTTAGCGACTCTGGCAGGACTGGTGGCAGGGGCGCTATCCATGGCTGCTGGGGAATACGTCTCGGTCAGTTCCCAAACGGATATTGAAAAGGCGGATATTGAACGGGAAAAAAAGGAACTGGAAGACATGCCAGAAATCGAGCTGCAACGACTGACGGATATTTATGTGCAAAGGGGCTTGAAACGGGAAACGGCCATGCTGGTGGCCCAAGAACTCACCGAAAAAGACGCCTTGGGTGCACACATGCGGGATGAATTGGGGCTGAATGAAATCAGCCAAGCTAAACCGATACAAGCTGCCTTGGCTTCTGGTTCTTCTTTCACCGTTGGTGGCCTATTGCCGCTCTTGGTGACGCTGTTCCTGCCCGTGCATCTCATGGAATATTCGCTTTACGGTTTTGCGATTTTCTTCCTCATTATCCTAGGAACGATGTCAGCCAAAACAGGTGGTTCCAGTATCCCGAAAGCCATCCTCAGGATTACTTTTTGGGGAACGATAGCGATGGGGCTTTCCGCCTTGGTTGGGTATTTGTTTGGAGTAAATGTGTAGAAGATAATGGTGCTTTAATGAGGCACAGGTGGGTTCGTTGATGAATCACACGCTTAGCATCTTTCTGAAAATCGTAGTCTTAGACGGTGTTCGGATTTTGGGTTTCGAGTGAACAGTTGCCAATTTTTCGATGGTACAAGGCGGAAAATTGGGAGCATAGTGGCGCTACGTGACCAATTTTTCAACGAAGTAACATCGGAAAAGGGGTGATTTTTCGCCGGAAGCTAAAATCCGAACACCGTCTTAATCATAATTTTGCAGCAGGCTAATCAAAACATTAGCAAGTACATCAAAATGAACGAAGCGCAAGATTGTGATTTCAGCAGGATGTTGGCGGGCGGATTGGTCGCTCCCGACGACCCAATGATGCTCAAAGCCTGGGAAGTCGTTGGCCAAACGATGAAACTATCCGCTGCATTGAATACCTCCACGGATGTTGACCAAATCAGGGAGCGGCTGGGTGAAATCATCGGGACAGAAATAGATAAAAGCACCACGGTCTTTGTGCCTTTTCACACGAATTTTGGGCGGCATATCCAATTGGGCAAGCGGGTTTTCATCAATCATGGCTGCTCTTTCCTCGACCTCGGCGGCATCGTCATCGAGGACGATGTGTTGATAGGACCCCACGTCAGCATCACTTCTGAAAACCATCCGATAGACCCGGCGCAGCGCAAAACGCTCGATTTGAAATCGGTCACGATTAAAAGCAATGTATGGATTGGGGCCAATGCCACGATTTTACCGGGCGTCACGGTTGGCGAAAATTCCATCGTTGCGGCAGGGGCGGTCGTCACGAAGGATGTCCCGGCAAATGCCATTGTGGGAGGAGTGCCAGCGAGGTTCATCAAATGGATTGATGAAATGCTCGAAAATGGATGATAGGTGCATATTTATGTGAGGCTTGGATTAAAACGTGCATGATGAATGATAACCAGCCTTTTTTCAAAAACAAAAGCTAATAATCACTGCTATTTTAACCTCACAAATACCGTTTATTAATCCAAGCCTCACAATAAACTCATCTTTTTAAAACCACCTACCCTACTCCCGTATCAATTTTAAAGTCTGTTGGCCGCTATTGCCTGAAAGTTGGAGCAAGTAAAGCCCAGCGGGCAATCCTGCTGTTGGTATCTGCACCAGTTGCGTTCCCCTGATGGACTGTATGTTGGCCGTCCACACCACTTGCCCGGTTGCATTGTGAAGCGTCAGGTGCAGGGGTTCGTTTTCCATCAAATTCGTAAAGCTCAGGTTGGCCACCTCACTGGCAGGGTTTGGGAAGAGCCGCAGCTCGCTCAAGCCTGGTTTTGCTGCTTCATCGGTGCTACTGGTGGTGATGAAAAGCGCCGAGGGTTCGGAATTGCCCCAGAAATTGCCCTGCGCCAAGTCCATCGTCACGGAGAAGCTGCTGGTGCAGCCATCGGCGGTAGTGATGGTGAGCATTACGGTATAGACGCCCGTTTGCTGGTACTGGTGCAAGGGGTTGGCATCCGTGGAGGTATTGCCATCGCCAAAATCCCAAAGGTATTCGGCAGCGGGCAGCGGGAAGGAGAAGTCGTAGAACTGTACATCCAACCCGTTCACTTGCGGAATAAACAGGGCTTGGCAGGCACCGCCGTAGTAAATATCATAGTCAGACTGCACGAGCATGGAATAAGCGTTTGTGCAGTTATTAACGGTATCCGTCACCGTGAGGGTGACGAGGTAAACGCCCGGCTCAGTGTAAGTGTGCGTGGGGTTTTGTTCCGTGGAAGAACTGCCGTCGCCGAAGCTCCAATACCATGCACTGACCGTGGACGAAGACATGTCCATGAACTGGAAGTTCAGGGAATAGTTGGGAGATTGTTCCAGCCAAAAATAAGCATAGCAGGTAGGCAGTCCCGGATAAATATCCACTGGCACGTTCATCAACAGCGAACTGCTGCAGCTATCCGCTGTGGTGATGTTGAGGCTCACGTCGTAGAAGCCAGCTCCGACATAGGTATGCACTGGGTTTTGTTCCGTGCTGGTGGCGCCATCGCCGAAATTCCACTCCCACGACAATATCTGGCTACCTGCAAAGCTGATGGAGTAATCCGTGAAATTCACCGCGAATGAGTCTTGCAAACTATATTCATAACCGAAGTACGCAAAACAGTTTAGCTGGCCATCCCCAACCATCAAATGGTAAGTTTGATAGGCCGTGCAACTATCTGAAGTAGTGATGGTAAGCCCGACGATATAAACGCCCTCAGTCTGGTAGCTGTGCGTTGGGTTTTGTTCGGTGCTGCTGCCGCCATCCCCAAAATACCATTGGTAGCTAATATCTTCACCGTAGCTATTATCGGTAAACTGGTAGGTGAAGGAGGCGGAATCAATAAGGCTGACGCCAAAATCTGCGGCGCAATACGTGGCTCCATTGCAATTTTCATAATCCGTTATACCCAGACAATCGGCATAGCACCCGTTCGTCAGCACGATTTCCGTGCCCAGCGCATTCTGAAAGCAAACAGGAGCGTACACCGTTGGGCAATCGCAACCAGCCCCCAAATAAAGGGTGCTGTAGTTGCTGGCTGTGCAGCCAGATGCCGTCGTGATAGTCACCTGAACCAAATAGCCGCCGTCTCCCGCTGGAAACAAATGGGTTGGATTAGGTTCTGTGCTGGTTGTGCCATCGCCGAAGTCCCAGAGATAAGAAATGGGTTCACCAAAAATGAGGGTATGGAAACTCAGCAGGTTGGGTTGCAGCGAATCGGGCGTTGAACCGAAATAAACATAGCAAAAGCTGCTGTCGTAACAGGGAGTAGCATCTGGGTAGCCAAAGCAATTGGCCTCACATTCATTTATGAAACTGACGGGCGTTCCATCGGGCAAGGTATAGCAATATGGCGTGTAATAAGTCGGGCAATTGCAGGCGGTAGGGTCTCCAATCAACAGCCAATACCCGGAGGTGTCAGCGCAATTAGCCGTGCTCACCGTCAGGCTCACGAATTTGTAACCTGGCGAATCATAGGTATGGCTTGGACTGGTCAATGTGCTGGTGTTGCCGTCCCCGAAATCCCAGAGGTAGTTGCCGTTGAGCACCCACGAATTGTCAATGAACTGCATTGTGAATGGGTCGCCAGGTGCTGGCTCCACGTAAAAATGGGAATAGCAAGAAATATTGGGGTCGCAAACGAGCAGGTTAACCGTTGCATTTCCGGGAAAGGCCGTGACCGACTGGATACTATTGCTGTAACTGCAATAATCGTAGGTAGAAAGATTAATGACCGGATTAGTTCCATCCGGGATGTCGAAGTAAAAGCTGAAATCGCCGTTCTCATCGGTAACGGTCTGGTCATAAATACCAAACCCACTGGCGTAGGCATCAACCGTGTAATAAGCGGCGCCTTGGTCAAATATCTGCACATTGCCCGAAACCCCGAAAATATAGGCGTGGCAATGTTGGTAAACCAATAGCAGCAACAAGGTGGCAAGCGTTTTTTGAAAAAATCTCATGGTAAAAATTCGTTGAGAAACCCGAAGCCACAACTATCACGGATTCCGGTTAGTGATTAATGCAGCGAGGAAACTGTTCCTCACAAAATACCATGTGCAGTACGGGGAAGGAAAGTTGCCTGATGGAGCTGGATTGACGAGATTTTGTTGGCTGGGTGACAAAAGGTGTTGAGCTAACTTGTATCTGCTATGTGATTTCATTGGATTTCAGGAACCTTTGAAAATCATGTGACGTTTGCAGAGCTTTGGCAACAAAACAAGAACCATTATGCTAAAAATCTTACTCGCCGCCCTTGCTGGCACCATTACCTACTTCCTCGTCGGTTGGCTCGTATTCGAGGTCCTGCTCGGCCAGTACATGAGCGCAAACACCACCCAAATTGGGGGTTTCAAGAAATCGTCGGAAGAGAGCAGCATGGCCCTGCTCGTGGTTTCCTGTGCGGCTTATGCGCTGCTCCTCGCCCTTATCATGGGCAAATGGGCGAACGTCCATACCTTCAAGGAAGGCGCCATCTTGGGTGCAGTAATGGGCATCCTCATCGCAATCATGACCGATACTTACTGGTTTTCCACCTCGCATTTCTACAATGGCCTGCGCCGCTCTTGGCAGATGTGGCGGCAGCGGGCGTGACGGTTGGCGTCATGGG
>Ga0209066_10001860_pt1 | contig 27064 bp, 21 predicted proteins | sample All_14_2_FD_187198 | JGI IMG/M metagenome (GOLD analysis project Ga0209066, IMG submission 187198) | Freshwater microbial communities in response to fracking from Pennsylvania, USA - Allegheny Zone_MetaG_DW_15 (SPAdes) (version 2) ...
GATTAACACCTTTATTGTACCTTTTGTCAAAAATAACACTTTTAATCTTCTGATAGTCATCTGGATTTGCAACAAAATCCAAATTACTCGTGTCAATAACCAAGAAAGTATAATCGGGGTGTTGCTTAAAGAAATCGAAGTAACCCTGGGTTAGGTTGGTGAGGTAATCGGGCGAAATTGTTTGCTCGTAATCTCTGCCTCGTTTACGAATATTTGCAAGTAGTTTTTCAGTGGGTAAATGCAAATAAACATAAAGGTTTGGCTTGGGCAATGTGCTATAGATAATGGAAAAAATCTGCTTGTATAGTTGAAGTTCATCGCCAGTTAGGGTATTCTGTGCAAATATCAATGACTTCATAAAGAAATAGTCTGCAATTGTGAGGCTTTGGAATAGCGATCCTGTTCGAATATCGATATTCAGTTGTTTGTACCTTTCGGCAAGGAATGATAGTTCTAGTGGAAAGCTATATCGTTCCGGGTTCTCATAAAATCGGGGTAAAAAGGGATTATCGGCAAATTGCTCCAAAATAAGTTTTGCATCCAGATCTTTTGCAAGCATTGATGCCAGTGTGGTTTTTCCTGCTCCTATATTTCCCTCAATAACAAGGTAATGCATTGTATGAACAAATCAATTTAAATTGCTAAGTTAAAAGAATAGGGGAAAACTTTTCTCATTGTTAATAAAAAAAGGGTTAAGTCGCCTTAACCCTTTTAAATATTATTTAAAACTTACTGAATATTAATTCCCATGTTGAAGAAGGTGAATGAGTATATATCGGTGTATTCCTCAATCATAAGTGAAGTTGGTGTGCCAGCACCATGTCCTGCGCGAGTTTGAATTCTTACTAATGCAGGGTTTTTGGCCCTTCGATTCTTCTCATGCATTGTAGCAATGTATTTGAATGAGTGAGCAGGAACTACTCTGTCATCATGATCGGCAGTAGTAACAAGAATTGCAGGGTACTTAACTCCCGATTGTATGTTATGAATTGGAGAGTATCTGTATAAATTTAGAAACTGAATGGAATCCTCGCTCGATCCGTAATCGTTAACCCAAGCCCAACCAATGGTGAATTTATGGAAACGAAGCATATCCATAACTCCAACTTGGGGGATTGCTACTTTGAATAAATCGGGGCGTTGGTTAATAACCGCTCCAATTAAAAGACCACCGTTTGAACCACCTTGAATAGCTAATTTTTTAGGAGAAGTGTATCTTTCTTTAATAAGATATTCAGCAGCAGCAATAAAGTCGTCGAACACATTTTGTTTATTAAGTTTTGTACCAGCTCTATACCAATTTTCACCGTACTCGCCACCTCCTCGCAAATTTGCCAGAGCAAATACTCCGCCTTTTTCTAACCAAAGCAATCGAGCAGTGCTAAAGTATGGCATCATACTTTGATTAAATCCACCATAACCGTATAGTAGTGTTGGATTTTCAGCATTTAGCTCTAAGCCCTTCTTATGAACAATAAACATTGGCACTTGGGTGCCATCCTTACTAGTGTAGAACACTTGCTTGGTCTCATAATCATCAAAGTTGAAGTTGATATCGGGTTTGAATAATTCTGTAGACTTATTTGTTTCTACATTGTACTTGTAAACAACGGAAGGAACTGTGAACGAAGAGAAATTGTAAAATGCTATGCTATCGTCCATCGATCCTGATATGCCACCAATAGTGCCAAGTGTAGGAAGTTCAATGTCGGATAGTTTTTCTCCTTCAAGGCTGTAAACCTCAACTTTACTTTTTGCATCAACAATGTAGTTCGCAACAACTTTACCGCCAATTAATGCGCAATTGCTGAGTACGTCTTTGCGTTCAGGAAGTATATCTCTCCAGTTTCCTACGTCAAGTGTGTTAATGTTGATTTTGATGAGTTTGTATTTTGGTGCTTTATAGTTAGTTAGAACAATTAAGTGGTCTTTAATGTGATCAAGAACACTATACTCGAACTCAAATCCGGTTGTTAGCTGTGAAAAATCACCCTTAGGATCGCTTAAATTCTTGATGTAAATTGAATTTCCATAGGTAGATTCTGTTTCATAAATAATCAAGTACTTTTCATCTTCGGTTACTTGAGCAACATAGTTTCTTAGAGAGTACTGGCTGTTTGAGAAAATCAATTGATCGGTTTCTGGGGAACTGCCAATTTTATGGTAGTATACTTTATGGTTTTTGTTGATGTTTGAAAGTTCAGAGCCATCCTTCGCCACATCATATCTGCTGTAAAAGAATCCGTTTTTATGCCAAGCAATTGATGAAAACTTAACCCATTTAATATCGTCGGATAGTTTATTGCCAGTGTTTAAATCGATAACGCTAATTTTTTGCCAGTCGGATCCGCCATCGTTGGTAGCATAAGCTAAGTACTTTCCATCGCGCGAAGGAGCTATAGTGGATAAGGCAACCGTTCCATCTTCGCTGAAAGTATTTGGATCCAATAATACCTTGGGTTCCGAGGTGAGCGTTTCCATTGTGTAGAGTACACTTTGATTCTGTAGGCCATCCTTACGGAAAAAGTAGTAACGACCACCCTTTTTGAAAGGAGTTCCTGTTGATGTGTAATTCCAGATTTCACTTAAACGGTCTTTGATTATGCCTCTGAAAGGTATACTATTGAGGTAGTTGTTTGTTACCTCGTTTTGTGCTTTCACCCATTCGGCAACCTCGGGCGATTTGTCATCCTCAAGCCAGCGGTATGGATCGGCAACTTGGGTTCCAAAATAATTATCAACAACATCTACCTTTTTGGTTTCAGGGTATTTTACCCTATTGCTGTTGCATGCAATAAACACCATTGGAATAAAGGCTATTAGGACTACAGTGATCTTTTTCATTGTATGTTATTTAACTTTAAATTCAGTCTAACTACAAAAATACATAAATTTATTAAAACCGATTTGTTTTGTCAATATTTTTGAGCTAGTTACTAAAAACAAAAAAGGGAACCACCGGTTCCCTTTTTATTGCTATTCATTTTTTTTGATCTCTGGTTTTTCTGGTTTTTCCAGTAAAACTTTTCTCGAAAGTTTTAGTTTACCTGTTTTCTTGTCAATTTCGATAAGTTTAACATCAATCATATCGCCTTCCTTGAGCACGTCTTCAACTTTCTCTACACGTCTCCACTCAATTTCGGAGATATGCAAAAGACCATCCTTGTTAGGCATAATCTCCACAAATGCACCGAAAGGCATTATTGATTTAACTTTACCATGGTAGATTTCGCCTACCTCAGGTACAGCAACAATACCCTTAATCCATCTAACTGCTGCAGCGATGCTGTCTGCAGTATCGGCAAATACGCTAACAACACCTTGGTTGTTAACCTCCTCAATGGTGATTGTGGTTGATGTTTCGCGCTGAATCTCCTGGATTACTTTACCGCCTGGGCCAATAACTGCTCCAATTGAATCGCGTGGAATGGTTAATTGCTCAATACGTGGAGCGTGAGGTTTAAATTCGGCACGTGGAGCTGCAATAGTCTCGGTAATTTTACCCAAGATGTGCATTCTGCCCTCGTGAGCTTGGTGTAATGCTTTTGCAAGAACTTCGTACGATAAACCTTCAACCTTAATGTCCATTTGGGTTGCGGTGATACCATCTTTTGTTCCAGCCACCTTGAAGTCCATATCGCCTAGGTGATCCTCATCGCCTAAGATATCCGAAAGAACTGCGAAACGAGTAGAGCCTTTCTCGGTGATTAATCCCATTGCAATACCCGATACTGGTTTCTTGATTTGGATACCTGCATCCATAAGTGCCAATGTACCAGCACAAACAGTTGCCATTGACGATGAACCATTCGATTCAAGAATATCACTTACAACACGAATTGCGTAAGGATTCTCATCGGGATGAGGAATAATATTTTTCAACGCTCTGTGAGCAAGGTTTCCGTGACCAATCTCCCTGCGGCTAACGCCACGCGATGCTTTTGCTTCGCCAGTTGAGAAAGCAGGGAAGTTGTAGTGTAGGGTGAATTTCTCGGTACCCTTCATCAACACCTCATCAATAATCTTCTCGTCGAGTTTTGTACCAATTGTTACTGTGGTTAACGATTGAGTTTCGCCACGGGTAAAGATTGCTGAACCGTGAGCCATTGGAAGGTAATCCACCTCGCACCAAATTGGGCGAATCTCGTGGGTTTTACGTCCATCAAGGCGAACACCTTCGTTCAGAATCATGTTGCGCATAGCTTCCTTTTCAACAGCATGGTAGTAACGGTTTACTAGGAATCCTTTTGCATCGCGCTCTTCTTCAGGTAAAGTTTCGATAAACGATTTCTTTACTGCATCAAACGCATCGGAGCGCTCATGTTTAGGAAGAACCGATTTTGCGATAGAATAAACTTTATCGTAGCAAAATGCGTGAACTTTAGCCTTTAAATCCTCATCGTTGGTTTCGTGGCAGTACTGACGTTTTACAACGCCAACCTCTTTTGCCAGTTCAATTTGAGCAAGGCACTGTGGCTTAATGGCATCGTGGGCAATTTTGATAGCCTCAAGCATATCGGCCTCGGATACCTCTTTAAGTTCGCCCTCAACCATAAGTATATTGTCGTAGGTAGCACCTACAATCATATCGATATCAGCTTCCTCAACTTCCTTGAAAGTTGGGTTAACTATGAATTTCCCATTTACACGTGCAACGCGTACTTCCGAGATTGGACCATGGAATGGAACATCGGAAACAGCAAGTGCTGCAGAGGCAGCTAATCCTGCCAATGAGTCAGGCATGATGTCCTTTTCAGCAGAAATTAGATTAACTGTAACAAATGTGTCGGCGTGGTAATCCTCTGGGAATAACGGACGAAGCGCACGGTCGATTAAACGAGCAATCAGAATTTCGTAATCGGAGGGTTTTGCTTCGCGTTTCATGAAACCTCCAGGAAAACGTCCGCTAGCCGCAAATTTTTCCTTGTACTCCACGCTAAGTGGCATAAAATCTACATCTTCTTTTGCTTCCTGAGCGCTTACAACTGTAGCGAGAAGCATGGTTTTACCCATTGTTAGTACAACCGAACCGTGGGCTTGCTTTGCAAGTTTACCAGTTTCAAGCGTGATGGATCGTCCATCGCTCAACTCGATTGTTTTTTTTACAACTTTAAGCATACTTTAATTTAATAGTAATTAAATTGATAAACATCTTCTCGGCAAGTTAGTTCAAAAAATAGAATTAGAGGACTTGCCGAGATTCCTCTAATTCGTTGATTATTAAAATTATTTTACAAAAAAAGGCAATTTTATAATTGCCTTTTGAATTTTTTACTTTCTCAAGTTCAGTGCTTTTACCACTGCTCGATATCTTTCAATATCGTTTTCTTTTAAGTAATCAAGTAGTCTTCTCCGTTTACCTACCAACTTTAATAGAGAACGTTGAGTTCCATAGTCTTTTCTATGGGTTTTCAAGTGCTCAGTTAAGTGGTTGATACGGTAGGAGAATAACGCAATCTGGCTCTCAGGGGAACCAGTGTCGGTATTAGACTTCCCGTAATCTTTAAAAATCTCTTGCTTCTTTTCTGCCGTCAAATAATTCATAACACTGATAATTAGTGGGTAGATAAACTCTTAATTTGAGGTGCAAAGATAAAACCTTTTTTTAGAAATTATTCATTCAGCTAATCTTTTTTCGAACAAACAATTATCTATTTTTTGTCTAACTAATTAATAAACAGCGCTATGGTTTGTTAATTAGTTTTCAAATAAATTTTAAATATCACCTATATGTTCATTTGCGATTTAACAATTTTTATCCCTTCAATAATTGGGGTGGGGGTGTAGTTCAACTCCCTGCGTGCTTTTTCAATTATTAACGATGAATTTAGCGGACGTGGTGCAGGTTCCGATAGTTCTTTGGTTGTAACTCTCTGTAAAAGTGATTCATCGAGGTTGAATGCCTTTGCCACCTGTGTGGCAAAATCGGCAACGGAGATAATATCGCCACCAGAAATATTGTATAGTCCCTCTTTTTTGTTGTCGACAATTGCTTCAATTCCTTTGGCTAAATCCTCAGCCAGGGTTGGAGTTCTAAATTGGTCGGTTGGAACTCTGTATTTCTGCTGCTTGCCTAGGTACTGAACTACGCGGGTAAGTATGTTTGGGCGCGATAGTTTTTCGTCGTAACCATAAACCAACGAGGTACGAACTATTGCGTGAGGTATTCCCATGGTTTTTAGTAGATTCTCCGATTCCATTTTTGATTCGCCATAGTACGAAATTGGGTTAATAGCATCGTCCTCTGTGTAGTTTCCTTTTATTCCGTCGAAAATAAAATCGGTTGATAGAAAAACCAAATGAACGCCATAATCCCTGCAGGCAGAGGCTATCCTTGAAGTAACCTCAATATTCATTTTCTTGCAAACGAAACGGTCAACCTCGCAGGCATCTGGGCTCGATAGGGCTGCGCAATGAACAACTGCTTCCAACTTCAGCTGCTCCACCAAATTGTTGATATCGGCATTTTGAAGATTGGAGGTGAATGTTTGGGCACCATCGAGTTGCATTTTTTTAAGCGAGGTGGCATAAACCTCGTGTTTTCCGCTAGCAACTAACTGCTTCACTAGTTTTTTACCTACAAGTCCGTTTGCTCCAGTTACAAGTATTCTCATTGGTTTCGAGGTTTCGGTTCAAATTTGGTGTTGACAAATAATCTATAAAGATATGTTGCTTTTTAATAATATTGATGAGCCAACATTACAAAATATACATTTGCGAGTATCGCAGTAGTTAGTTTTCAGGTATAGCAATGCTTGTGAATCGAATGCGGATTGTGCTTCGAAGCCAATCTTTCTGAAACCATCTATGGTGCTATTTTTCTCTACTGGCAATTTCTCAAGCAGGCTCAATGCTTTTTCCTTTAGTTCTGGTTTACCTCTGCTTTCGCCATAGGCGAACATAAACGGAATAACCGAGTTCAGCACAATTGTCTCGATTGTTTGGTTTCCGAGTTGTTTGTTCTGTTTTCCCGAATTATTTCCAAAGGTATAGTGTGTTTCCCAGTACTCCGAAGTGTTTACAGTCAGCAATAAAACCATTGCAGCGTAACTTTCCACCTCTATTAACTTGGAAAAGAGCGACGACGATTTATGGATTAGCATAGCCAGTTGAGCAATTCTGATTGTTGGAAATGCAGCAGGTCGCATTCGCAGAAACTTCCATAGGCTACCATCGATGGGGGTTAGGTTGAATTTTTTCTGCAGATAGTTGTACTCGATTCTTAGGGATAACTGGCATTCGTCCTCGGTTTCAGCATTATCAAGCAAACCTGCCTGCCCAAAAAGAATTGCTTCCACTTGAAAAAGATTATCCTTTTGCTTTGCAAGAACCTTTAATGGGGTATTTTTTGCAAGCATTTCTGCTGGTAGTGCGTTAACCTTAAGTCCAAAACATCGAACCACGGACCTATAAAATGCCTCCTCCCAGTTGCCGTTACAGTCTTTCACGGATTGGTTAACCAGTTCGGTTTTTTGTTCCAGCCGTTCTACCATCATTTTTTCAACCCACGACTTCACGGAAAATGGGTTTACGCTTTGAATTCTATTTGCACAGGGTATCCAATTGCCCGAATTGGTAATGGATATGAGTTCTGTTTCAATTTCCGAAGGATATTTAATTTGTAGGGTAGGAATTGGGCTACCCAACGAAGTGACGGTTTGCTTATCGTTGTTAACAACCACGTGTAGAATCACATTGTCGTAATTTTTGTCGATTTGGTGGTTGTGGTTGAACCAATCCGATGAGTTGATGTGCATTTCCACGTTTCCAGCCCAGAGGGTTTTGCCAACCTTAACTTTTGCATTAAAGAAATCGGGCCCTGCGTTGGAGTTATACACTCCTGCATCGATAACCTCTATTGCTTCATTATTGGTGGTTTTTAAACCACTAAAAAGGTACGGTTTGTACTTCCAGATAAAGTGTAAAATAGCCTCGTTCATTGTAAGTTATTGATAAACAAACTTCAATTTACAAAAAAATATTAATTGGGTAATAATTTGGAATAAGGAATTGAACGAATTGCTATTTTTGTTACAGCGGAAGCGATATGCCGATGCATCTATGTTGGATTTCGGGGTGTAGCGCAGCCCGGTTAGCGTGCGTCGTTCGGGACGACGAGGCCGCGAGTTCGAATCTCGCCACCCCGACAGCCCTTATTTTAATCAATAAACTAGGCTAAGAGTTTGAACCGAGGTGCGGAACTACTATTTTGTTAACCTTGGTATTTAATAACGAAAAGAGGAGTACTATAATTAAGTTCAACATCCAAAGTAGATTTATTTTCTTAATAACATATTCCTTTTGGTGTTGTACATCAGCATATAGCCTCTTTTACTTGCATCATTCATAAATGAGCGTTTGGTAAGAACTTCAACCATATCCTGCTTCACAAGAAAAGGTGTAATTAATTTTTCAAGTCTTTGCTCTCCGACACCAATCCTTTTTCCGAACTCTACAAAATCCGCTTTGCTTGGATGACCGTACTTTGCATATTCATCGCTTTTGTATCCATCAGCAAATAATCCCTTATCCAATCCAAAATCAGTATCGTTTACATGTATGCGTGTGTTAAGTAGGTCGTATGCTGGACTAAGAAGATAATCTCCTTGTGTTGATTCGAGCAAAGCGAAATTTTTTAGATGAGCATCACCATTGGAGAATAAGAAGTTAAATAGCACTAGTGAAAAGTACTTTTCTATTTCAACTCTCCAAGCAGGAACAAATTTCTGTATCAAAAAACCCAATTCTTCATAGCTAAAGGCATACTTAAAATCAGCACCCGCGTTATCCTTTGTTTTCCCTGCTAAGGATGCAAAGTCTTCTTTCCCCCATTTGGTGCCATCTGCTTTTACATCAAACCTTTTAGTTATGTAGGCTGGTAGTCCATTTTTGAAGAATATCATTGCATTTTCTGCAGTATTTATCCCATATACCTGCCTGGCTATTTGCATCGTTAAGTGCTCGTTAGCCGGAACCTGATCTACTTTCATCAGATCGCTTGGTATAGGTTTTAGTATATACGTCCCTTGTTCACCCTTTCTTGTAAGCCTAAGTTTGTTCTTATCTAAAACCAAACTTAACTTCTCCTGAACCCCAGATATCGAGATACGTTTTCTGTTTTCCATAAATAGTTCGGCAACCTCTTCGTCTTTTTGCGGAGGATTGTAAGGCAATACATGGCTCACCTTTTTGCCGCTAAAAAGTCTCCTTAACGAAGCAGGGCTATATGTACTATACCCTTCTGTTAGCGAACTTGGACAATATTTAAGATCTCTTACATTCATAGTTCAGTTGGTTTAACCTCTATTGCTCCAATGGTATCGAATTGAGCGGTTGCCAAGAGAAGCCCAAAACTGTCGTTCTCATCAATCTTTAGTTGCTTGCTTTGTAATGCTTTGTTAACCCCTTCGCTAAGAAGGCTGTAGAAGAATGGGAACAGATAATCGCTCTGGTATTCTTTCTGAGTTTTTGGAAGTGTAAGGCTAATGGCAGGTTTAGTTATGTCGTTAAAATAGGCTTCATCGTAACAGAATACATAATTATTCACATTAACTTCAGTTAATACGCCTGCAAGTACCCTATTTCTATATATTTCTGCTTTCCGCATTTTTCTTAATTAGCTACTTTTTTATCTCAAGTTTAAGTTCCATCCCTAATACTTCGGCTAGCTTATTAATAACTTCTAGGGAAGGATTCCCCTTGCCTTTTTCAATCATATAAAGGGTGTTTAAACCAACTTTGGCTAATTCAGCAAGATGAGGTTGGGTAATGCCCAACTCTTTTCGCCTTTGTTTTATAGTTTCACCTAAATTTGCTACTAGCATATAGTTAAAATTTAATGCCATAAAATCACCTTATGCTGTGATTTAATCGTAAAAATAGATGAATTTTCAGAAAATAGCAAGAAAAATCACAGTATAAAGTGATTTTGTGATATTTATTTATCCTTTTGCGGGTTTTCTTTACAAAAATCACAATATATTGTGATTTGTTGAGTGTTTTTTGAGCGAATGCTTTCGTTCATTCACAATTTAGTCGTTGCATTTTCCATCAATATCGCACTGTAGGCCATTGATAGAAATGTTGGTTTTATCTTCATTCGCTTGTTTCCAACCAGTATGTGCTTTTTCGATGGTTTGAGAGAAATCACTTTGCTCTTGAGCTCCATTAATTACATATTTATTGTCGATAACGAAGTGAGGAACTCCGCGAACACCAATCTGTCGCGATTCATAAATTTCGGTTTCGATATCGTTATTAAATACTTCGCTGCTTAGTATTTCTTTCAGATTTTCGGTCTCTAGCCCAATCTCTTTGGCCATTAGCACGAGCTCGTCTATATCATCAACATTTCTACCTTCAGTAAAATAGGCTTTAAAAATCCTCGTTTTCATTTCGGATTGTTTGCCCTTGCTTTTTGCGTAATGGATTAGGTTATGAGCCTTGCGTGTATTGGCAACAACAATCTTTTCGATATTCAACTCAAGCCCCGATTTTAATGCCATTTCGGTTATATACTGGTTCATCTCTTCCACTTCCTCGGGGAGTAAATCCTTTGTGTTAATTAAGTAGTCAGTTATGCTCAGATTCAGGTCGGTTACTAGATTTGGATTGAGCATAAAGCTTTTCCAAATTACCTGAATTTCGTTTGCAAAACCTAGTTCCGATAAAGCCTTCTCTAATCGCACCTTTCCGATATAGCAAAACGGACATGCCACATCGCTCCATACTTCTACTTTCATAAAGTGTTTGTTTAATGGTTGAATTTCAAGGTTGAAATAAACTTAGCGTATTTTTCAGCGTGATGTAGATTAACACCTTCCTCGGGCACAAGGACTGTTAGTTATAAATAATCCAATTCCCAATCCCACCAATACATTTTGGGTAGCCTCTTTACTCCAGAACGATTTAACTGCTGCATCCTGACCAAAGTAAAACAACGCATATCCAATTACAGCACCAATTAAACTGTAGATAATGGTTTTCTGAAAGTGATTAGACCGAATAGTGCGCTGTAGCCAATTCCCTTCTTGTTTTAACTCAAGTTCCTTAAAATTAAACCTTTCCATTCTTGTAATTTATGATATACTTCATTAATAGGTTGTATGAGGCTCATCCATTGAACCCATAAACATAACAAACAAAAGAGATATTACAATGTTTTGGAAAAGGGCTATAAATTTAATAAAAGATTTGTTATTTGAGCAAAGTCCGTTTACTGCTACAGCCCTCGTGCCTTAAGTTCGCTTGGTAGAATGCAGCTATACACAAACCTATTTATTGGTGTTGCAACGCCGTATTTTTCGCCTAGGCGAACAACCGTTCCGTTCTGATACTCAATCTCCGATGGTTTCCTTTCCCAAACATCCCTGGTTAACGATGAAGTAGAATCGGAGGGGTAGGTGTCGATGAATGAAACGGTTTTGTCAACAAAGCCCTCTTCAATGTTTACGCCTATTTTCTTGGATAATATGTAGACCTCGTTAATCAACTCAACCATAAGGTTGCGGGTCTCTTTCAACTCTCGAAGCTCGCCATAGGTTGTGTTCGAAACAGCCAGCAATCCGCTAACACAAATAGAGATGAATTTTTTCCAAATATCGGCTTCAATATCATCGGATATTCTCGATTCAATTCCCGCAGTACTAAATAAGTTTTGAATCCTAGCAAGCCTTTCTGTTTTCGATTTATCGAGTTCGCCGAAAACAATGGTGGGTGTAACCCCAAAATGGTTAATTACTCCAGGTGCTTCAATTTTGCTGATTATTCGGCATAAACCACCCAGTATATGTTTTCTTTCGATATTCTCCATTAACTCATCGGCTGCCAATACTCCATTTTGCAGAGGAATAATGGTTGTATCGCTTTTCAGAATGGGTTTCAGCTCTTCTCCAATTCCCTTCACCTGCCAAGCCTTTACGCTGATAATTACCAAATCGGGTTTTTCGATATTGGAAATTTTATCGGTTGCCTTGATGTTCTCCACCCTAAAATCGCCAAGAATGCTCTTAACTGTCAATCCATTCTGCTGGATTTCCTTTAAGTGCTCGCCTCGGGCAAGAAATGTAACCTCGTTTCCCGCTTGGGCTAATTTGGCGCCAAAGTATCCGCCAACTCCACCTGTTCCTATGATGGCTATTTTCATTTTTCTGTTAATTTAGTTGGAATCAAAGTAGCGTTATGATTTCTTTTTCAGTTCGTCCAGCTCGGTTTGCATTTTGTAAACCATAGCGGCTAGCTTGCCAAGGTGCATTTCGTCGGGTTCGGGCAACGAAAAGCTGATATACCCTAATGCCTTCCAAATCTCCGATATTGAGTTTAGCGGAATTGTATATGGGTTGTACTCTGGGTTATCGGATTTAAGCAGTAATGTATCGTTATCGTTGTTGTAAAGGCGCTTGTAAACAACGCCGTCGTCCTTGGTTACCACAATGTAGGTTTTGCCGCTTTTTACATCGCTCCAGTTTTGCAGGTACTCGCAAATTATGTATGCTCCCGAAGGAATTGGCTCCATACTGTTACCGCTTATTTGAAAAGCCCTGTATGTTCGCTCCCGGCTTAATTCCGTAAACGGAAGGCTGAATTTTGGGAGGGTTTCCACGTAATCGGGGTCGGAGTATCCCTTTGCGTATCCTGCCGATGCTTTAACTGGAACAAGCGTAATTAGCTCCTTATCGTTTCTATCAACCAGTGTAGTTAATATTCTAAGGTTTTTGCCCGCGGAATCGATATTTTGAGTTTCGCCTGCGGAGCTACTCTCGGTACTTAAATCAATATTTACAAGGCTATCGATACTAACGTTGAAGTAGTGCGATAGGATTTGCAACGCAGGGAGTTTTGGAACAGCACGTCCTTCCTCGTACGAGCCAATCATTGCGCGGTTAACCCCAATTTTATCGGCTAGTTGGTCCTGGGTTAGGTTTCTAACCTTGCGTAAGTATTTGATATTAAGCCCTAGTTGTTTGCTCATAAATTAATTTGCTAAAAATATATTATATGCTAAAAATATTAGTAATTTTGATATCAAATTTAGGGATTAAATGGTTCAATACCAAATTTGATTAAAAAATAGTTAAGACTGCAGTATGAGTGATGTGTTGAAAAAACTAGAGATTCTTGCTGGTGCTGCAAAGTACGATGTGTCCTGTGCATCGAGTGGGAGTAATAGGGGCAATAAGGGCAAGGGAATAGGCAATGCATCGCCTTGGGGGATTTGCCATAGCTTTACTGAGGATGGTCGTTGTGTTTCGCTACTAAAGATAATGCTTACCAACCACTGTATGTATGATTGTGCGTATTGCGTTAATCGCAAGAGTAACGATGTTCCCCGAACAGCATTCACGGTGAACGAGTTGGTTGATTTAACTATTGCCTTTTACCGCAGAAACTATATCGAGGGTCTTTTTCTTAGCTCCGGAGTTGTGAAGAGCCCCGACCATACCATGTCGCTAATGACCAGAGTGGCAAAGGAGCTCCGTACTGTACACCGCTACAATGGTTATATTCACTTGAAGAGCATTCCTGGCGCTAGCCCTGAGTTAATCCGCGAAGCGGGACTTTACGCCGACCGCTTAAGCGTAAATATTGAGATACCCTCCGAGCCTAACCTTAAGATGTTGGCTCCCGAGAAGGATTACAAGAGTATTTTAACCCCAATGAACTCCATTCATCAGGGAATTTTGGTTAGCAAGGAGGATTCGCGCAAATTCCGTTCGGCGCCCAAGTTTGTCCCTGCGGGGCAAAGCACTCAGCTTATTGTTGGTGCTACGCCCGATTCTGATAGGCAAATTCTTACGCTTGCATCGGGCCTATACAATCATCAGAGTTTGAAGCGGGTTTACTATTCGGGTTACATTCCAATCAACAAGTCCGATAGTAGGTTACCAGCACTTACGGCTCCGCCGTTGGTTCGAGAGAACAGGCTTTACCAGTCCGATTGGCTTATGCGTTTCTACTTTTTTAGGGTCGATGAGATTGTGAACGATTCGCACCCAAACCTCGATTTGGATATCGACCCCAAGTTGAGTTACGCCATTCGTAATCCTTGGATGTTCCCTGTGGATATCAATAAAGCACCGTTTGAGTTAATCCTTCGGGTTCCGGGAATTGGCGTAAAATCGGCAAAGTTGATATTGACCTCGCGTAGGTATGGGCGGATAAGCTCCTATCAGCTCCAGAAAATGGGAGTGGTGATGAAACGGGCAAAATACTTTATTACCTGTAACGAGCTGGCATCGCCAACTATAAACGAGATAAAGCCTGAAAATATGAAGCAGCTTTTTCTGCCTAAACCTGAACCTAAAAGGAAGGATAAGTTGGCAGGACAGCTAAGTTTTACATTTCCTGATTAAAACCGGTATGATTGTTTGGCGCTACGATAAAACCTTTGAGGGGCTGTTAACTCTGGTGTTCGATTGCTACCAGAAGAAAGTTTTTCCAGACAAGATTACTGGGAGTAGAGATGCTCAGTTCACCTTGTTTCAGCCCGACTACGAGGTTCTAACCGACGATATAAAGGGCAAAAGGGTGTGGGATGGGCTGCATAAAAAGATATCGGACAGCAGTTGCCAAATGGTTTACTACGCCTTTCTTTCCGAGGCCGAGGATGTTGAACTGGTGATTCTAAATTTTATTCACAAGGCATTTGATTCTCCAGTAAGCATTGAGTTGAATTTTGGCGATAAGGACGTTTTGGAACTGCTTAAGCTCGATAGAACTGTTATGCGCGAAGCGGAGAGGATTCGGATGTTTGTACGCTTCCAAAAAACTAAGGACGATATCTACTACGCATCGTTCGACCCAAAGTACAACGTGTTACCGTTGGTAATTAAGCATTTCGAGAGTAGGTTTGCCGACCAGCACTGGATTATCTACGACACTAAGCGAAACTATGGTTTTTACTACGACTTAAAATCGACCTCCGAGTTTACATTTGTTGAGAGCCTGATTGACCCAGCTACAGGACAAATTGACAAAAGCGTTATGGATAAGGATGAGCAACTTTTTCAGGATATGTGGAAGGGTTACTTTAAGTCGATATGCATTAAGGAGCGCATAAACCCAAGGTTACATATGCAAATGCTACCCAAACGATTTTGGAAATATCTTATTGAGAAACAGGCGTGAGCAAGTCAGTTTGCCCTAACCATTCCTTTGTGCTGCAGATAACTTAGCACCATTCTTAAATCGCTGTACGAAATATCGTTACCTAGAGCCTCTTTGGCTGGGCCAAGCATTAGGATCTCGGCATTCAAAAAGTAGTTCGATATAAGTTCAATTTTGTGCGGACTAACCAATCGGTTCACGTCAATCTCGCCAGTTCTAACGTAGTGGGCAATGTGCCCTTCAATTGTGGTAATTGCCATTTGGCGCTCCTTGGCAATCATCTCAAACGACATACCTGCCATAAACATATCGTAGCTGGCTTGCTTGGAATTAGCTTTTTCCTTTTTCGGTTTTTGGAGTTCCTCTTCAATTTCAGGTTCGGTGGATATTCCGTTTTCGTTCCGATAGTTCACAATTATCTCAAGTATCTCCTCGCCAAACTGTGCAATTCGTGTTTTTCCAAAACCCTTTACGGCCTTAAGCTGTGTAGCAGTGTAGGGCTGATGTTTAACCAACTCCACAAGGGCTTTTTGGGGTAGAATTACATATGCTGGAACATTCAGCGTGTTGAACTTTTCGGTTCTCCAGGCTTTAAGCCTATCGGCCAATGCTTGATTTTCGGACGGGATTTGTTCAGCCCCTTCCTGCTTCTGTTTCGATGACTTATGCTCAGGCTTTTCTATAGATGCCTTGGCTTTAGTGTTCACATAATCCTTAACATTAAAACCACTTTTACAAACATCTAAGCAGGCCAACTTAATCGCTATTTCGTTATGTAGTTTATCCGTTGCGGTGACAATGGTTTTGCGCACCGCTTTATTGTCTGTTTCAATCGATATTTTGCCCAAAACATAAGCAAATACCGTATCAATTTTATCGATGTAGTAGGTGCAGGCCTTTCCTATTCTTTCCTGCAGGGCTTCGTTTTTTTCAATATCGATACCTTGCCTTCGTAGTTGATTCAGCTGAACGCTGAATCGGTCATTCACTTCAACAATATCCGACTTTAGCAACAACGACATCTGCTCAAGTTGCTCGTGAATATCGCCAAAAACAACGGAGTAGTTTTCCTTTAGGAGTTTAATGCAGTAATTCAATCGGCGTTGAATTGGGCTGAAGTCGAAAAGTTCAGCCACCAGTTGCTGCTGGTACTCATTTTTTGCAGCCACAAGCACCTCCTTGGTGGGTGGATTTTGCTCAACGCTACGCGAGAATTCCAGCACAGTGCTATCGTTCTTAATGCATTGGGTTGATAGCGGTGAACTGAGAATCATTCCCTCAATGGTTTTACAACGGCTAAGCGCAACGTAAACTTGTCCGTGCGCAAAGGCGGAGCTGGCATCAATTATTGCCTTCTCAAAGGTTAAGCCTTGACTTTTATGGATTGTTATTGCCCAGGCCAGCTTTAGTGGGTACTGTATAAATGAACCAATGATAGTTTCGCTTATTGCACTGGTCTCATCATCGATTGAGTACTTGTAGTTTTGCCACTCAACCATTGTAACGGCAATATCATTGGAATCGCCCTCACACTTAACGTGGATGATATCATCATCGATATCGACAATAGTTCCGATTTTGCCGTTATAGTAAAGTTTCTCGAACGATGAGTCGTTTTTTACAAACATCACCTGAGCGCCAATCTTTAGCTGCAATTCGTAGTCGGTAGGGTAGGAGTACTCTGGGAATTCGCCTTTTACAACAGCCTTGAAGGTGTGTAGGCTACTTTTAAGTTTCTGTAACTTGGAGTCGTTAATCCGTTGCGATTGGTGGTTATGCGTTGTAAGGGTGATGTAACCATCGTTATCATCCTTGTTTATATTGGGAATGTAGCGTTTGTTGAGGATGCTAAGTGTTTCGGGATCTATTCTATTGTCGCGTACTTTGTTGAGGATATCAATGAACTCCCTATCGCTTTGGCGGAAAATGTGCTTTAGCTCAATGCTAATGTAGGCTGTTTGCCTAAGCGCTTTGCTGCTGAAAAAGTAAACCGTATCGTAGTAGCGTTTAAGTATTTCCCACTCATCGTCCTTTGCAATTGGAGCCAACTGCTGAATATCGCCTATCATCAGCAGTTGAACACCACCAAATGGCTTGCTGTGGTTGCGATACCTCCGAAGCACCTCGTCAATTCCATCAAGCAAATCGGCACGAACCATACTAATCTCATCAATCACAAGTAGGTCGAGGCTTTTGATGATGTTAATTTTCTCCCGGCTAAACTTTTGTACGCCATTCCTCGATGCGGCCTGAGGTTCCTCGTCGAATGGGTTGAATTGACTATTTGTTACGGGTATGTGTGGCCCAAAGGGCATTTGAAAAAATGAGTGAATGGTAACACCACCCGCATTAATGGCAGCAACACCGGTTGGTGCAACCACAATCATACGTTTTGGCGAAACCTCCTTGATATGCTTAAGGAAAGTGGTTTTGCCCGTTCCTGCCTTCCCCGTTAAAAAAATATTTTTTCCGGTGTACTGAATAAAATCGAACGCTTGCTTTAGTTGCAGGTTCTCTATATACTCCATATCTGAATAACTATTGATAGGAATAAAGGTACAAAAAGTTTCTTTGTTGATATGGAGTAAAAATTCCTTTAAGTAAAACTTTGCGCCTTAGCGTTAAGATGGTTTATTATCACCTAACCTTAAGAACAATATCTGCATTTTCAGGCAATGCACGGTAAATCATTTTTGCATCGCGTTTGTTTAGTTTTATTCTTATCTCAGGTTGATATTTGGGCTTTTTGAAAGTGAACGCTGATTTGAATAGTTCATAGCCCGATTGCACTCGGTCCTTAAAATCGAACTTAAACTGCTTCATTCCATCGGCAGATTCGCGGGGGTTACTTTCATAGAAGTATAGTTGGATTCCAGCACTGGTTTCGAATATAAAGTTTACCGCATCAATATCGGTTGTGTCTGGAACAACATCTGGAGTGTATTCCGAGGTGTCTTTGGGTGCAATCTTAACCATCAACGGAACTTTTGGGATGGTTGAAATATGCCCAGTAACGTGGAGCGGGAGTGAAAGCATTTTGTATAGGGAAATCTCATCGACAGCATCAATAAACCGACTTAGTTTATAGCTCTCAATCTTTGCTGAATGAACCACCACTCCTTTAATCATTAAGTTTGCAGTGCTATCGGGAAAATTAAGGGTAAGGCTTATAGAGTCTGACTTTGATGCCTCGAGTTGAGCACTTATAAAGGCGTAGGTAATTTGTTTTGCAGTAATAGATGAATCTGATGTAGAAATAAAATTATACTCTGCCTTTTCAGAATTTGTTGAGAATTTGCTATTAAATTCAGCAACTGTTTTATTTACAGAAAGAATTTCTATTGTTGATATGAGCGATATAATCAACACAAGGAGTATTGCCGAAATAATTAGTAGTACTTTAAATCTTTTCATCTTTGCAATTCTAGAATATGTAGACCTTTGAACCAAAATCGAGGGCTTTGTAAACTGCCTCTAAATCCTCATCGTTCATTCTTATACAGCCATGGGTTACTGGCATACCAAGGAAACGCTTGTAAATGGTACCGTGTATAAGGTAGCCATCGCCAATGCTCAGGGCGTAATCGCCAAGAACACCCGCTTCCCAACGGATTGGGTCGTTTTGCGATGGAATCGGTAAGCCCTCCTCAACAAACGACCAGTCGGGCCTGCGCCAAACAGGGTTAGTTACTTTTCCAATAATTCTATACAAACCTTTGGGCGTTTTAAAGATCCACTGGCGCTTGTCGTGACCCTTAAGAAGTGTGTAGCTGCCTGTGCTGCAAAAACCTTCGCGTATCTGTTTTTTGTTTTTGTAGAGTTTGAATCGGTTATAAGTTGTGTTTACGACAAAATATGGTTGATTTGGTGTAAGGTTGCTAAATTTTTGTGAGTTTTTCTTTATGAGATTGTCAAGTTTTGCAATTTGTTTTTGATCCAAACTTACTGAGTCTACTGGCGAAACCTTAATAGTTTTGAGATAACCCTCTTTCAATCCCGATAGGGCATATAGCACAAATAAAACCACAATTATTACTGAAGATAACCCGATAGAAAGACCAATAAAGAACCTGATTACAGGTCTTCTTTTGGTAGAATCCATTGCAAGGTTGGTGTTATTATCTACAGATTGCTCCATAATTTAGCTCCTTGGCATTTTTTTAAGGTTATAATTACTTGCAATACTATTGAAATCAAGTATTGAACCCACAATAACAATAGGTGTCCCAACTTGTATTAGATTGTAAACTTTAAGCATATCGGAATCATGCAGTGCAACACATCCATCTGTCCAATCGGTTCCTTTTCCTCCATGACCGTGAATCTCAATTAAGTTGCCAATGTGAGCATTGCGTGGTAGTTTTCCAGCCGCTTTATCTCTATTGAATCTTTCAATATCCTCTGAATTTGGATAGTTAAGAAGAAGTGCTCTAAAGTATTTAGTTTTGTTTGTTGGAATTTTTGTTTTTACGAGGTAAATACCTTCGGGTGTTGCCTTATCCCCCTTAAGACGTTTTCGTCCCATCCAGTTTTTTCCAAATTCTGCTTCGTATTCATATTTTTTTATACCGGCTTGGTATATGTATAGTTTTCGGGCGAACTTATCAACAATAATCGCAGTTGATTGGTTTTTTTTGGTGTTTTCTATAGTGCTATTAACAAGTTTTTTCCAGTAGGGCTGAGAACTGAAATACTCCTCCAAATCATCAAAAGTTCTTTTGTAGGATGAAAGTAGCAAGTTTTCAGCTTCATTGATTTTATGTTCGGCCTTAAGGTAGTCTCCTTTCTCGAAATCTAGTTCAGATTCACGAAGAAGCATTCGGCCATTAGATATGTTGTTTCGAACCTCGTTGGGCAATGGAAGTAGATTGAATAGTTTATTGACATTAACAATTAGGCTATTCAACGATTCAATTTTTTCTTTAACTACAACAATAAGGTTTTTTGATCGCTTATTTGAACTTTTTGAGGCTTTTTTTGCTGTTTCCGCCGATTTTTTTGAAAAACTTTTAACCTTTTCGTAATCCCTGAAAAGGATAAATTTTTCATTTTGTATGTTCCAATGAGCCATGGCGGAGTCGTATAGAGCTTTGGCTTCTGCGTACTGTTTTTTTGAATATCGTTGGGCTTTCGATTTTGAGGCTTCTTGAAGTGAGGCAAGAGCATACTCAACCTCTCCAACTGGAGGTTTAGGTATTAGGTAAATAAACAAGACAAAAAGACTTGCCAAAAAGGCAAATACTGCTGAAACAAAAAGAATTCGTTTTAATAATCGGCTCATAATGGTGCAAATATCTAAAAAAATCCCCGGGAAAAACCCGGGGAAATCAAAAAAAACTTGAATTAAGAATTATCTTTTGCCTTTAACTTTTGCAATAGCATCGTTTAATTCGGTGTTGATTCTGGTAGCGCTATCTTTAGCAGCTTTCATTTTGTTCGATGCATCCATGTATTTACCAGCATCGTACATGCCTTTAGCCTCAGCAACAGAAGCCTCAATAGCAGTCATCTCGGTTTTGATTTGCTCAAGAACAGCAGCACCTTCTTTACCGCGAGGAGCTTTCTTCATTAATTTTGTGTTTTCCTCAAGAAGAGTAGCCATTTCAGTCATAAGACCTTCAACTTCAACTTTTACTTCTTCTTTCTTAGTAACAGCGTTAGTTTGAGCTAGTTTAGCCATCTCAAGAATTCTGTCTAGTTTTTCGCTAGCTGGTTTGAATTTCTTGAAAAGTTTTGATTTCTGAACCTCGATGTCAGCCATAACTGCATTCATAGAATCTTGAATAGCTACGAAATCAGCAGCAACGTAAACGTCAGCTTCTAACATTTTAGCAGAATCAATAGCAGCGTTAGCAGCATCAATTTTTTCTTGTGGAACTTTACCACAGCTAGAAAGAAAAGCAACCATTGTAAGGGCTGCGAATCCAAGTAAAATCTTGTTCTTCATAATTAAATTGTTTGGGTTTAAAAAATTGTTATACAATAAAATTGGTTAGAAATTCTCTGTTCGAAAATCAATGCAAATCTATATCAAGTATCGATACGATATTCATTTTACTCAATATTTTTTTTTATGACGAAACAAATTGATAATCAGTTGCGTGAAAATGATTGATGTTGGATGATAATAAAAATTAACAATTGATATAAATAAAAAAAAAGAGTAAATTTGATTGGAATGAGCAAAAAATAAAAAAAGTGGCAATAGTTTCGGCATTAATCTTATCTGTTTTTCCTGAACTTGTTACCCCAAAACAAGTTCGCAGAAAAAATCCCACAGATACGCTGATTTATATCGCAGCCTGGTTTGGTGTAGTTATAACATTTGTTGGTTTAAGCAAAGTTTATAGTAATTCTTTTGTTGGAATCTCGACATTGACAGGATTTTCCGGACTGCTGGGTGGTCCTAGTGTGGCGTTGATTTGTAGTTTTTTAAGTTTGATTTCTTTTTGGATTATCGATATAACCATTGCTAAGTCCCTGTTTTTTTTTGTAATTCTTAGCCTTTTGGTTGGAATAGTAGCTAATAAACTTATTGGTAATTCACAATTGCGAACTAAAGGTATTGTTGTCCTAGGGTTATTTGTTGTTCTTACGCAAACATTGGAGTTTCTCCACATTAATTCAAGTAAGTCAACCAACCTAGTGAATAAAATCACTCTTGTTAATTTATCAGAGTTTCTAGTTTATTCAGCATTAATGCTCTTTATTGCCATTAGCCTTGTAAATTATAGGAACAAAAAGAATAGGAAACTTTCAGAAGATAAATATAATTATCTCTTAGAAAAATTCTCGGGGATTCTGATAAAGTTGGATAGGCTTGGTAGAGTAACCTACATCAATAAATTTGCACTGCATGAATTTGGATTTAAACCTAATGAGGCTATTGGTAAAAGCGTCTTTTTTACAATTTTCAAAGAGGGATGTGAGCCCTTGCAGGGAATACTCGATTCAATAGGTGGCAATTTAGAGAATACATTTCAGGATCAGTTTAGCACCGAGCTGGCTCTCGCCAATGGAATGAAAAAATGGTATTCATGGGAATGCAAAGTTTCAGATGATGACGGGAGTAATCATTTTTTCGAAATTCTACTCGTTGGAACAGATATTACAGAACTTAAGTTGACCGAGATAGCAAATCAAACATTAAAGTCTAAACTTAAACTATTAAATGAAGGGTTACTCGATTCCTACGTAAGAGTTGATTTAAAAGGTAAAATAGTTGATTTTAATAATGCTTTTTTAGAATTAACTGGTTATTCTGCAGGAGAAATCACGCTGCTTACCTTTCAAGATTTAACCCCTAGGAAATGGCATGAAATAGAAAATGAGATTATTGAGGAACAAATAAAACCTTTTGGGCACTCCGAATTGTATGAGAAAGAGTATATTACTAAAGGAGGCGAAATTGTTCCTATCGAATTAAGAAGTTACTTGATAAAAGATAGTAATGGTAATCATGAGGGTTACTGGGCTGTAATCCGCGATATAACCTCCCGAAAAAAAGTAGAGGAGGAACTTCGGACTATTAGCCAGCAGAACTATGAATCGTCAATTCTTTTCAAAAGCCTCATAAATTCTATTCCCGATGTAATAGGCCTGCAGAACGCCGATCAAACTATCCAATTTTACAATGATGCTGGTTATAAAATGCTGAATTTAACTCCTGAGCAGGTCAACGGTAAAAAATGCTACGAACTTATTGGAAGAATTGCTCCTTGTGATATATGTGCCACAAAACTAACAGTAGCCACAAAACAGCCCGAAAGTGTTGAAAAGTATGTTCCAGAAATGGGACTATGGATCGAATCCCGATCCTACCCAGTTTTAGATAACCAAGGCAATTTAAAATTTTTAATTGAACATATTCGTGATATATCGGAGAGGAAAAAGGTTGAAATAAATTTAAAAAGAAGCGAAATCCAGTACAGAACAATTGTTGATAATTCGCCCTTGCCAATGCTATTTATAGAGTTAAGTGGCAATGATGAAGCAATTCTAACCAATTCGAACCCTGCTGCTGATACACTGCTAAACATACTGCCCATAACGCATTATAGTAGGAGCATTTTTGAGGTGTCAGAATGTTTTGATAGTTTTGATCTAATCTCAAAGATAAGCCAGGTTGCTAAAACTGGAAAAGAATTTACCATCGACGAGTTCGTAATCAATATCAAAGAGAATAAAGTAGTTTTTGAACTTAGGCTTTTCCAAGCTGAGCCGTTAAAAGTTGTGATGGTGCTGACCAACATTACCGATAGGATTAAAAACCGGCAGGAACTCGAACTCAGCGAGCAGAAAATACGGATGATTATTACTGAAAATCCTATGGTTTTTTTCGTGCTCGACAGTAATGGAATTTTTACACTGTCAGAGGGTGCCGGTTTGAGTAATCTGGGATTGAGTCCGGGACAAGTAGTGGGCATGTCAGTTTTCGATGTTTATAAGGATTTTCCCGAGATAATCGAATCATCTAAAAAGTCGTTAAACGGCGAGTCTGTTAAACTTGACCTTAAAGTGGGAGATGTTTTTTACAATACCGTTTTTACTCCTGTTTTCGACAAAAACAATCGTGTTAAAAACGTTTTGGGCGTTGCATACGATATCACTTCAAGGATAAATGCAGAACATGAGGTTGAACGAAAATCCGAAGAGCTTGAAAGATACTTTAACAACAGCCTCGATTTGCTTTGTATTGCCGATTTACAAGGATATTTTCGTAAAGTTAATCCCGAATGGAGTAACCTTTTAGGTTACAGTTCCCAAGAATTAGAGGGAAAAAGATTTTTCGACTTTATTCATCCCGACGATATTGAGTCTACAAATTTTGCAGTTCAAGAACTCTCGGACCGAGGGAGAGTTTTGAATTTTACCAATCGCTACATGACAAAACAAGGTGATTATAGATGGATTGAGTGGCGTTCGTTTCTTGATAACAACTTGATTTATGCTGTTGCCCGCGATGTTACTGAACGCAAATTGGCTGAAGAACAAATTATTGAAAACGATCGCAGATTACAAGAGCAAAACGAGGAGTATATTGCACTTAACGAGGAACTTTCCGAGAGCAACCAAAAAATTCGAGAGATAAATGAGAAGTTACTTGAAGCCACCGAAAAAGCACAGGAGAGCGATAGACTTAAATCGGCCTTTTTGGCAAACATGAGCCATGAGATTCGTACCCCAATGAACGGTATTGTTGGATTTTGTCAACTTCTTAAGCAAACAAATATCGACGAGAGTATTGCTAAGTATTTCGATATTATTGCAGACTCTAGCAATCAGTTGCTCTCAATAATTAATGATATAATTGATGTCTCGAAGATTGAGGCAGGTCAGGTTACCCTGAGTCACGAGCCAGTTTCTGTTGTGTCTGTTATCGAAAGAACCTCATTGCTTTTTACGGCTTTGGCGAATCAGAAAAAAATAGATTTAAATTTGAGAATTGAAACCGGAAATCGTTTGGTAGTTCTGTCCGACGAAACCAAAATAGCACAAATATTAAGCAATCTCATAAATAACGCTATTAAATTTACGAAGATGGGCGTTGTTGAGGTTGGGGCAAAAGAGAGCAATAAGCATATAATTGTTTGGGTTAGAGATACAGGAATTGGAATTGCCAAGGAGAATCAGAAGCTAATTTTCGATAGGTTTCGGCAGGCTGATGGAACTAATCCAAACTCAATGAAAGGTACTGGACTTGGACTCTCGATATCAAAATCGCTTGTGGAGATGCTGGGGGGAGAAATTTGGGTTGACAGCGACATTGATAAAGGTGCAACTTTTACGTTTACAATACCAAATATTAAAGCCATGGATAACAATAATGAATTGACTAGCGTTGGTAACGAATCATTTAAACCCGATTTTAATGGTGCTTTGATGCTTTTAGTTGAGGATGATAATATTAACATGATACTTCTTCGAAGAGCTTTGGAGAATGCCAATGCAAAAGTTATTACAGCGAATAATGGTTTGGAGGCAATAGAAATATTTTCAAAAAAAACGGAGATAAAAGTAATTTTGATGGATATCAAAATGCCCGTAATGGATGGAATTGAAGCCACCCAGAGAATAAAAAGCATTAATCCGAAAATCCCAATTATTGCACAAACTGCATACGCCCTTCCCGATGAGAAAAAAAGAGCAATTCAAGCCGGTTGCGACGACTATGTAACAAAACCGATAAATATTACAATGCTTTACTCTGCAATAAAACGAATATTGTAAATTTTTGAATTGATAATAAAATTAATAATTTCGAACTGTAACAAATTATCAAAATAACTGTCTTAATAAAAAAATATTTAAAATATGATTCGCTATACTATTACATTCCTGTCCATGATCATTATGAGCCATTTATGTGCTCAGGACTTTGATATCAATCTTATTAAGAAGCATGTTTATACACTGGCAGACGATTCCATGAATGGGCGTGGGTTTGGCACTCATGGTGGTAGAGTTGCCGCCGACTATATTGAGCAACAATTTATAACCGCAGGTCTTTCGCCTTGGAACGGAAAATACAAACATCCCTTTATAAACAGCCGGATGATGATTAAAATTGAAGGTTGTAATATTGTTGGATGGGTTGAGGGTAACGATCCTGTTCTCAAAAACGAATACATAGTTATAGGTGCGCATTACGACCATGTGGCCTATTACTTTAGAGGTGATAGCGTAGTTGTTTTTAACGGGGCTGACGATAATGCCTCGGGAACAGCAACAGTAATTGAACTTGGCCGATGGCTTGTTAATAATAAAAATTCGATAAAGCGTTCTGTTATTCTAGTTGCATTTGATGGGGAGGAGTCGGGTTTAATTGGTTCTTCTCATTTGGTTAAGTCAAATCTAATCCCAACTGACAGAATAAAGGTTATGTTTAGCCTCGATATGGTAGGGATGTTATCTAAGTATGGAGGCATTGACCTTGTTGGAAATAGTACATTAGACAATGGCGAAGTCCTATTGAATAATTTGGCCGCAAAGCACAATATTAAGGTTAAAAAAGAGGGAAAAAATATTGAGGGGCAAACCGATACGGCTCCTTTTGGGAAAAAGGGTGTGCCTGCAATCCATGTGTTTACTTCAACTATATCGCCTTATCATAAGCCTGGAGATGATCCAAATTTACTTGATTATGATGGTATGGTAACAATTGCAGAGTTTATGAAAGATGCAATTGTTGAACTTTCGAATTCGGAGAGCCTTTTGCCCGATAAACAATTTATTGCAGATGTTCAAGGAAAAGGATTCCGCCCAAAATTTGGGTTTAAATTAGGAGTTGGATCCTCAAAACACGATTATGTAGACGAATACTTTTACGGAAAGGATATACCAGTTTTTAATGCAGGTCTATACACAACCATTAGGCTAAGTAAAAGATTTGGATTACAACCCGAAGTTTTGTATCAAACTAGTGGTAGCGAGCATCAGTGGGGTACTTTAAGAACTCACGAGGTAGTTGTACCTGTAAATATTAGGTTTAAACTCTTTTCTGCAGCAGATGATATGGTCGACAATCAATTTTTTGTTTACATGGGGCCATATTATTCCTATAAGTTTAATGGCAAAGTTGGAGCAAACAGTATGGATTTCGATAGCGATTTCAATCGGGAAGATTTTGGAATCCAATTTGGATTTGGATTCGACGTAATGAGAGTGCAAATGCTAATTGGAAGTTCATACTCCTTCGAATCAATAAGCAAAACAAGTGATATTGTTCAGCAGAGCGCTGTTTTTAGTTTGGGATTTCGATTTTAGTAAAGCATTATAAAACAAAACTTTTAACTCCATATCATTCATGAAAAATAAGATAAGCCTTAGTTTTATAGTTGTTCTGGGATTCCTTTTGTTTATTTCCTGCCAACCCAAGGAAAAACAAGTGTTTATAACTGTTGATGATTTGAACGATAGTCTGAATACTTTAATAATTATGCATCCTACGGTCAATAAC